>ERZ1034626.95-NODE-95-length-57436-cov-14.023562_pt1 | contig 57436 bp, 51 predicted proteins | sample MGYA00520652_ERZ1034626 | MGnify/ENA primary metagenome ERZ1034626 (study PRJEB33766, sample SAMN09781765) | gut metagenome | biome: gut microbiome | host: Homo sapiens | place: Madagascar | study: EMG produced TPA metagenomics assembly of the PRJNA485056 data set... | reverse complement strand
GGGGGTGGCCCTTTTTGCTCCGCTTGCCAAAGGTGACCCACGGGATGTCCCGCTCACGGGTCAGGGCCACCATCTCCCGCATCAGGCTGGGCAGATAGTCCCGCTTCTCGATCAGGGTGCCCCATGCGGCCCACATGGTCGGCTCGGTCTCGGCGAGGACGGCCTTGAGCCAGCGCAGATTCTCGCGGCAGAGGGCGCGGTCGGGGGTCTTGTCCATATCGTTGGGGTCGGTGGCGCGCTGGGGGTAGACGTTGAACATGATCCAACTGTCGAACCCGTTGGCGGCGGCAAGGCGCTCCACACTTTTCAGGGTGGGGTCCAGCGCACCGGGCTGAGCGGTGCTGGGGTTGATGCCGATGCAGACCAGCGGATGTCTGCCCACTCGGCCCAGAACGTAGCGGTAGGGCTGGTAGGTGTGGGGTTCGTAATACCAGATGCCGCCGGGGTATTCGCCCGCTTCCAGACGGGGCAGCTGTTCCGTTTGCATAGTGACTACCTCTCAAAATTCGATCTTTCTTTTTATCGTACCTGAAAAAAGAATGGAAATCAACACCTTTGGGGGAGAAAGTCTCCCACAAATCAAAATTTCATGGTATACTGTCCTTGGAGCCGTAGGCTCTGAAAAAAGGAAGATCAGCTTTGCATTCTTTGAAAGGAGTCTTGCTATGCTGGAAGATTATAAAAACGCTCTGCGCGCGGGTCAGCGGGCCTACCGTGCCTGTGTGGCGCGGGGCCAGTCGCCTTATCTGGAGGTGCTGGATGAGATCCTTTCCGGGGTGGATATCGTGGCGCAGGAGCCGCTGGGGCTGGTGGACATCCCTGCCGAGAGCATCGTGGGCACCAAGACCAACGGCCGCCACACGGCCTTTGCGGCAAACTTCATGCCCCTGCTGGACGAAGGCACCGAGTTCGCGGTCAAGTGGTCGAACCTGTGCGACGCCCACTTGGAAGAGGGCATCCACACCCCCATCATCGCCTACGAATACCTGAACCGGTTCTATGTGCAGGAGGGCAACAAGCGGGTGTCCGTCCTCAAATATTACGAGGCCGTCACCATCCCCGGCACCGTGACCCGGCTGATCCCGGCGCGGAACGACACGCTGGAAAATAAAATTTACTACGAGTTCCTCGATTTCTATAAACTGTCCAAGGTGAACAACGTCCGCTTCTCGAAGCTGGGCGGCTACGCTAAATTGCAGACGCTGGTCTGCAAAGCGTCGGAGGAAGCGTGGAGCGACGACGACCGGCTGAACTTCTCGGCGCTGTACACCATGTTCAGCCAGCAGTTCTACGCGCTGGGCGGTTCGGCCCTGAGCCTGACCCCCGGCGACGCGCTGCTGGTGTATCTGTCGGTCTACCGGTATTCGGATGCGTGCCAGTCCACCCCGGCGCAGGTGCGGGAAAACCTTTCGCGACTGTGGGACGAGATCAAGATCCTGACGGAGCCCCACGCCGTCCAGCTCTCGCTGGAGCCGAAACCGGGCAGCGAGCCGCTGCTGAGCAAGCTGAACATCTTTGCCCAGAAGCCCAGCCAACTGAAGGTGGTGTTCCTGCACGAGTACGACGCCAAGACGAGCGCGTGGGTGCGGGGCCACGAAAAGGGCATTGAGGCCCTGAAAGCCGAATTCGGGAACCGGCTCCTCATCACCAACCGGGAGAATGTTTCCCCGGAGGTGGACGCGGAGCAGATCTTGGAAGAGGTGGCCCACGACAACGCAGATGTGGTGTTCACCACCAGCATCCGGATGCGGCCGGCCTGTTTGAAGGTGGCGGCTCAGCACCCCAAAACGAAGTTCCTGAACTGCTGCCTCAACACGCCGCACCCGCTGGTGCGCACCTATTACCCCCGCACCTACGAGGTGAATTACCTGCTGGGTATGCTGGCGGGCATCCTCTCCAAGACCGACCGGGTGGGCTATGTGGCTGCGAACCCGGTCTACGGTGTGCCCGCGGCGGTCAACGCCTTCGCGCGCGGTCTGCGGGCGGTGCGGCCGGACGCCCATGTGGTGCTGCGCTGGGCCTGTGTGCCGGTGGAGGGACAGCCGCTGGACTTCTCCGACCGAGAGGATATCACCCTGCTCTACGCCCGCAGCAGCAGCGAGCCGGTGGGCAGTAACCGGGACTATGGCCTGTGCCGACGCTTACCGGACGGCAGCTTGCAGCCGGTGGCTCTGCCGGTGTGGAAGTGGGAAGTGTTCTATATCGGTATCATCCGCTCCATCTTCAACGGCACATGGGGGAGCGAAGCCAGCGGCAAGGCCGTGAACTACTGGTGGGGCCTCCAGAGCGACGCCGAGCGGGTGGACTACTACGAGGAGCTGGCGGGCGGCACCGCCCAACTGCTGAACCTCATCGCCGAGGCGCTCCAGAAGCATGAGCTGGCCATCTTCCCGGCGGGCGGGCTCTACGCACAGGACCATGTGAAAAAAGTGCCGCAGGGCGGCAATTACACTCCCAAGGAACTGATGGAAATGGATTGGCTGGGCGAGTGTGTGGAAGGAGCGCTGCCGCAGTACGAAGATCTGGATGTGAAGACCCGCGGCCTGATCGCCATCAACGGGCTGGGCAGCCTGAAAGGGATGCCGCTGTAACCAGCGTAAAATTCAACAGAATGGAGCATTGCGGACGTGAAGATACTTGCGATTTCGGATACCCCCTCCAAGGCACTGTGGGATTACTGCACCAAGGAGCGGCTTGCGGGGATCGACCTGATCCTCTCCTGCGGCGACCTGCCGAAGAAATACCTCGAATATCTGACCAATTTTACAGCGGCCCCCATTTTATATGTCCACGGCAACCACGACGGCAGCTACCGCCAAGAGGAGCCGGGCGGCTGCATCTGCGTGGACGATGAAGTTTATATCTGGAAAGGGCTGCGGATCATGGGGCTGGGCGGCAGCATCCGCTATAACAAAGACCCGGAAGCCTACCAGTACACCGAAAGGGAGATGCGCCGCCGGGTGCGGAAGCTCTGGTTCAAGGCTCACCGGGCGGGAGGCATCGATCTGCTGCTGACCCACTCCCCGGCCAGCGGGATCAACGACGGCTTTGACAAGGCGCACAAAGGCTTCGTCTGCTTCAACGACCTGCTGGAAGAGTATCAGCCCAAGTGGTTCGTGCATGGGCATATCCACCTGAATTACGATGCCAAACTCCCCCGCGTATGCAGCCACGGCCCGACCACGATCATCAATGCCACCGAGCGGTATGAGTTTGAGATCCCCGACCCGGGCCTAGCAGCGCGGCGGAAATTTTTTTGGAAAAACCCGGCCTTCCCGACCGAGGACTGAAAAGGAGAACGACCCATGGAATTGACCGAAAAGCTGGCGCAGCTGGATGGGCTGCAAAAGAAGCTGTATGCCTTCACCTGCGCGGAGAGCTCGCTGTATCTGGATTCCGTGACGGTGGCCCCCAAGAACACCGCCGAGGGCCGCGGCGTGGCCTTGAGCGTTTTGGCCGGAGAGCACCAGAAGCTGCTGACCGCCCCGGAGACCAAGGCACTGCTGGATGAGCTGGCCGCCGAACAGGACAAGCTTGATCCCCTCCACAAGCGGGAGGTGGAGCTGCTGCGCCGCGAGTGCGAAAAGATGACCCGCATCCCGGCGGAGGAGTATATGGCCTACACCGAGCTGACCAACCGGGCCAGCGATGTCTGGCATAAGGCCAAGGAAAACAACGATTTCGCCTCCTTCTGCCCCATTTTGCAGGAGCTTGTGGACTACAACCGGAAATTTGCGGTCTACTACGACGCCGAAAAGGCCCCCTATGACGCTCTGCTGAACGAGTACGAGCGCGGGGTGGATTCAAAGCAGCTGGACGCCTTCTTCGACACGCTGCGGGAGGGCATCGTGCCGCTGATCCGGGCCATCGGGGAGAAGCCTCAGATCGACGACAGCTTCCTGCATCTGGAATACCCGGCCGACCGGCAGAAGGCTTTTGCCGACTATCTCATGGAGGTCATGGGCATCGACCGCAGCCACTGCGGGCTGGGGGAGACGGAGCACCCCTTTACGCTGGAGTTCAACAACAAGGACGTCCGCATCACCACCAACTACGACCTGCACAATGTGGCGTCCTCCATGTACTCCGTCCTCCACGAGGGCGGCCATGCCCTGTATGAGCTGGGCATCCGGGACGACTTGCAGTACACCTGCCTGACCGGCGGCGTCTCCATGGGCGTCCATGAGAGCCAGTCCCGCTTCTACGAGAACCTCATCGGCCGGTCCCGCGCCTTCGTGGGGGTCATCTACCCCAAGGTGCAGGAATTCTTCCCGGAGCAGCTGGGCCATGTAACGGCGGAGCAGTTCTACCGCGCCATCAATAAGGTGGAGCCCAGCCTCATCCGCACCGAGTCCGACGAGCTGACCTATTGTCTGCACATCATGGTGCGGTACGAAATCGAAAAGCAGCTCATCGCCGGGACGCTGCAGGCGAAGAACGTTCCCGCCGCGTGGGCGAAGCTGTATCGGGAATATCTGGGCGTGGAGGTCCCCAATGACCGCGAGGGCTGTCTGCAGGACAGCCACTGGTCCGGCGGCTCCTTCGGCTATTTCCCCTCCTACGCGCTGGGCAATGCGTACGGCGCCCAGATGCTGCACAACATGGAGAAGGAGTTCGACGTGTTTGGACAGGTGGCGAGGGGCAGCCTCTCCGGCGTGACCGGCTGGCTGCGGGAACATGTCCACCAATACGGGCAGCTGCTGGAGCCTGCCGCTATCGTGAAGAATGCGTGCGGCGAATTTGACCCGCATTACTACCTCGATTACCTGACCCGGAAGTATACCGAGCTGTACAACTTATAATAAGGCAAAACAAAAGCGGCACCGGAAAACGTTCGAAACGTTCCGGTGCCGCTTTGCTTTCACAGTGGGGCCATCTCAGTTGTGGGAACGGATGGGGCACAGTCGGTTACAGGGGAAGCTTGCCGCTGACCTTGTTGACGACGTAGTAAGCCGCTTCCTCTTCGGGCTTGATATACACCTTGCAGGACTGGACGCCGACTTTGTGGGTCAGGCGGTAATCGGCCTTGGCGCGGTCCACGAGGTCGGTGATGTTATACTGCTTGCCGGAATACTCCACATAGACTTCCGGTGCCAGCGGCGGGCGGCCGCGATGCGCGGTCTTGCCGGTCTTGGTGGTGGGTTTTGCTGCCTTGTCCGCTTTGGCAGCTTTGCGTGTGGCCTTTTCTGCAGCAGGAGCGTCTGCCACAACAGCGGGCTTTTTCTCAGACATGAGTTCAACCTTCTTTCTCAAATGATCTGCGCTGCACACAGCGCCCGATGACCCCGATGAGATGAAAAGAAATCATTTCAAACGGTAACACATAACTATATAATAGTTTCTTCTGTTTCGTTTGTAAAGAGGTTTTTCGAAAAAATGCCTGAATAATGCAAGAATCAGCGCGAATTTCCCCAAAAAGTTACCCGCGGCATAGCTCTTGGGCGCGCGGAACGATGGGGGACAGCAGGGTTGTATCCCAGTCCTCCGCGAGGACAAATAGGTCGTTCCGAATTTCGTCTGCGATCCGCTCGGTGCTGCGGCGCTGTGCCAGCGCGAAAAGTGCTGCCAGAAGTTCGAGCTTCAGGGTGCGGACCTCGGCCGGCGCGTTCCACAGCCGGGCAAGGTCGTAGTTGTCCGTGTTGCCGCAGCGCATGGTGCAGTTGGCGCAGTTGGGGGCGACCCGGTGTTTCTCGGTCTCCACGATGTTTCGCATCCGCTCCAGCGCGGTGGTGTCGGCCTCCGGCTTTGCCGCCAGCCGCAGCCCGGCGGCAAGCACATGGTCGGTGTCCTCGGTCTTGGGCTCGTTGACCGTGGAGCGCGCCAGCCCCACCAGTGCGCCCAGTAAAAGATCCCGCTGCTGCTGCGCAGCTGTCACGGGAGAAGAAAGCAAAGTGCTCATAACAAAACTCCTTTTGCGGGAAATGCCCGCAGAATGATAGCATCAGTATACACGAAAGTGCCCAAGCAAAACAAGACGTTCCGCCCGTTTGGAAAAAATTTCGTTTTGAATCTTGATTTTAGCGCGAAAATGGATTATAATGTTACCGTTCTGTTTTGAATAAGGTAAGCCGGTGTGTCGGAATGGCAGACGAGGGGGACTCAAAATCCCTTGTGCTAATAACACGTGTGGGTTCGACCCCCACCACCGGCATAAAAAGGAAGCCCTCCAGCTTGTCTGGGGGGCTTCCTTTTTATCTGCGGCGTGTGAGCGGGTCGAACAGCACGACCCTGCACAGCAGGGGAGCAATCAGCCCTGCGGGCTGTTGCTCAGTGCGCGGGAGACCCCCACCACCGGCATGGCGAAGGACCCTCAGCTTTAGCTGAGGGTCTTTTGCTTTCATATAGAAAACCACAAGCTATGCTTGTGGAAGAATAGAGCTGTAGCGTTGAAACGGTAAAAAAGAACCTCCTTTTGCTATAATTAGAGCGGGTAACGCCAACCGCATGCTAAAGCAAAAGGAGGTTCATCCATATGGACGAGAAAAGTCTATCACACATGAGGTGGAATTGCAAATATCATATGATTTTTATGTGTACGCATCTGCGTATACTGCAAAAGTATTTTATGATTTAGAGAATACACTGCTGCGTAATGGTGAAAAATATATTCAACAAAAAAGTATCCTCCACAGTGATAATGGAGGACTGTGGTCGAAAAAATTGGCGTTACTCCAGCAGATTTAATGTTTCTCTACCACTTATAGACACCTGATGGGAGAATATCCGGTTTATCTCCCGGCGCTTTCTGGTCAGGTCAGAGTGTACATAGCGCTGCAAAGTAATGTTGGCATTGGCGTGCCCTAACAATTCGCTGAGAGTCTTTACGTCGCACCCCGCCTGTAGACAGGTCGTTGCAAAGGTATGACGCAGCGCGTGCGGGCGTATTTGCCGGACGGCCGCCTGCTTCAGATACGCTTTGATGCTTTTCCGGTAGCAGCGGGGTTCGGTGGGCTTGGACTCGCTGCCGGACAGGAACCATGCAGCATTGCTGGCGCTTCCGCGCAGCTTTTTCAGCAAAATAAGCAGCTGCTTTGGAAGTGGAATTTCCCGGCGGGAGGTGCGGGTTTTAGGCGCTTGGATGACTACCTTTGTATGTCCATTTCCGCAGGAAATTCGGCAGACCGTCCGATTAATCTTCAACGTGCCAAGTTTCAGGTCGAAATCGCCCCATTGCAAGCCGCAGATCTCACCAATACGCAAACCTAATTCAAGCCCCAGTAATAAGCCGATTTTGCGAGGCGTAGGGTTCGCCTGTACATATTGGTGAAGTCGCTGCTGTTCCGCCGGGGAGAGAGGCGCAGAAATTTTGTCGATGGCTTTTGGCAGTGCCACTTCCAGCTCCATCGGGCGGATCAGTCGTAAATGCGCGGCATATTTGCAGATGCGCCGTAACATCGAGAGGCATTCATGGGCAGAGGAGTTCCCCAGCGGCTTGTGCGTGGCATCTGTGGGTGCAATGATCTGCTGCATGGCCTGCTCCAGAAAGCTTTCCTCAAGGGATGCGACGGGCACTTTACTCAAAACGGGAAGAAGATACTTGTGCAGTGTGTACGAATAATGGGCATAGGTGGATTCTTTTACAGCATTCCGATGAGAGTGAAGCCACACCTCGGCCAACGCTTCGAAGGTCAGGTCAGTTTTTTTCAGGTTGTAAAAACCTGCCTCCGCTTTCTTCTGAATCAGCACCTGCTTGACCTCTGCGTAGACCGTGCCATAGACGTAGCCCCACTGAATTTTACCTTCCGATGTGCGCGTCTTGATGTAGCGGCCTTCCCACCGACCATCCTTGCGTTTGTGAATGTTTTCTCCCCGTCGTGCCATTTTCTGTTTCCTCCTGCGTCTTGGACCCTCATCTGACCCCCTATTTTGTCCATCTTCGTTTCAAGCTGTTCTTTTCATAAAGAATCGGGCAATTCTCAAAAAAGTTTCGACTATCGCGAAGTTTTTTCTAAGGGCGTATGGGATACATTTGTAAGAATCTCTATTGAATCCCAGATATAACCATGATAAAATAATAGGAGACTCCAAACAATGATGTCGAAAAAAAGGTATCCTCCATTATCACTGTGAAAGATACCCCTGAATTGCGGCAGGGGGTGAGCAAGGTGGCATTGCGTCTGTTTGAGCGCAACGAGAAAGCATAACCATAAAATGGGGGAAGAGGTCTGTTTGTGCAGTTAATAGCGCGACCCCAAACAGTTGCTGTAATGTGGGTCGGAAAAGTTGCGTAAGACGTAAAAAAAGCTAAAGGAGTTATTGGAGAGGATTATGTCAAAGTTTCAGCATGATGTGATGTTGAAGATCGTAAAGGTCATTGATCTGGTGATGATTACGATTCCGTTCGCACTTTGTTGGGATCTGTATTATTCGTATCAGGTCTATGCAAAGTTTGGCTGGAGAGGCAACTGGGCCATGATCGGTCTGTTTGCGGTGCTGTTCTTTCTGCTGGGCAAAGTTTACGATGCATTCTGGATGTCCCTGCAACGCATTTCGGAGTTGATTTATGGGCAAGTGCTGGCGGCAATGGCGACAGACGGCATTCTGTATATCGTGATCTGCCTAATGTCTCGGCGGCTCTGCAATATTCTGCCGGGCATTGCGGCCATTGCCGGGCAGGTCGTGATGGCAACTCTGTGGGCAAGATGCGCTCATAGCTGGTATTTCCGGACATTTCCGCCTCAGCCCACCGCAGTGGTCTACGATGTCCGTCATGGCTTGGAAAAGCTCATCAATGAATATGGCCTTTCAAAAAAGTACGATGTCAAGATGACATTGAACGTGGAAGAGTGCCTGAACGACCTGAGTCTGCTGGATGGAATGCAGAGCATATTCATCAGTGGTGTCCATAGCCATGAGCGCAATATCATTCTGAAATATTGCATCGGGCAGGGGATCAATGTGTTCGTCATCCCTCGTGTGGGCGATGTGATTATGAGTGGCGCACAGCCGATGCACATGTTCCACCTGCCGATGCTACGGGTGGGACGGTACATGGCCAGCCCGGAGTATCTGTTTGTAAAACGTGCGATGGATATTGTGATCTCGCTGGTGGCACTGATCATCTTGAGCCCGCTGTTCCTGATCACAGCCATTGCGGTCAAATCCGATGGTGGTCCCGCTTTCTATAAACAGGTGCGCCTGACCAAAGATGGTAAGCAGTTCGAGATCTTGAAGTTCCGCTCCATGCGTGTGGATGCCGAAAAGGATGGCGTGGCACGTCTTTCCACCGGTGACAAAGACGACCGTATCACGAAGGTCGGCCATATCATCCGCGCTTGCCGCATGGATGAGTTGCCTCAGTTGCTCAACATTCTAAAAGGTGATTTATCCATTGTAGGCCCTCGTCCGGAGCGCCCGGAGATCGCCGCCCAGTATTGCGAGGAGATGCCGGAGTTTGCGCTGCGGCTTCAGGCAAAGGCGGGTTTGACCGGTTATGCGCAGGTGTACGGTAAGTACAACACCACCCCCTACGATAAGCTGCAGATGGATCTGATGTACATTGCGCATCCTAGCCTGATCGAGGATTTGAAAATTATGCTGGCAACGGTGAAGATCCTGTTTATGCCTGAAAGCACAGAGGGAGTTTCCGAGGGGCAGACGACTGCCATGAGTGGCAAAAACTAACGGCTGGATAGTTTGATTTTGTAGCAATATAGACAAAAATCGGGCGAAAATCCGAGAAAAGTGACATCAGGAATAAACATAGGTCTTTCAATGACATTATCATTCCGCGAGCCTCGCAGGACGATGAAAATATCATCTGAGACTGAAATCGGTCTTGAAGATAAGAGTGTGCTGCTCATAAAGACGCTACGGTAAAGAGATGTTTATACCAGAGTACACATAAGCGGAAAAGATGAGAAAATGCTAAAAAGTGTTGATACTACGGAATATTTCAAGGTTTTGTGGAGTCAGGCATAAACGAAGCGATTACTGTTGCGGGTCTATGAGCCGAAAATGAGTCTCACAGATGATTGTTACGGTAGGTTGAGTTTATGCCAGAGTCCACCGAGATGATGTAAACACAGAAAACGCTGAAAAGCGTTGATATTACGGCGTTTTTTCAAGAATGTGGCATCGGGAATAAACAAAGGTCTTTCCATAGCAAAGGGGTTGAAAATCACCGATAGAGGCGATGTGTACACATAGTCATAGGCCAATAGTAGTTGTGGTGTACACACCGCAGTCTACATAACACGCGCGTGAAGCGCACAAGTTTATTTGAGAAAGACAGAAAAGAAGAGGTTGTACATATATGAGGATTTTGATTCACACAGATGAATACTATCCCACAGCTCAGGCGTGTTCATATAGAATGCGCACCATGGCCGATGCCTTCATCGACCAAGGCGATGAGGTTGTGGTGATAGCAAGTTCCACGAATAAGGGAAATGGAAAAATTGAGCCACGAAGAGAGAAAATTCTCTATTCTCCGGCAATTCGCATGAAAAAGAAAACAACAGTAATGCGAATGCTTAACAACCTCAGTTTTGGCATCACATCCATTTTTACTGCTATGAAGGCGGGCAAGGTAGATGTGGTTATCACGACTTCGCCACCTCCGCTGGTAAGCATCCCCGGATGGATTATCGCAAAGTGTAAGGGCGCAAAACTGGTATATGATGTGCGCGATATCTGGCCGGATGTGGCACTCGAAATGGGTAGCTTTACAGAGGGTAGCATCTATTGCAAGGTGTTCAGAACGATTACTCGCTTCATGTACAAGCATGCGGATTGGGTGACCACCGTTTCCCCTGGTAAGGTTGAAAAAATTAAAGGTCATGTGATTTCAGTTGGCGGTGCTAAGGGCGGAGAGGCTCATGTGGACAAGGTGAAACTTGTCGGCAATGGTTTTGACGAGAGTGTTGAGAATAGTACCATTGACCATGATCTGATCGCACAATATGAACTCGATAAGAAGTTTACCTGCGTCTATGTTGGCAATATCGGCTTGGCGCAGGGCTTGGGAGCCTTGCTAGATATGGCGAAGCAATCCAAGCATAAGGAAGTTCAATTCCTGCTTTTTGGCAAAGGTGCAGAAAAGGACATGCTGGAGCAGCAGGCAAAGGAGCGCGGGCTTGATAATGTCCATTTCTGCGGAGTGCTTCCGCATGAGAAGGTGTTCACGCTTCTGTCCTATGCAAAAATGAGCTTTATTCCTTTGAAGAACTCCAATATGAAGGACAGCATTCCGACAAAAGTGTATGAGGCACTTGGAATTGGCTGCCCGGTACTCCTCGTTGCAGAGGGCGATTCGTGCGATATCGTAAATGAGTCCGAGATGGGCAGATGCGTCTCTCCGGATCACACGGAACAGCTTGCGGCAGTTTTCGATGAAATGGTCGAGAACTATTCTAAATACAGTGAGCATCGCACTGAAGCAAGAAAATTGATGCATGAAAAATATTCGCGGCAACAGATTGCGATTGCCTTTGAAAAACAGTTGCATGAATTGCTGAACTAATGACGGAGGAAAGAATAATGGTTAACGTAATTGGCTTGGGCTACATTGGTCTGCCTACTGCTTTGATGATGGCTTCCCACGGTGTGGAGGTTATCGGAACTGACTACAATAAGGAACTGGTTGCAACCCTGAATGCGGGCAAGACCACTTTTAAGGAAAAGGGCTTGGACGAACTGTTCCAGAATGCTCTGGCAGCCGGTGTGAAGTTCACCACCGAGTATCAGGTTACCGACACCTACATCGTGTCCGTTCCGACTCCGTACGACAAGTTCAGCAAGAAGGTTGATGCCTGCTACGTTGTCGAGGCTGTGAAAGATGTTATGCGTGTCTGCCCCAAGGGCGCAACGGTTGTCGTGGAGTCTACTGTTTCTCCGGGAACCATTGATAAGTATGTCCGCCCGGTGATTGAGGAAAATGGCTTTACCATTGGTGAGGACATTAACCTTGTCCATGCTCCGGAGCGCATTATCCCCGGTAACATGGTTTACGAGCTGCTGCACAATAACCGAACGATTGGTGCTGATGATAAGGCAATCGGTGAAAAGGTAAAGACTCTGTACTCTTCCTTCTGCCAGGGTGAGATTGTTGTTACGGATATCCGTACTGCAGAGATGACTAAGGTCGTTGAGAACACCTTCCGTGCAGTCAACATTGCCTTTGCAAATGAGCTGGCGAAGATTTGCCGCCATGACAACATGGATGTCTATGAGATTATCAAGATTTGCAATATGCATCCTCGTGTAAATATCCTGCAGCCGGGCCCTGGCGTTGGCGGTCACTGCATCAGCGTTGATCCATGGTTCCTCGTTGGTGACTATCCCTCTCTGGCCAAGGTTATCGATGAGTCCATGAAGACCAATGACGGCATGCCTGATTTCGTGCTGAACCGTATCTACGAAATCATGAAGGAAAAAGGACTGACCGATGTGAGCCGTGTTGGTCTGTACGGCCTGACCTATAAGGAAAATGTTGACGATATGCGCGAGTCTCCGACGCTGCAGATGTTGGAGAGTCAGGAGCGTCATCTGGCAACTGGTCTGAAAGTCTATGACCCGTTCATCACCAAGGATGTTGTCAAGAACCAGTACCACGATCTTGACGCTTTCCTCGCAGATGTCGATATGGTCGTTGTCATGGTCAAGCATACCGAGATCCGTGAGAATGTGAACAAGCTGGCTGGCAAGGTCGTTCTGGACTGCCACAATGTCATTGACCTGCCGGGTGTGTATCACATTTAAAAATGATGATTAGTGCTGTGCAGAAAAGGCAGATAAATTCTGCACAGCACTTTCTTTTGGAGACTATGAAATATGAAAAAAGTAATGCTCGTTTTCGGCACCCGGCCGGAAGCAATAAAAATGTGCCCGCTTGTTAACGAATTGAAGAAACGCGAAGAGCTTCAGACGATTGTTTGTGTAACCGGACAGCACCGCCAGATGCTGGATATGGTTCTTGAAGCCTTTGATGTTACACCGGACTATGATTTGTCTATCATGAAAGACAAGCAGACACTGTTCGATGTGACCACCAATATCCTGAATCGTATCAAGGAAGTACTGGAAAAAGAAAAGCCTGACGTGGTATTGGTACACGGCGACACCTCTACGACCTTTGTAACGGCACTGGCTTGTTTCTATTTGCAGATTCCAGTTGGTCATGTTGAGGCAGGTCTGCGTACCTATAACATCTATAGTCCGTACCCGGAAGAGTTCAACCGTCAGGCTGTTTCTATTATCAGCAAGTTCAATTTCGCGCCGACAGAACTTTCTAAGCAGAATCTGCTAAAAGAGGGTAAAGACCCGGACAGCATTTACGTTACGGGCAATACCGCAATCGATGCCTTGAAAACCACAGTTCGTGAGAACTATACGCATCCTGAATTGGAGTGGGCAAATGGCAGCCGCCTGATTATGATTACTGCTCATCGCCGTGAGAACCTTGGTGAACCGATGCGCCACATGTTTAAGGCAATTCGCCGTGTAATGGATGAGCATCCTGACGTGAAGGCAATTTATCCGATTCACATGAATCCTGTCGTACGTGAAATCGCAAACGAGTATCTGGGCGATGATGATCGCATTCACATTATCGAACCGCTGGATGTTCTGGACTTCCACAACTTCCTGAGCCAGAGCTACTTGATTCTGACGGACTCCGGCGGAATTCAGGAGGAGGCTCCTTCTTTGGGAAAACCGGTTCTGGTTATGCGTGATACCACGGAACGTCCGGAAGGCATTGCTGCAGGTACACTGAAACTGGTGGGCACAGAAGAAGAAACTATTTACAAAGAGTTCAGCCGTCTTCTGTCCGATAATACTGAGTATGAGGCCATGAGCAAAGCAAGCAACCCATATGGCGATGGACATGCCTGTGAGCGGATTGCGGATATTATTTGTGGGAAAAGCAGGAAAATATAACAGATGACTAAGTGGGAAATACGCAATACAGGCTTAAAGGGAAAAGCACTGTGTCAATTTAAAACAGGAAATTTGCTGATTTATAGGGCGGGACATTTTGACCTTATAGCCCCCGATGACAGAAAAGTAATCAATAGTTTCAATCTCCCTTTTTCTACCTTAAAAAGGAAACTCTGCAAGGTTCGCTTATTGGAAAGAGTTTTGCATGCGGAACCGAGATGGGCGTGCTGTGCATCGGAAAATGAAGCACTTGTATATTATGGAAGTAATCTCTGGCTTGTCAATGTAGAAACAGGCAGCTATAAAGCAGAAAATTTGAAAGCTCACGGAAAACCGCTTCAAATAAGTCGAATTCATGTAGAGGGTTTCTTGGATTCATATGCTTTGGGAGATTACTGGAAAAATCAAGACAGAGAAGAAGTGCACATATATCAGCGTTGCTTAAACTCTAATATGTGGAACACAGTGTATACCTTTCCAAAGGGAGCGGTACGTCATATTCACGGGATAATTGCTGATGAGAAAAACAAAGCAGTTTACATTTTGACGGGCGATGAGGACAATGAATCAGGAATATGGATATGTAGAAATAATTTTCAAGACGTAAAGCCACTTCTAATAGGAAGTCAACAGTACAGAGCTTGTCAAATGATGATTGCAGGGACAAAGATGTACTATAGCACGGATGCACCTTCCGAAACGAATTATTTGTATATGTATGATGGTTGCTCAGTTAAAAAGATAAACAAGGTTGCAGGGAGTGTAATATACGGAGTGCAAGAAGGCGATAGTCTTTTGTTCGCAACTACAGTTGAGCCTGATGCACATGCAAAAAACAAAATTGAGTATTGGCTAACGAATAAAAGAGGAATTGGTATTACAGATGATTCTGTACATATCTATTCGTTTTCGGAAAAAGATGGCTTAGAAGAAATCTTTGCAGCACCTCATGATAGATTACCACTAAGATTGTTTCAATATGGAGTGGCGACGTTTTGCAGAGGGGAAAACGATGGGAAAATTTACGTTTCGTTTGTTAGTGTAAGAGGATTAGATTATCAGATATATGAAATCAAAGATGGTACAATCCAGAGAAATGGAGATACAACAATATGAAAATCTGCTTCTTAGGCCCTGCGGACAATTTCCACATTGAAAAATGGGCAAAGTGGTTTCTGAAGGCGGGTCACCAAGTGCATATTATATCATTCACTAAAGGTAAAATTGATAGTTGTGAGATACACTTTATTGAATCCGGGGCAGAAATTGAAAGTAAGGACATTGAAAAAATCAGGTATCTTTTTCAAGCGTCAAAAGTCAAGAAATTGATTAAGAAAATCAAACCAGATGTAATTAATGTACACTATGCAACCAGCTATGGTACGGTTGCAGCACTAGCGCATTTACCTGCTTACTACTTATCTGTATGGGGATCAGATGTATACGATTTTCCGAAGAAAGGCATTTTGCATCGAGAAATGCTTAAATTCAGTCTTAGCCATGCAAAAGTGATTTTCTCAACAAGTAAAGCAATGGCAAAGGAAACAAGTCAGTATACAGATAAAGATATCGTAATTACACCTTTTGGCGTGGATTGTAATTTGTTTTCGCCAGATAAGCAAAGCTGCAAAAAAGGTGGCAGTCTTGAAACAAAAAACGGTGTTGAATATACGATTGGAACGGTCAAAGCACTTGAGGATAAGTATGGAATAGCAACGATTCTTCGTGCAACAGCAATTTTGAAAAGGAATCATCCGGAAGTTCCGGTGCAGCTCCGAATTGCAGGGAAGGGACCGCAAGAGAGCGAATATAAGGCCCTTGCAAAAGAGCTTGAAATTGATAATATTACCCATTGGCTTGGATTCATTTCACAGGAACAGGCGGCTGTTGAATGGGCCAATATGGATTGTGGTATAATCCCGTCGGAATCGGAATCGGAATCGTTTGGCGTTTCGGCTGTTGAGGCGCAGGCGTGCTGTACACCTGTTATCATCAGCGATATTCCGGGGTTGATGGAAGCAACTGTTCCCGGAAAAACAAGTACTGTTGTTCCCAGAAAGAGTCCGGAAAAGTTGGCACAGGCAATGTATGAGATGTACTTGGATAGCAACAAAAGAAAAGAAATGGGCACTTTAGGTCGAACATTTGTCGAGAATCAATATGAAATAGACGATTGCTTTAAGCAAATCGAACAGATTTTCATTAGCGAATACAATCGTGAATAAGGGCCGGAGGTAATATATGTCAGTTTATGCTTTTTTAGCGGGGTATATTTTATTTCTTTGGATATTAACGAAAAACGGAAAGCTCAGCGGAAGCATAGAAATCAGACAGAACAAATATTTTTTCGATCTGTTCCTTGTAGCTTCTTTCTTTGCAATTTTTCTTTTGTCCTCTTTACGAGGTGAATCTGTTGGAGTAGACACGAAAAGCTATTTGGAATACTACGATATAGCAAAGAATATGACATGGATCGGACTGCTTAGAGGCGAATGGTTTCATAAGTATTACTCCGTTGAAGTTGGCTTTATGATCCTCGAAAAAATATGTGCGGATTTTCTTGTTCCAGCACAAATGTTTCTAGCAATATGCGCAGGAATTTACTTGTTTGGTATATGTAAATTTGTAAGTGAATACGCTGAAAACTATTTGATTTCTGTTTTTAGCTTTCTTGCAGCGGGTTCATATTTGATGTCATTAAATGTTATGAGACAGGCCGTTGGAATCGGAATTGGATGCTATGCTATAACAAAATTCAAGAAAAGCAAGCGGAAATTTATCGGATTGGTTTTACTGGCGTGCACATTTCATGTGTCATGCATTGTATATTTTACTTTTCTACTTTTTGAATGGATAAAGCCAACAAAGAAAAATATTTTAGTTGCAGCCGTATTGTCTGGTACGTTTGGTTTTTTTGGCACTGGATTATTACAACTCATTTTGGCGTATTTTCCCACTTACGCTAGACGATACGGACAAGGCATTTGGAAAATAAATAGTGCCAACGGGATAATTGTTGTATGGGTCATAATAGCTGTTATTGCTTTTTTTTTAGCCATAAAAACAGATTGGAAAGTTAACAAGAACCACTTTATATTTGACTTGATATTAATGGCATTATGCTATCTGGGCGTTAATATCCTGGGGTTATCATTTGATGGACTACAGAGGTTGTCTGTTCCTTTTGAGCCGTTTTTAATTTTAATATTTGACAAGTCATGCGATTTTTGGAATGGAAAAACAAAAAAAATATATATATTAGGACTAATACTATGCATGATAATGCTTTTTGTAAGAGCATCCTCTACAGCGCAGTATGCATATCTGCCGTTCTGGGCATAAGAAGGAGATGTTAGAATGATTAGCGTTGTTGTCCCTGTGTATAATGTCGCACAGTATTTGCCAGACTGTGTGAAATCTATTTTTGCGCAGAATGTTACAGATATGGAAGTTATCCTTGTTGATGATGGTTCAACGGATAATAGTGGAGCGCTGTGCGATCAGTATGTGAAAAAATATAGCATTGTGAAAGTGATCCATCAAAAAAACGCAGGTTTATCTGCTGCACGAAATACAGGAATTGAAGCCGCAAAAGGTGAGTTTATCACTTTTGTTGATAGCGATGATATGTTGGCAGATGGTTTTATAAGCACTGCGCTTGAACTGGCAAAGACATACCAAGCAGATTTTATAGCGTTTTCGCATGTGCGCTGTGAAGTAGAGACTCAATGGCCGATGAAATGCCCGTCCCAAAGTGAAGATTGCAAACCACGCGTGTATGATGAGCGAGTGCAAAAGATGCAGAAATTTCTGATTGGAACCGAAATCGGAACAACGGCATGGGCAAAGGTATATCGAAGAGAGTTATTTGAAACAATTCGATATCCGGTTGGAAAATACCATGAGGACGTTTTTACAACGTATAAAGTTGTAGATAAGGCGAACCGAGTTGTAACGATCTCTCAGGTGGGCTATCTCTATCGAAAAAGCCCAAACAGCATCACAACAAGCGGATTTTCAGAGAAGCGTTTGGATAGTATACAGGGGAAAAAAGAGCAGCTTGCCTTTATCCGGGCTCATTATCCAAGCCTGAATAAAGAGGCAGAGACTGGTGTTATCTATGCCTGCAACCAATGCCTGATGCTGATGGCAAAAGCGGGATATAAAAATAAAGCGGTACTGGATGAATTCCAACAGCTTTACCGGAACTATGGAAAATCGTATCTGAACGCACCGGTGTCAAAGAAGGGAAAGGCTCTGGCACGTGTAGCAATGCTGGACATAAAACTGGCATACAGATTGTTTGGGATTATATTGTGAGGTGTTTTCTATGGGGATTCAAAAGAAAGTCTTGAACTTCCTGCATGACAAAATCAATGCAAAAAATCGAGAGCGATTGAAAAATACAACTCCGACTTTGATTTGCAGCAACTGTGCAGGGGGCTTTATTTATCACTGGCTGGGGCTGCAGTTCCGGAGCCCATTCATCAATCTGTTCCTGACGCCGGAGGATTTCGTGAAGGCACTCGAAAATTTTGATGAATTTATCGACACGCCCATTCAGGAAGTGAAGGACAGCGGGAAGGACTACCCGGTCGGTGTCGGTGCTCTTGGGATAAAGGTTTACTTTATGCACTATAAGAGTTTTGCCGAAGCCGTTGAAAAATGGAACGAGCGGAAACAGCGTATCAACAAAAACAACATGGGTGTTATGTGCTCCAATTATGCGGGGGGAGGGTACGAGCTGCTGAAGCGGTTCGACGCCTTGCCCTATGCGCATAAGGTCGTATTTGTGCCGGAGCCGGTGGAAGGCATAAAGAGTGCTGTTTATTTGAAAAACTACGATGCAAGCAGAAAGAATCTATATAGGACGATTTCCATCACAGGAAAACGCTGCATCGATCAATTTGATTATGTCAATTTTATAAATTGTCTAGAAGAGGAAAAACATGAAAAAAGTTGAAATAATATCGATGCAACAGGTTGACAATTACGGATCTGTGTTGCAGGCATACTCGTTGAAAAAGATGATTGAAAGTCTTGGATTTGAAGTCTTTTTTGCTGACATCGAGAAGGGCAAAAATGAAAAACTGAACTTACAGTGTGCAGAAAGGGATGTTGCGAGAAATGCGGCACGTAAAAATCAGAAGCAACATTCTTGCAAAAAACTTGTGGCGCGCATCAGAGGCAAAGTTGTACAAACTCGGATGAAAAAAATCTTTTCTGAGTTCCGAAATTCTACTGAGTTGAACACATCTGATGCGGATACACAATATGATGACTGTGTGATTGGAAGCGATGAGGTTTTTAACTGTTTGCAGAAAGTTGAGTGGGGATTTTCACAGCAGCTTTTTGGCAATGTACAAAATGCCGATAATGTTATAACTTATGCGGCGAGTTGTGGTTTTACAAGGGTAGAAATGCTTTCGGAAGAATTGAAAAAAGCGATTTCTGAAGCACTTGGAAAACTTTCAGCCATCTCGGTTCGGGATACAAATACAGCCCATTTTATTCAGAACCTTTCCTCGAAAGAGTTTGTATACAACTTGGATCCTGTTGCAGTTGGTGATTTTACAGCAGAGATTGCTCAGGCAAAGTTGGAGTATAAACTGCCTGCAAGATATTGTATCATCTACGCATATAGCAACCGAATTAGCTCACCCGAAGAAATACGAGCAATAAGAGATTATTGCGATAAGCGAAATTTAAAGATGATTGCCCCGTTTGGTGAGCAGGAATGGATTCCTTTGAACAAGCCCCTAAAGCCATTTGAACTTTTACGAGCGTTTCAGGAGGCGGAATGCATTATTACAGATACCTTTCATGGGGCTCTTTTTGGTGCAAAATTTGGAAAGCGATTGGCAATTATAATTCGGGAAAGCAACCGAAACAAACTTGGGGATTTGACGAGACGCCTGCAAATCAAAGACCATGTGGTTACAGAAATTTCGGAGTTGGGTGCTGTCCTGGATAAAAATTTAGATAAGGTGAAGATTGACGAAATCTTAAGTTCAGAAAGAAAAAAGTCTTTGGAATATTTAAAAGAAAATCTATGAGTGGCGTTTTGAACAGACGAATCAAGCGAATTTTCACTTTTATATACGCAATACATAAAATGAAATGGCTGTGCATTGGGGTTATGTGTTGATGGACATTTTCAATTAGACCTGACGAAACGAGCCGGATTGTGAGGCAGGTTAAAGGTTTGCATGTGCACTGTCCTTGGTGATCCAGATTTTTTCTCCGTAAGTGTTTAAGATTGCTGGTACCGTTTCCAATATTATACTACTCGTGGAGAGAAAATTTATGCAAAGAAAGAAAGCCAAAAGGCATCAAGGCATTTGATGAAACAACATTGATAATTCGGGAGAAATTGGCTAGTCATGGGGAATAGCAGAAATAGTTATTTGATAAAAAACACAATGATTTTTACATTGGGGAATCTGGGATCAAAGTTGATTTCTTTTTTCCTGATTCCACTATATACAAATGCCCTTACAACAACAGAATACGGTGTAGTTGATTTGATTGCAACAGTTGGAACAGTTGCGGCTCCAGTTCTTACGTTGAACATCTGTGAATCGGTTATGCGGTTTGCGCTTGATAAGGATGCAAACAAGGATAAAATCACACAAATAGGGACAAATCTTCTGTTGATAGGAATGGTTGTTGGGTTGGTGATTTTTCCGATATGTCATTCATTTAACAGAATTTCACAGTATTCGGTATTTGTGTATTTTTATGTGATTTCTTTAGCGGCGAGCCAACTTTATTTATGTGATTTGCGCGGAAAGGAATTGCTTGTCTATTATTCAATTGGAAATGTTCTCCACACTTTCTTTATTGCAGCACTGAATATATTGTTCCTCGTGGTGTTTAAGGGCGGAATTGAGGGATATTTAAACGCATACATTATTGCGAATATCCTTACGGCAACATATGCCTTAATAATGGGAAAAGGATACCGATCATTTTCCTTTTCGGGAGTTGATAAAAAACTGCTGCAACGAATGATCAGATATTCGATTGTTCTAATCCCCAATTCGTTTATGTGGTGGATTATGAATTCATCTGATCGTGTTATGGTGTCCAGTATGGTTGGAATTGCTGCTAACGGCATCTATGCGGTTTCATATAAACTTCCAACATTGGTGTCTACGCTCACAACAATTTTTAACCAGGCGTGGAGTTATTCTGCAATTCGGGAAGAAGGAACAGAAGATGAAAATGAGTATAACAACAAAATCTTTAGAACATTAATCGGAATTGTTATGTTAATTGGCATCGGACTGATTACTTTTATGAAACCTTTCCTGAGTATATATGTTGCAAAGGAGTATTATGTCGCTTGGAAATATACACCTTTTCTAACAGTTGGATGTGTGTATTTGACATTGGCCACATTTATGGCAACCAGTTACACAGTTCATAAGGATAGCTTTGGATATCTTTTTTCCGGTATGTTTGGCGCGATATTTAATATCGTAATGAATTTAGCATTGATTCCGTTGATTGGTGTTTATGGGGCGGCAATTGCCACATGTATTAGCTATATGCTTGTATTTGTGTTTAGGCTCTTCCATACACGAAAATATATTCGATATAATATAAAAAATAAAGAATTTATAGTTGGAAGCGCAATTCTGATTCTGTCGGCATGCCTAATGTTTGTAGACAATTTGTTTGGGCTCACGCTCCAATGTGCTTTGATGCTGATTGCGATATATTCGTTTTCGGATGTTTGGTCTCCGATGTTAAAAAAATTGCTGAAATTAAAAGGGAAACAATGATATGATTACGGTGTGTGAAAAAGGAAAATGCACAGGGTGTATGGAATGCATTGATATTTGTCCTAAAGGCGCAATACAGGTCGTTGATTCGATGATAGAATATAATGCAATAATTGATTTGGAAAAATGCATTAATTGCAATGCTTGCCATAAAGCGTGTCAAAATAATCACGAACTAATGCTGGTAAAGCCGATTTGTTGGAATCAAGGATGGGCCGCAGACGAGAACATTCGAGAAGAATCATCGTCTGGAGGACTTGCTACAGCAATAGAGCGCGCTTTTATTAGAAACGGAGGCGTTGTTTGTAGCTGTACTTTCCATTCGGGCCGATTTGAGTTTGACTTTGCTGAAACAGAAGGAGAAGTGGGCAAGTTTCTTGGCTCAAAGTATGTGAAAAGTAACCCGGGGGGAATCTATAAAAAAGTGTTAGAGCGGCTTAAAGATGGGGAAAAGATTCTTTTTGTTGGTTTGCCATGTCAGGTTGCTGCTGCGAAACATTATACTAAAAATCATCATAATTTATATACGATTGATTTGATTTGTCACGGAACGCCTTCTCCTAAAATTCTGGAGAAATTTTTGGATGACTATGATATTAAGCTGGTAGATATTGAAAGGATAAAATTTCGAGTAAAAAATAGTTTTAAGCTAGAACAAAATGGAAAGCAATTTGCTGTTCCGACAGTAACAGATAATTATTTGATGACGTTTTTGAATTCGACATCGTATACAGAAAATTGTTATCAATGTAATTATGCGCAACTTGGTAGAGCAGGAGACATCACACTTGGGGATTCATGGGGAAGTGAACTAGAAAAGAAAATTCAGGATAAAGGTGTTTCCTTGATACTGTGTCAAAGCGAGAAGGGAAAGAAACTTATAGAGCAGTCGGATTTAGTTCTTAAAGATGTTGAATTGAAAAGAGCAATCGAACACAACCACCAGTTACAGCATCCAGTTCAAAAACCACAGCAACGAGAAGCATTTTTTAGGGAACTGAACAAAGGATGCAAATTTAAAAACGCTGTAAGAAAATGTTATCCGGAAAGGTATTTAAAAGATACTGTAAAGACTCTGTTGCATAAAGCAAAATATGTGCGGGGGGGGGGCAAAGCAACTATTAAATAATTACTGGTATGAATATAATTGGATAATTGAAATTACTAAATGGAAATTAGCTTCATATAACTTCGCTACAAATGGCCTCGTTCTTCATAATCTAAAATTTGTACGGCTTAAATATCAAATCTGACAATTTGTTAGGAGTTTATAGCCCGCAAATCTATTCGTTATAAAGAAAGAGGTATGACATGAAAAAAAGAGTGAGCGTTATTATACCGGTATATAATGTAGAAAAATTTATTTTGAAGACCGTGGAATCTGTTATGAATCAGGACTACAAAGATGTGGAAATCATTCTGGTCAATGATGATTCCCCAGATAACTCAGCCCAAATCATTGATGAACTCGCAAAGAGAGATAGTAGAATAATCTGCATACATAAAGAAAATGGCGGCGTTTCATCCGCAAGAAATGCGGGACTGAAAATTGCAACGGGTGAATATGTGACATTTATTGATGGAGATGATTGGGTTGAGCCAAATTATATTTCATATTTATTAGAACTCGTTGAAAAAAATAATTGTGAAATCGGCATGAACAAAAATAACTATTCAGATTACAGCATGAACTCTAGCGATAAAGAATATGTTGTGGAAGCTGAAAAAGCGATTGAATGGATATATTTGGGCGATATTTTTGTTGCTGTGTGGAATAAAATTTATAAAATGTCATTCCTGAGAGATAACGATATTCTCTTTGATGAAAAGATTTGGTATGGTGAAGGGATGTTGTTTAACATTGACTGCCTTCAATTTGTTGATAGGGTTGCTGTAGGTGAAAAGTGTGTTTATCATCAGGTGAGCAATCCTAATTCGGCAATGAGAAAATTCAATGTTAATAGTAATCTCTGCGGAATCAAGTCGCTGGAAATTCAAAAAGAGCATTGGAAAAAATCCAATCCGGCAATATTGGATGCATGGAACTATCATAGGCGAGCATTCAATTTAACGATTGCATGGGGACTTTTGAATAGCAATATGGAAAAGGAATATCAGGAATTGTATGATTCCTGCGTTCGTAATCTAAGAAAGCAACTTTGGATTAGCTTAAAAGTTCCAATTTCTTTGAAAAAAAAGTTAATATATATTGCATGGGCAATAATTCCAGGAGTTATGTCAATGCGTTGTAAAAATAAAGCCAAGAGAAAAGGAAATTAAATAATGGGAAAATATTTTGGGACCGATGGCTTCCGTGGTGAAGCTGGAATCACTTTGACCGCTGACCATGCCTATAAGGTGGGGCGCTTCCTCGGCTGGTATTACAATATGATCCGGGAGCGCAACAACGACCACGAGCCTGCTCGTATCGTCATTGGCAAGGACACCCGCCGCAGCTCCTATATGTTTGAGTACAGCCTGGTCGCAGGTCTGACCGCCTCCGGCGCAGACGCCTACCTGCTGCACGTCACCACCACCCCGTCCGTGGCCTATATCGCCCGTGTGGATGACTTCGACTGCGGCATCATGATCTCTGCCAGCCATAATCCCTACTACGATAACGGCATCAAGCTGATCGACTGCTATGGCGAGAAGATGCCGGAGGAAATCTTGCTGTTAGTCGAGGATTACATTGACGGAAAGCTTCATGTATTCGATAAGGACTGGCCGGAGCTTCCCTTTGCCCACCGGGAGCATATCGGCTGCACAGTGGACTATGTGTCCGGCCGCAACCGCTACATGGGCTACCTGATCTCTCTGGGCGTCTACTCCTTCAAGGGCGTCAAGGTTGGTCTGGACTGCGCCAACGGTAGTTCCTGGAACATCGCTAAGTCTGTGTTCGATGCTCTGGGCGCAGATACCTATGTCATCAACAACAAGCCGAACGGTACGAACATCAACAACAACGCTGGCTCTACCCACATCGAGGGTCTGCAGAAGTTCGTGGTAGAGAAGGGGCTGGACATCGGTTTTGCCTATGATGGCGATGCTGATCGTTGCCTGTGTGTGGATGAAAAGGGCAATGTCATCACTGGCGACCATATTCTGTACATCTACGGCTGCTACATGAAGGAGCGTGGCAAGCTGCTGACCAATACCGTCGTTACCACGGTCATGTCCAACTTTGGCCTGTATAAGGCCTTTGATGAGAAGGGCATCGGCTACGCCAAGACCGCAGTGGGTGACAAGTACGTCTATGAGTACATGGCCAAGAATGGCTGCCGTATTGGTGGCGAGCAGAGTGGTCATATCATCTTCTCCAAGTACGCCAGCACCGGTGATGGTATCCTGACCAGCCTGAAGATGATGGAGGTCATGCTGGCAAAGAAGGTCCCCATGAGCAAGCTGGCTGAGCCGCTGAAGATCTACCCGCAGGTTCTGGAAAATGTCCGTGTGACCGACAAGAAGGCCGCACAGGCTGATGAGGCTGTGCAGGTGGATGTGAATAAAGTGGCAGAGGCACTGGGCGACACTGGTCGTATTCTCGTGCGTGAGTCCGGCACGGAGCCGGTTGTCCGCGTTATGGTGGAAGCTCCTGACCACGACACCTGCCAGAAATATGTAGATGAAGTTGTGGAGACCATCAAGAGCCGGGGTTACGGAGTTTGAGAGAACTACTGAGCCAGATTCACTACGCCATATCTGCAAACTTGTCGCTCTCGGAAATCATCCTCTTGGCACTGTTGGGTACGATTGCATGGCACAACCGCAAAGAGCATCCCAGCCTCCCGCCGGTATACTGTGTCTTTCTGATCCTCAATATCACGCTGTTGCGCCGTGCGCTGGGGTACAACGAGAGTGTCTGCCTTCATTTGAAGCTGTGGCCGAATGCGGGCGTATGGGCGGGCAACTTGCTAAACCTGATCCTCTATATGCCATATGGAACAACAAGCTGGCAGTGGAAGCGGAAAGGCAAGAAGATAGTCGCTATTGGCTTCGCATTGTCCGTGTTCTGCGAAGCACTACAGTACTTGACCGGACGTGGAATGGCAGATGTCAACGATGTGTTGTTCAACACGCTGGGAACTTTAGCTGGCTTGTGTATTGCAAAACGACTTGCAAAAGAGTAATATAAAATCGGAAATTTTCAGAAATATTGGGCTGTGAGGATTTGCACCTCACAGCTTTGCTGCTCGAAACTTTGCACACCTCTACGCGGTGAGCGGCAGGCAACACAAGTGATTGTGGCTAAGATGCAGAGCCGGTATTGTTTAATTTTGAGAGGGTAGCATCATGACTAATAATTATTATTCGATTCTCTTGATGGTTTCTGCTGGAGGTGGATCGGCAAGTCGGTCATTTTTGATGTCAAAGAACTTTTCAGAAGAATTGATTGATAAATGCATCGAAAATAAGTATATTTTTGAAGTCAGGAAAAATGATCTTGGGGAGCCTGTTTATAAAATTACGGATTTAGGGCGTGCCAAGAGGGATGAACGCTAACCGCTACGATAGCTGCATGGACGATGTTTAGGAGAATTTCTACATGAGAGACCTGTTCTGGAGAGATTGAAATTTATTTTTAACATTTCGGGGGTGGCGGCTGTGGGAGCATGGCTGGCCAGGGGGATAGCTTAGTAGTCCACTATAGCTGTCATCCCCCTCATCTTCATCGTCCTCTGGCTCTATGCCATTCCATTCGATGAATTTTTCCTCGGCATTGTCGAATTTTGACCACACGAGATGTTGCTCACAACGGTCGAAGTAAAGCTGGTATATTATATTGAATCTTGTCGTGTTATTTTTCAGAATACAATAGAAAGGCGAGGAATAAACTTAAAATGGCTGGATATACTGATAATGAACAGAACGTTATTCTAGCAGAAGCATCTAAATTGGATTTTGATGATATTATGGCTTTTGGCCCACATTATTTTGGCTGTGGGTGGATGAAATACAAATACTACAATTTAAATTATGCTGTAGCATTATCTCTTATTGGTAGGCTGTATGGAGACAAAGAATCAAAAAACAGCGATTACCATAAAGGAGTGGTGTATATATCTGATGCATTGGGAATTTCTAAACGACAAGTGAAAATCCTACGGAAAAAGGTAAAACATGGGAACGGGTATTGGTTTAAAATTCCGTACACAACTGCTGCGATTATAAAAAAGATAATCAACAAGTTACGTGAGACGGAGCAGGAGGAATACGTAAGTTCTTTTTTGAAAAAGTGTAACAGCACTGTATATAGAGAGATATTGATCCCAGACCAGTTTGAGGCAATCAAAGCGGCACGCAAAGGTGAAAGACAAAAAGTGCTTGACTTAGCTGATGAATTGAAAGATATTACCATTAAAGTGGGAGATAATTCATGAGTAATGATTTTGATCCAAACAGTCATAAAAATCTAGAGCTGTTTAGGTACTACTTGAGCAGAGATTTACAGAAGATAGAAAGTAGCATTCAAGATAACCATGGAGAGTTATTGGGCTACTTTACCGCAAGTCTAGTAGATATATTTATTGTGTCTTTGTTTGGTGATAACCTAAAATGCACAGAGAACATACTTAAGATTATGTATATTGCTGGACTGATTATACTATTTTTCATTATTTCATGTGTAGTCAATAAAATAGCTCGTTTCCGAAGAATTCGAAGAAAGGAATCCGGCAGAGAAGAGTATATTGTTGACGAAGCAAAACAGAAAATGATTGATAGTTTTGATAATATAGCCTGTGACGGTCTTTTGATTTGCGAGAGTTATATGGGGAAGTATTCTTTAGCAGATAAGCCGTATGTTAGGGATTTTTATTTTTTTGAAGTTATCCATCATCTGACAAAATCCACAGACTTATTTGGGGAAATATACTCACATCGTGATTTGTATGTGTCATCAAAGAAAGCGGAGCTGATTGACACCTACAGAGTAAACAATTATATTGATTTTGCGAGGAAAATCAATGAGTTTCTAAACAAAGAAATGAGCAAATATATGGCCGATACTGAAGTTAAGAAAGATATTGAAAATTTAAACATTGAGATCGCAAAATGGCATTATGTCAATGAATCTGGGCGTGAAATTGATGACGATAAGTTGAACAGAGCCATGCTGAAGTAAGCATACTAGCCGTGTGGACACGGAACTCTAGAAGTTCACACGGCTATTTTTAGAATTCGTTATATAGTTTGTGACGAAAATAGAAAGGAGGAATATCCCGTGGCTAAGACACAAAGCTCCGTTCGTAAGCTAGTTAAGCCGGAGTACAGTGCGGAGAAGAATCTGACTGACCTGATGGATGCTACCGTGGCTCTCTACAAGAACAACATGAGCTTGCAAGCCATAGCCGAAGATCTCTCCTTGAACCCCATTAAGGTACGCAAGCTCCTCATCACGGCGGGAGTCTACCAGTCAGACATCGCCGATGCCGTGCAGCAGACGTTCCAGTCCTTCCGCACCACGCAGGACTATAAGACCGCCGTGTCCTCTACCATGATTGCTCTGCATCTGTCCCGTCCCTCTGTGACCTCTTATCTGCCATATGAGAAAGGCGTGTACTTCCCGGAAGACGCTGAAGCAGAGAATATCAGTGCCGGGGCAGAGCGGCAACGCCACTACCGAGCCGTCACTGCCTTGAAGAAAAATCCATGCGAAGAGAACCTCTGGAAGTGTGTGGTGGCTTTTCGGGGATACAAGTTCAAGACGATGTCCGGCTTGTCCTTTACATATACGCTGAAAAAGGGCAGGGGAGATGAATTCACCAAGGAACTGTGGATCGACCGTAGAGAGGGCAGCAAGAGCCTTGCATGGAGTTCCGTGATGCTGGCGTATCACAATATTGGTAAAATCGGAGAGGTGGTGGACCGACCCAAGGCGCTGGGAGATATCCGGGGTGTGTCGTATATCTATGGGATGTTCTACCGATTTGGCCTGATCGATGTGCCAGACAAGGTCAAGGAGAAGATGACGAGGCGATAAGGCCACGAGACATATTTTGTTTTAAGATGGAATGTGATATAATAAAGATGACGGTTTACCGTACTACTTGTAAAGGGCAGGTGAGTGTACAAATGCACATCATTTGTCATAGCGAGAAATTCGAGCTCAATCTGGACAAGCTTATTGAGGCTATCACAAAAGCTTCAAAAGCAACATTGAATCGGATGAATACCCGAATCACCAAGGAAATTCAACAGTTGTTGGATTCTGGTGATAACTCGCTTGAAGACTATCCGCATTCCCAGTGGCTTTATGAAAGAATTGCGGAGTTGGAGCGGATGCGGAAGTACATCAAACTCCTAAAGAAGATGAAAAGCAATAGAGTTCCAGCAAAGTTGCGCACACTTTGGCTTTGCAGGATAAAAAACAGCAGTCGAACATTGGCGAGCACGTCACTTGACCAAATGAGCATCGCACTGCCTGTTCCGCCCACGTTTGAGGCTACCTTGAGTAGTTTCGGACGTGGGAGGGATTTGGATGCCCTCGCATGCTGAGAAAAATCCAATAGAGATTGAAAACTACTATCACATTATAGACCCGAAACGTAGACTGTCTGAGAAAGAAAGGGCTGAAGAGGTAAACAGGGTGTTAGTGAATATGCCTGCTTGTTTTCCAGAAGCACTACGATATGTGATGACACGCTTCGGATTTACGCAAGAGGCTCTGGCCTTTGAATCAAAGGTGTCTGAGTCAACGATTGGTCGTTACAGAAACGGAAAGGTTAAAAGTTTTTCTGAGAAAAACGTGGTGGCACTGTGTGTTGCTATGCACCTTCCTCCGTGGCTTTCATTTGAGCTCATAGCAAAAGCGGGTTTTAGCTTGGCTGCGACCAGAGAGCAGCAAGCATATTTAATGGTTCTTAGCTGTATGTATATGAGGTCGGTTGATGAGGTGAACGACTATTTGAGAGAAAGAGGGTCTGATTTACTGTCCCAAGTGGCGGCATAGGATTGTCGAGCATCCTGAGCTTTTAAGTCAAAAATGATGAGCCGTGTGTCCTTCTCCGGTAAGGAGTTGAACACACGGCTCATTTACATTTATGGTTATTCCCATTCCTCATCCCGGGCTCGGAGAAGATCCTGCACTTCTTTCTCGGTTGCCAGGCGAATGGCAGGTTTGTTCTGATAGACCGTTTTGCCGCAGTCTGGGCAACGATCGGGTAGCGACTCTGCCTCAAAGCAGTAATGGCAGACATCGCAGAAATAGTAGTTCACAACGCGCAAGTTGTCAAGCGAAAAATATATATTTGCATAATTCTATAAAATGCAAAGTATTTAATTGATTGCATAGCATTGACAGGTATGCAATTTTCGAATATAATAGATTTAAAGGTGGTGATATAAGTGGGCAGAAAAAAGGCAGTGGATTTGTTTCCGGAGTATGCCAGATCCAAAAGAGCTGACACTGAGGCATTGAGTCAACTGGTTTTGGCAGCTAAGGGAAATATGACTATGAAGAAGTTTGCTAACAAATGTGGAGTGAACACTTCTACTATTTCTCGTATTATAAATATGAAAACGGAAACCGTATGCTCTGATGAAATAATCCTTGCAATTTCCGAGAATGCGGTGCCGGAGAGTGGAGTTACACTTGAAGATTTGCTTGCAGCTAACGGATTGGTTAAACTGGTTCCTGAGATTGCGGACAGCACTATAGAAGAGGCTGGTAGTGCGCTTGAAGGTGAGCACAAGTTTAATTGTTCCGATAGAGTTATAGTGACAACAAACAAGTTCGGCCATCTTAGTCACATAAATAAACAGGCTTTCCGTCAGACGTATAACATCGTTGACTATGAAATGCGAATGATGGAAACAAGTAGACAAATAATTTTAAATGAAATTATATTAAATGGATATACGGTTGAGCTTATTACGTCTGAAAAAGCCTACTGGTCCTCATTGAAACACTATTACGGTGATTATGCAATAAAAACAGATGCGTTAAAAAGCTACGGCATCGACACATGGCTCTTCGATTGTAAGTCATATCACACTGGTAAAGTAGCCGCCGCATATAAGGCACTAGAAAAACTATTTGCACTAGCTTACATGAATAGCCCAAAGGATGCAGGTGTAAAGATATCGGTTGTTGTAGACCATGAAGATATGTTTCAGCAGGCGGTCAAGGTGTATTCAGGTATAAAGGTTCGGGACTGTTTTTCTGTGATTTTGATAAACGCGCAAAGTCGATGCGTTGTGGAAGAATTCTGTATTCCAAGAGTTGATGGAACAGAGGCATCAATCTTTAAAAGAGACTAAATTGGGATAGGAGGCAGGGAAACATGGGTGTGGATTATGGCATTTATACGACCAAAGGTAAACGGATGCTACTTGCAATCCGGGCAATGGTCAATGGCCGTAAAGCGGTGGCGTATGTGAAGAATGGAAAGGTACAAGCCTATGAGTACTTAGATGATTTGGCAGCCCAGTGCTGCGTTGGACCCTGCCTCAAGTTTGAGGACGAGAATGAGAAGAAGCGGATGTGAATTAGCACACTTGGCTCATCGGAGAACCGTGTGAGCCAGTCAAAAACTAAACTGCTGCCTGTTTGGTGCTGCTCGAATGCGTAGTAAGCCGGGGTAGACATTCAGATAACTCTATTTGGAGCTGTCTGGAGTCTGCCTCGGCTTTTTTGTTTGGAATGATCTTGTATGGACAGTTAAAAGGTTGTAGGAAATATGTCACAAGGAACTAGACATAAAAACTATATATGAAAAAAATTGCTTAAAAGTGGAGTAATTTTCGCCTCTCAGACGTTTATAGGCGCGAGAAAGAAGGAAATGCCGCTTACACGGGGTGAGACTCTTCTGAGTTACAGAATTTTATGCAGTCACAACAAAAAGTCGTACTAAGTATTAGTTAAAAAGCACAAAAAAGATTGACAAAAATCTACACAAGTAATGCCTGCGAGTGGGTTGCCGAGAGGTTTATGAGGGAGTATAATAAAAAAGCGGCGAAAAATAGAGAGATTTGTCTGATACATTTGCTGCCAATAAATACCACCCCAAGCCAGGTTGATTCCTGAGAACGTAATATACGAGGACGTTACATAATGAGGATTTTGATCTTAATCAAGAGCGTAGTAAGCGCATCTGAAAAGAATATAGGCCGAAGTACATTGCAACTCAGACGGGGGTATCAGCCTCTGACCTGATTTGTTGCCGACACCTTTTTCCTAAAAGCGGGCCGGAATGGTTCATGGAACTGTATGTACTTTGAGTGATCCGAGTACATACGTTCTGGGACCATTCCGGCCTTTTTCGCTGTTTACGCTTTTGAGGAAAGGGGGTGGACCGAGGTGGCATCTGCTGTACATAAGAATATCGAGCCCAAAGTGTCGGCTGTTAATGCCAACTCGGTTTGCCGTCAGTTGCCGCAGAAAACTGCCGAACAGGAGTTTGCTGCTCCGGATGAGTTTGTCGCTGAGGTCCAGTGGTCTATGGCAATACGAAAGTTGATCGCAGGGCTGGAGTTTGGGGATGCCCTGAAGCTGTTGATGAATGACCGTGATATGTCTGTAGAGCAGATGGAATCGGAGTCAGGACTCTCTGTGTCTACAGTGAAGCGGCTTCGTGCAGGTCAGGAGGCAAGCGCGGAACAAATCGTTGCCATTTCGGTGGCATTGCGTCTTCCGCCAATGGTCAGCAGTGATTTATTGAGAATGTGTGGAATCACTCTGGACTTCAACAATCAGAGGAATACCGTCTATCAGATGATCCTGACGGGCCATTACAAAGACGGTATCGAGCAAGTCAATGTCTACCTTGCAGCATGTGGATGCGCCCCACTCAAAACTGCCTGCTGAAGCACCTAAAACACAACACTTATGAGGCGATTGGACCACAAAACGGTCTGGTCGCCTCTTTTCTTGAAATTTTTTCTGAGGCAAGAGCTCAAAAAGTGAGCCCTAAATGGTAGAAAAAGAGCGAAAAACAGTGGCGTAAAGCCATCAAATATGACCTTGAACTGTGCAAAAGAACGGAATATCGATGGTTTGCGTGCTGTTTTTTAGAGCTCACTTAGTGAGCTGGTGATTTGATCAGTCTTCAGCTATCATGTAGTCAGTTCAAGGGACGACCCCAAAAAAGGACAACCCCAAGAACACAAAATAATATCTCGTAAGCCTGATTCTAGAGAAGGCGAAGGATACCATAACGGAGTTTTACCAACCGGCAGATGTCATCTGCTGGAGGTGAAACAGCCGGTCTATGGGTGTACCTCCCATCTCTGGAATCGGGCTTTTTGCGTTTTGCAGAATGTCCCAGCTCAGAATGTGAGCCCTGCTCCGCTTCCGTCATCGGTATCCTTCTCCCTCCCAGAGTCCGGGGGAAAGGACAAGAAAATGACTAACATGATGAACGGGGTAGTTGCAATCAATGGTGGCGTAGGCGTGATGGAAATCCGCCAGCCGTTACCGCAGACAGTGGAGAGCGTGGCGCAGCCAGTCGAGAATCTGACTGTCAACGCACATATCTCTCTGCGTGAGCTGAAGAACACGGTTGCTGCGGTTATCGAAAAGAAGCTGCCGAAGTACGCACAGCTTATGGAGATGCATCCTGTGATTGCGGCTAGAACTGTGGTGGGTGGTGCAACGCTCACAGCCTATGAGAATGGTTACGCCGTCTATGAAGAGGATGGCGCACACACGATTATGGCCATCGACCGCTGCGGCGACTACCGCTACGACTTCAATGACGGTACATACGAGGTCGTTCCGGCGGCAGTGTTCGAGGATGCCGAGTGGTCCGTGCGGCTGGTCATGGAAGGCGAACGCCGGATGGAGAGCAACCGCAGCAAGACGGTTGCCATCAATGAGGCTGCCAGTTTGGATTGCGATGGCTCTGACTGGTCGGATGCTGTTATGGTGGACTTCATGGATGAAGAAAATGCTGAAATGTTGGCAGAAGAGGAACTGCGCAAGCTGTATGCCGCTATGGGTAAGCTCACGGAACGTCAGCAGGAAATCATCCAGCTCTACTTCTATAAAGAGCTGAACCAGTATGAAATCGCAGAAGAATTGGGGATTGCAAGACCCGTGGTCAGCAAAATTATGGCTGCCGCAATTAAAAAGCTCAAGAAAAGTTTTTGAAAATAGGGTACCCTTTCCCGAATTTCAGTAAGCATCATGAGAGGACTTCCTCTCACGAATACATCCAAGGAGGTTACACCCCATGAGTAACATCAAGAATCCCCAGAACAATCCCTTAAAGAATCCGGCTCCGGTGCGACCGCCCGGCGGCAGCACCGCTCCGAAGAAAGTCTATGTCTGCTCTCCGTTCCGGCCTACGGCGGTAGCGATGGCAGATAGGGCAGAGGAGCAGCGCTCCAATATTGAGAGAGCACTCAAAGCCTGCCGCATCCTCGCCATGATGGGCATCCAACCGCTGGCACCACATCTGTATTTCACTCGTTTTCTCAAGGACGAGTTGGCGGCAGAACGTGCTGCCGGGATGAAGTTTGGTCTGTCATGGCTGGAACAGGCAGATGAGATTTGGGTGTTTGGCGACACGGTGTCGGAGGGCATGGCACAGGAGATCGCCAAAGCGAAAGAACTGGGCAAGCCTGTGCATACCCTTCCTGAACCCGGGCGAGTGGCAGAACTGCTCGTCAAGAGCCTTGCACAGAAGTACACCATGACCGGTGACGGTCAACAGGAGATGCAGCCCAAGGCTGCGGAAAGTGAGCAATACAATGATGAACGATAAGAACCAGAATACCAGTGCCCCGGAAGTGCGCCGTATTCTCCCGGTGATGCTGAAGGTCGAGAACCTCCACATCCATCTGGATGAGCGCAGCACCAGCAACACCTATTTCAATGGTGTCGAGGATCAGGACGAAGAGCCTGATATCGACATCGAGGCCATGATCGACGCCATCTGCACCAAGACCGGTCTGTGCAAGGATGCCGTCGTGATGGTTCTGGATGCTCAGGCTGAGTATCTGGATTCTGTCTACGGTGAGGATGAGGTGGACGAGGATGAGTGAAATGCTGACCGGCCCCAAGAAGATCGTGGATGGGCTGACGGAGGTATTCCGCGGCCTGACCCGGATGTGCGAGGGCATGGCAGAGCAGATCGAACTCCTGGAGTTCACTTCTGAGGATGCAGAGGACGAGGATAAACTGCTCCCTCCGGCCAAGCTCCCTGCTGTGGACACAGCACCAAGGGTACAGGATGTGCCTCACCCTCGTAAGAAACCGGGGAAGCGTCCTCGCAAACAGGAACAGGACGCTCGGACCACGATGGAGGAGACGCCCAAGGAGCCGACCGAAGAAGCTCAGGCAGAGGAAAGCCCTGATGAGGAGGCGAAAGAGGAACTTCCTGATTTCCCGGATGACTCGGCAGATGACTTGCCCTTTGATTTGGACACCACCCAAAAGGCGGAAACCGAACAGCCTGCGGTAAGCATCTCCAAGGATGAGATCACGGCAGTCATCGTGGCGAAGATCAAGCAGAAGCGCAGCAACAACGAGAAGATAGGTCAGTTGCTGAAGACCTACGGCGTGGGTCAGCTTTCTGAACTGCCGGCAGCGAAGTACGAGGCGTTCCTCGCAGACATCTCCCAGCTGTAACGGAGGTGCCGTATGCCCGAAGTACACGCGATCCTCTCTGCGTCCAGCTCGAAAAGATGGCTCAACTGTACGCCATCGGCTCGGCTGGAGCAGAATTTTCCCAATGAATCCTCGGTGTACGCCGAGGAGGGGACAGCCGCCCATGCGCTGGGCGAGTACAAGCTCCGCAAGTACCTGCACGAGCGTGTCAGGCGTCCGACCTCCGAGTTCGACACCGATGAGATGGATGCCAATACCGACATCTATGCGGAGTACATCATCTCCACAGTCGAGCGCATCAGGGAAACCTGCCCGCATCCGTTGGTCATGGTGGAGGAACGGCTGGACTACAGCTATCTCGTTCCGCAGGGATTCGGTACCGGCGACTGCGTGATCATCGCAGACGGTACCCTCTATGTCATGGACTATAAAAACGGAAAAGGCGTGTTTGTCAGCTGTGACCATAACCCACAGATGATGCTATATGCTCTCGGTGCTTACCACGCCTATGGGTATCTGTATAGCATCACCAAGGTGTCCATGACCATCATCCAGCCGAGGCTGGAGAACATCTCCACCTTTGAGTGCAGCGTAGACGAGCTGCTGGACTGGGCTGAGAACTATGTCCGTCCCAGAGCCAGGCTCGCCTTTGAAGGCAAGGGCGAGCAGATTCCCGGTGACTGGTGCCGGTTCTGCCGTGCCCGGACGTGTTGTAAAGCCTGCGCTCAGGAAGCAATGGCTCTGGTCAAGACGGAGTTCCTTGATCTGGATTCCGGGGTGCTGACAGACGAAACCGAGGAAACGGATGCGACCGCGTCCTATGACCCGGACACCACAGCACCGACCTTCAAATCTCCGTCCCTGCTGACCAAAGCAGAGATCGAGCAGATGCTTCCCACGCTGAACCGCATTGAATCCTGGATCGAAGCCATCTTCGCCTTTGTCAGCTCTGAGGCCATCAACCACGGAATCTGCTGGTACGGGTATAAAGTGGTGGAAGGCAGAAGCAAGCGGCAGTTCCTTGACCCGAAGGCAGTGGCAAGCGCGGCAACACAGGCCGGCTATACCGATATCTACAAGACCGAGATGATCTCTCTGACCGAGTTTGAAAAGCTCATGGGCAAGAAGAAGTTCCAGGAGGTCTTGGGTGAATATGTGGTAAAGCCGCCAGGCAAGCTGGCGCTTGTCCCAGAATCCGACCCCAGACCGGCAGTTGACCTTGATACTGCCGAAGATGAATTCACACCCCTTGAATGAGATGGAGGTAAACACAGTTATGGCAAATACCAAGAAAATCACTAGCGCGACTAAGGTGGTCATCCCTTGCCGCATTTCCTTCGCCAACATTTTTGAACCCAAGAGCATCAACGGCAGCGAGGCCAAGTACTCCGTTTCCTGCCTGATCCCCAAGGCTGACAAGAAGACCCTGCTGGCGATCCACAAGGCAATCGAAGCTGCCAAGGAGGATGGCAAGACCCGCCGCTGGGGCGGCAAGCTGCCTCCCAACCTCAAGCTGCCTCTGCGCGATGGCGACATCGACCGCCCGGACGATGAGAACTACGCCGACTGCTTCTTCCTGAACGCGACCAGCAAGGAGGCACCGCAGGTGGTTGACCGCCATGTGCAGCCTGTGACCGACCCCATGATGGTCTACTCCGGGTGCTACTGCAACGTCAGCGTCAACTTCTATGCCTTCAACGCCAACGGCAACCGTGGCGTGGCGGCCGGTCTGGGCAATGTCCAGTTCGTCAAGGACGGCGACCGTCTGTCCGGCAAGGCATCTGCGGACGCAGATTTCGATGCGCTGGAGGACGATAACGAAGTCCTCGGCGGCGACTCCGGTGAAGAGCTGCCCGATTACCTGCGCTGAGTACACAGATGGGGAGGGCCTTTGGGCCTCTCCTTTTTACATGGCGAATCGAGGTGAATGACTTGAAAGAAATACTGATCGATATTGAGACCTACAGCGAGGTGGACATCGGAAAATGCGGGCTGTACCGCTATGCGACAGACCCCAGCACCGAGATCCTGCTGATTGCATGGGCAACGGACAATGGCAGCGGCTTTGGTGAGACACAGTGCGCCGACCTTGCCACAGGTGACCCGTTCCCGCAGGAGCTTCTGGATGCTTTCAAGGACAGCAATGTGAAGCTGGTTGCCCACAATGCCTCCTTCGAGCGTGTCAATTTCTCCTGCTATTTGAACCAGCACTATCCGAGACAGTACCTCGAACCGGGGTCGTTCCTGTCACCGAACAACTGGATCTGCACGATGGTCATGGCGGCATCGCTGACCCTGCCCATGGCCTTGAAGGATGTCGGCACAGTGCTGAAGACCGCCCAGCAGAAGGACAAAGAGGGTGAGCGGCTGATCCGGCTGTTTTCCATGCCTTGCAAGCCGACCAAGACCAATGGCGGCCGCACGAGAAATTTGCCTGAGCATTTCCCGGCAGACTGGGCGAAGTTCAAATATTACTGCGTTCAGGATGTCAACACCGAGGTGGACATCTACAAACGGCTGAAACGCTTCCCGATGCCTGACCGAGAGTGGCATCACTATCAGGTGAACGAGCGCATCAATGACCGGGGTGTGATGATTGACACGGAGCTGGTGCAGCAGGCCATCACCTGTGACCTGCTTCTGTCGGATGCCATGACTACGAAAGCATATGAGCTGACCGGGCTGGAGAACCCGAATTCTGTGTCCCAGCTCAAGACCTGGCTGGATGAGCGTGGCATTTCCATGGACACGCTGGGCAAGAAGAATGTCACTGAGATGATCGGCGAGTTGGACAGGAACGGTGTGGATGCCGAGGCAATGGATATGCTCAAGCTCCGGCTCCAGATGGCAAAGTCCTCCGTCAAGAAGTATCAGGCGGCAGAACGCTGCGTCTGTGCGGATGGCAGAGCAAGAGGTCTGTTCCAGTTCTATGGCGCAAGCCGGACAGGACGCTACTCCGGCCGGAATATCCAGTTGCAGAACCTTCCCCAGAACCACATTTCTACGCTGGACGAGGCTCGGACACTGGTGAAGCTGGGGTGCTTTGATATGGTGGAAAGCATCTACGGCAACACACCGGATGTCCTTTCCCAGCTCATCCGCACGATGCTCATCCCCAAAGAGGGCTGCGAGTTCATTGTGGCAGATTTCTCCGCCATCGAAGCCCGCGTCCTCGCATGGGAAGCAGATGAACAGTGGGTGCTGGATGCTTTCCAGAACGGCGAAGACCTCTACTGTGCCACTGCGTCCCAGATGTTTCATGTGCCGGTGGTCAAGCACGGCGTCAACGGCGAGCTGCGACAGAAAGGCAAGATCGCAACGCTGGCCTGTTGCTACGGCGGCTCGTCCGACGCACTCATCAGCATGGGTGCTTTGCAGATGGGGTTGAAGGAAGAAGAACTCCCGGAGATTATCGACTCCTGGCGGGAAGCCAACCCGAAGATCGTCCAGTACTGGTGGGACACCGAAAAGGCTGCAATGACCGCCTTCAAGACCCATGAGGAACAGGAGGTCGGCAAGATCCGCTTTGCCTTTTCCTCCGGCACACTCTGGATGGTGCTTCCGTCCGGAAGAAAGCTGGCGTATCTGGACCCCAAGCAGCAGCCGAATCAATTCGGCCGCATGAGCCTGACCTACAAGGGCGTGGGGCAGAACCACAAGTGGAACCGACAGGAAACTTACTCCGGTCGGCTTGTCGAGAACGCCACACAGGCGATTGCCCGTGACATTCTTGCGGAAGCCATGGCACGAATCGAGGCACACGGTCTGAACATCGTGGCCCATGTTCATGACGAGGTCATCATCGAAGCCCCCAAGGGAAAGTACTCGGTGGACGAGGTCTGTAAGCTCATGTCGGAGAACCCGGCGTGGTGCAAAGGACTGCCGCTTTCCGCTGCCGGGTACAAGGGCGATTACTACTTCAAGGATTGAGGTGAGGATATGCCGCACGCCATTGAGATGAAGGACGGCAAGCTCCTGACGGTCTTTGATGTCAGGGATATGCTCGAAGCTGTGTCCGACTATGCCGGGGAAGAACTGGCGCAGGAACTTGGTAGCTACCTCGATACCAATGTCGAGGATATCGGTGACTGCGAAAAGGAATTTGACCGATTGGATCAGGAGAACGAACGGCTGGCAGACCACTACCGAGGTGTTCTGTGCAACATTCAGGAAGAACTGTATGCGCTGGACACTCTGTTGAGCGACACCCGCCTGAACCGCGCCCGGATGCAGGGCGCGGTGAAGATCCTCCACCAGATGGTCAATCGAGAGCTGTGAACACAGCAGAAAGGACAGGCAATGAAAACAGGAAGAAACCTGCAGGAAGTTCTGGTCGAGCTGAATCGCCAGAACAAGGCAAAGCAGGATTTTATCAGCCCGGCACAGGGAATGCGCCTCCGGGAGGATGGACACACCTTTGAACTGAACCATCTGACCACAGACCAGCAGATGACCTTTGGCACGACTTCGCTGTTCCACCGTCAGGTCGCATCGGCGCTGGGCATCCCAGCCAAGTATTACGACCTCATGCAGTCTCACAAGCCGGAGCTGCTTGCCGAAAACGTGAACGCCTGGTTTGCGGACAAGCCCAGCTCCTACATGGTGCGGTCCATGGACTATGGCGCAGGTCAGGTCGCCCGTGCGCTTCTGTCAGAGCGGTATCGCCGCATCGATAATATGGAGATCGCCACAGCGGTCCTGCCGCTGTTCGCAGGAGACGACCAGTACGAAGTCATGTCCTGTGAGGTCACAGAAAACCGACTGTACCTCAAAGTAGTCAACCACAGGCTGGAAATGGAGGTCCGCAAAGGTGACATCGTACAGGCCGGGGTCATGATTTCTAACTCCGAGGTCGGCTTGGGTGCGGTGTCCATCCAGCCTCTCGTTTACCGTCTGGTTTGCACCAACGGAATGGTGGTCAATGACATGGGCGAACGCCGCCACCATGTTGGCAGACAGGCCAAGGCAGTTGAGGACAGCTTCACGCTGTACTCGGACGAGACCATGGAGGCGGAGGACAAGGCGTTCCTGCTGAAGCTCCGCGACACCACGATGGCTGCCATTGAGGAGAGCCGCTTCGCGCAGGTGGTTGGCCGCTTGCAGGAATCCATGGGAGTTCCCATCACCGGCAAGGTGCAGGATGTAGTGCAGCTGACTTCCCAGAGCTATGGCATCAACGCGGAGGAGCAGGAGGGTATCCTCAAGTACCTCATCGAAGGCGGCGACCTGTCCCTCTACGGTTTGTCCAATGCAGTCACGAGAGCTTCACAGGATGTCGCCTCGTATGACCGTGCCACTGCGCTGGAAGGTACCGATATACAAGTAAGAAATGGGGTGATGCGTATGGGCTAACCCAAAGCGTCTTGCTGTTTCTTTATAGCTCAGATTTTCATTTCGCATTGTTTCAACGGCTTCGACTTTGAATTTTCCGGTATATGTCTTTTGTTTTTTCTTTTCTAGCATACAAAAACACCCCATTTCCTAAACAGTATACCATATGACAACATGACGCTGGAGATGAATGCCATCCACTCTGCATGGAAGAACGGCTGCAAGAAGCTGGAGTTCCTCGGTTCCTCCTGCATCTATGAGTCGATGGTGCAGCGTGTCTATCGCCAGATCAAGAAGGTAGACACGGATGCCACAGTGACTATTGTTACCAGCAAGACGCAGGTTTCCGCCATTCATAACCAACTGGGCGAAGAAGTGGGCATCAGTGTGGAACCCTGCTGTCGGGATACCTTCCCGGCGATTGCACTGGCAACGGCCTATCTGGTAGACGTGATGCACATTGACCCTTCTGAATCCGTGGTTGTATGCCCGGTCGACCCCTAACCGGCAGCTGCGGAAGGTCACAAAATCCAAGAGCGTTTTCCTGACAGATGACAGTCTGCTGAAAATGCTGTATCTGGTGATGATGGATATTATCGGAGCCGAGATTTGAACAGTTTTTTCGCCCCCGCTCTTGACACCGGCCCCCTTTGGGAATACTCTAATAGTAACAACCTGCTCCCGCAATGCGGGAAGATCAGAGGAAAGAGGGATTTTGCAAGATGAAAAAACGTGTTGGCATCCTGACCTCCGGCGGCGACTGCCCCGGCCTGAACGCCACGATCCGCGGCGTGGCCAAGGCGCTGTATGCCCGGATGGGCGACAATGTGGAGATCGTGGGCATCCTGAACGGCTACCACGGCCTCATCACCGGAGACTACAAAGAGATGAACGAGGACGATTTCCGGGGCATCCTGACGCTGGGCGGCACCATTCTGGGCACCAAGCGCACCCCCTTCAAACTGATGCGGGTGGTCGAAGAGGACAAGATCGACAAGGTCGCGGCCATGAAGAAGACCTATAAGGACGCAAAGCTTGATTGTCTGCTCTGCCTCGGCGGCAACGGCACCCACAAGACCGCCAACCTTCTCTCGCAGGAGGGGCTGAACATCATCGGCCTGCCCAAGACCATCGACAACGACATCTACGGCACCGACGTCACCTTCGGCTTCCACACCGCTGTGGACATCGCCACCGACGTTATCGACCGCATCCACACCACTGCAGGCAGCCACAGCCGCGTGATGTGCATCGAGATCATGGGCAACAAGGCTGGCTGGCTGACCCTCTACTCCGGCATCGCGGGCGGCGCGGACATCATCCTGCTGCCCGAAATGCCCTACGACATCGACCGCGTCTGCGACGCCGTAGAGCGCCGCGCCAAGAAGGGCTCCAACTTCTCCATCATCGCGGTGGCCGAGGGTGCCATGAACGAGGAAGAGGCCAAGATGAAGCGGAAGGAGTGGACCGCCAAGCGTGCCGAGGCGGGCTACACCACCGCCACCAACCGCATCGCCGCCGCCGTCCAGAAGAAGACCGGAATGGAGACCCGCGTCTGCATCCCCGGCCATATGCAGCGCGGCGGCAGCCCCAGCGCGTATGACCGCGTGCTGGCCACCCAGTTTGGCAGCTACGCCGCTAAGCTCGTGGAGATCGAGCGCTACGGCGTCACCGTGGCCCTGCTCAACGGCCATGTCACCGCCAACCGCTTGGAGGACATCGCCGGCAAGGCCCGCAATGTCCCCGAAGGCTGCGAGTTGCTCACCGTCGCAAGACGCATGGGCGTGAGCCTCGGTTAAGTTTTCCCCAGAAATAAGCGAACGACCCCTGCAAAGCTTCTTGCAGAGGTCGTTTTTCTTTGTCCGTTTTCATTTCGCCAGCCCCTCCACGATTCTGGAGAGTGCATCCACCTGCTCTCCATCCAATCGTTTCAGGTTTTCTACCATCTTCCGAATCGTCTCCGGGTCAGCGGAGCCGTCTTCGAAAAATTCCTTGGGCGTGATGTGGAGGTACTCGCAGATGTAGAAGAAATTTTTCATCGTCGGGAAATTCTTCCCGCTTTCGATACTATTGATATAGCCGGTATTCTGCCCAATAGACAAACTCATATCCCGTGCCGAAACGCCCTTGCGCATCCGCAACTGGGTCAAACGTTGAGGGAACCACTTTTCATACTCAATCTCATCGTGCACAATCTGCCACCATCCTTTTAGCATATTGTACCTAATATAGTCGCGATTTTTGTTAGATTTTTTCAAACATCTTTCTTGTGATATTGGATTTATTATGATACAATTTAGATAGTAACAGAATCAAAGCGCGATTTTGTTATAAAACATTCTTAAGGAGGAATTTTCATGAAAAGAAAGTTTGCGGCCCTTCTTTTATCTGCCGCGATGCTCTGTACACTTTTGACCGGTTGTTCCGATTCATCGTCTCCTACCCCTTCCAATCCGAATCCCCCTGCTTCCTCGAGCAGCGGCTCGACGAGTACACCCTCGGACGATAATAACAATAATAGCGGTAACAGCAATACCACCAAGCCCGGCGATTCTGATACCGACAGTGCAACGCTTCCATCGGTAGTCCCTGTTATTACCTACAATTCTGTTTTTTCCAATTACCTTGGTGACAACACTTACCAGAATTATTTCTGCTTTACTGCCACCAATCCAAACATGGTCAACGATTTTACAGACGGCAGCCTTACCTTTACCTATAAAGACTCCGCCGGAAATTCTTTGGGTACTCTAAAATTAACGCTTCCTCCTATTCCCGCAGGCGATACCATTACTTTTGGTACTTGGAAGCCCACCGAAGGAACCGCAGCAGCCAGCTGCACCTACACCTACGAATTCTCACCTAAAGGCGTTCTTGTGCATGATGACAAAGTCCTTGCCAAGCATTCCGCACTGGTGGTATCCGATTTTACGCGAACTGAAAGCTCTAGTGGTAGTATCACTTACACCGGCAAAATCACAAACACCAGTTCTATCAATATGATGGCCGTTAACTGTGACCTTTATTACATAAAAGACGGCAAGCCTTACCTTGCTGATTATACGGATACTATTACTAATTTAGCTCCCGGTGAGACGAAATCGTTCCTGTTTGCATCTAATGTGGTCTTTGAAATGGAAGACTACGACTCTCTCCAAGTGATTGCATATCAGAACGTAATAAGACGCTGGTAACACCATCACCCTATTAAACAGTTTCCTATAGAAAAGGAGCACTCCCCTGCATCGTGCAGGGGAGTGCTCCTTTTGGTTTATGCGCTGAGGGCGGGTACAAGCTTACTTATTCTTGTACATTTCCTCGTAGTACTTCTGATAGTTGCCGCTGGTGATGTGCTCCATCCACTCCTCATGGTCGAGATACCAGTCGATCGTCAGGACGATGCCCTTCTCGAAGGGGGTCTCCGGGTACCAGCCGAGGTCGTTCTTGATCTTGGTGGGGTCGATGCCGTAGCGGCGGTCGTGGCCCAGACGGTCGGCCACATGCTTGATGAGGTCCTCGCTGATGCCCTCGTCCTGCAGACGGTCGTGCAGCTGGTTGATGATGGTCTTGACGATGAAGATGTTGGGGCGCTCGTTGTGGCCGCCCACGTTGTACACCTCGCCGATCTTGCCGCCGTTGGCCACCATGTCGATGGCCTTGCAGTGATCCTCCACATACAGCCAGTCGCGGATCTGCATACCGTCGCCGTAGACGGGCAGCTGCTTGTGGTGCTTGACGTTGTTGATCATCAGGGGGATCAGCTTCTCCGGGAACTGGTAGGGGCCGTAGTTGTTGGAGCAGCGGGTGATGTTCACCGGCATGCCGTAGGTATCGTGGAATGCCATAACGAACATATCGGCGCTGGCCTTGGAGGAGGAGTAGGGGCTGTGGGGGCACAGCGGGGTGGTCTCCATGAAGAAGCCCTCGGCACCCAGAGCGCCGTAGACCTCGTCGGTGGAGACTTGCAGGTACTTCTTGCCTTCCTTCCAAGTCTTTGCCGCGGCGTCGTACCAAGCTTCCTTGGCGCGCTGCAGCAGGTTCACGGTGCCCATGACGTTGCTCTGGACGAAGATCTCCGGGTTCTTGATGGAGCGGTCCACGTGGCTCTCCGCGGCAAAGTTGATGACGTAATCGAAATCATACTTTGCGAACAGGCTCTCGACCAGCTCCTTGTCACAGATGTCGCCCTGCACGAAGACGTGGCGGGGGTCGCCCTCGACGTCCTTCAGGTTCTCCAGATTGCCCGCGTAGGTCAGCTTATCGAGGTTGACCAGCAGGATCTCCGGGTACTTCTTGAGCATATAGTGAACAAAGTTCGAACCAATAAAGCCGGCACAGCCGGTGATCAGATATTTTTTCATAATTTGATTTTTCCTCAAAGTTGAATGTTGTTGTTTTTTGCGAGTTTGCCCTCTCCCTACCGAAAGCTCCTGCTAAACCGGGGCGCTGCGGCCCTGTCAGCGGCCTTGCCCTCTCCGTCATCGCTTCGCGATGCCACCTCTCCCAAAGTGAGAGGCCTTGGCAGTCCGCCAAGTTTCCGGTTTATACTTTACGCTCTGCTGCCGCAAGGGGAGCCGTTAGGCGCTGCGCTCAGGCTTCACGCCTTTGCCAAGGGCTCTCACTTTGGGGGAGCTGGACGCCGTTAGGCGGCCTGAGAGGGCGAGGATGCTGGCGGTGAGACTGCGCCTTTTGTTCAGCACTGCGTCCGATAAGGCCGAGAGGCAGTCCTTCCCGTTTACTTCATCCCATTTTCTCCATCCCAGTGCTCGAAGAAGCAGGCGAGGGCGGCTTTCCAGTCCCGCACTTCGTTGCCGACGGTGCAGCGGAGCATCCGGTTATCGAGGGCGCTCCACTTGGGGCGGTCGGCGCTTTCGGGGTGCTTGGCCTTATACTCCTCGCTGGTGCAGGGGGCCACGGCGGCGTCCACGCCGGACAGACGGATGATCTCGGAGGCGAAATCATACCAAGAGCAGATGCCCTCGCCGGTGCAGTGATAGAGGCCGTATTCGTGGGTCACGCAGAGCTGCAGGATTTCGTGGGCCAGATCGACGGCGTTGGTCGGGTTGCCGCACTGGTCGTTGACGACCTCCAGCTTGCCGAACTTCTTGCCCGCGTTCACGATGGTCTTGACGAAATTCTTGCCGTAGTAGCTGTAGAGCCACGCGGTGCGCACGATGAAGTGGCGGTGGCAGAACTGCTCGACGTACTTCTCGCCCATGAGCTTGGTGGAGCCGTAGGCGCTGATGGGGCCGGGGAGGGTGGCCTCGTCCTGCGCGATGCCGCCGTTCTCGCGGCCGGAGAAAACGTAGTCGGTGGAGACATGGACCAGACGGGCCCCGGTCTTGGTGGCAGCCTGCGCGAGGTTGCGGGGGCCGAGGGCATTGGCCTTGAAGGCGGCGTCGTGGTTCACCTCGCAGCCGTCCACATTGGTGTAGGCGGCGCAGTTGATGATGACATCCGGGCGCTGGCGGCGGATGAAGTCGTCCACCATCTTGTAGTTGGAGATGTCCAGTTCAGGCAGGTCCACCGGGATGACGGTGGCGCTTTGCAGCTTTTCGGGGATGGGGCCGATCTCACTGCGGCCCTCGCGGAGCTGCTTGATGATCTCGGTGCCCAGCTGGCCCTTGCAGCCGGTAACGATGATTTTCATATGCATTTCCTCTTAGTATCTCAGTTTGCCGTCGGCCACATTCTTCAGATGCTGGCCGTAGGGGCTCTTGCCGTAGCGCTTGGCGCTCTCCAGCAGGGTGTCGCGGTCGATCCAGCCATACTTGAAGGCGATCTCTTCCGGGGCGCTGATCTTGATGCCCTGACGCTTCTCGATCATGCGGACGAAGTCGGCGGCCTCCACGAGGCTGTCCATGGTGCCGGTATCCAGCCATGCAAAGCCACGGCCCAGCAGCTGAACATCCAGCTCGTCCTTCTTCAGGTACATGTCGTTCAGGGTGGTGATCTCCAGCTCGCCGCGGGCGGAAGGCTTCACTTCCTTGGCCATCTTGACGACTTCCTTGTTATAGAAGTACAGGCCGGTGATGGCGTAGTTGCTCTTCGGGTGCTCCGGCTTCTCTTCCACGCTGAGCACCTTGCCGTTCTGGTCGAACTCGACGATGCCGAAGCGCTCCGGGTCCGAGACATAGTAACCGAAGACGGTGCAGCGGCCCTTGTTCTCGGCGTTGGCGGCGGCGTTCTTCAGGATCTTGGAGAAGCCGTTGCCGTAGAAAATGTTATCGCCGAGGATCATCGCACAGCAGTCGTCGCCGATGAACTCCTCGCCGAGGATGAATGCCTGTGCCAGACCGTCCGGAGAGGGCTGGACCTTATATTGCAGATGAATGCCGTACTGGCTGCCATCGCCCAGCAGCGCCTCGAAACGGGGCGTGTCGGTGGGGGTCGAAATAATCAAGATGTCCTGAATGCCCGCCAGCATGAGGGTGGACAGAGGATAGTAGATCATCGGCTTGTCGTAGACCGGCAGCAGCTGTTTGCTGGTGACCATGGTCAGCGGGTAAAGCCGGGTGCCGGCGCCGCCGGCGAGAATAATGCCTTTCATAATTTGCGCACTCCTTTAATTGAAATGAAAAAAGTTGTGCAGCTATACGAAGCCCTCGCTGCCGGGAGCCGCGTAATATTCAAAGCGGAGCTGCGTCCGCTGTCAACAAAGTGGTGTGTAAAACTGCCCGCCGCTGAATGCCGCAGATGATTTTACACTTTATTCTACTATCAAATCACAAAAAAAGCAAGAAAGAACGGAGGATTACAGAAATTTTTCTGCAACGCATTCCGTTCTCTCTTAAGAATTATTTTTGTTTAGGGGGCGTTTGGCTCAGCCTTATCTTACGCTGCGCTAAACAAAGGCGCAGAGTTCCCGCCAGCGTGCTTGCCCTCTCCGTCATCGCTTGCGCGATGCCACCTCTCCCAAAGTGAGAGGCCTTGGCAGTCCGCGAAGCTTCCGGTTTAGAATCTTTACGCCCTGCTGCCGCAAAAAGAGCCGTCAGGCGCTGCGCTCAGACTTCACGCCTTTGCCAAGGGCTCCCCCTTTGGGGGAGCTGGACGCCGTTAGGCGGCCTGAGAGGGCAAGCCCGCTGGCGGGGAGACTTCGCCCCAGTTTCGATCAAACCTATGATAAGAGCCAATGTAGGCCCCCTCGCCGAGGGGGCGCTGCAAGCGACTGGGAGAGTTACCACCTGAATCCCCACTTCTTAAAATACCGCATCAGGTTCCCGGCCTGCCAGAGGGCGGGCTTCAGGCTGCGATGGGCGGCGCGGTGCCATGCGTGGATGGCAGTATACTGGGGCACGAGGTAGGCTTTGCCCTGCGTGAGCATCTTCTGGGTGAGGTCGGCATCCTCGACGTACATGAAATAGTTCTCGTCGAAGCCGCCGACGGCCCGGAACGCGCTGGTGCGCACGCCGGAGAAACTGCCGGTGCAGAACTCAATGGAGGTGGGTTTGGACAGGTCGGCGTCCTTCATGAGGTAGGCGTCGTTATACTTCGCCCAGAACTTGAGGCAGGGAAGCTGGCGGTAGATCATGGGCCGCAGGGCGCACCGGCGGAGCGGCAGCTGCTGGGGGCTGCCATCCGGGAAGACGAGGGACGGGCGGGCCATCACGGTGTCGGGGTGCTGCGCCATCCAATCGGCAAGGTCGCTGAGGGTGTCCGCTGTGAGCTGGATGTCCGGGTTCAGGATGAAGTGGAAGTCACTGTCCAGCTCCGGCAGGACCATGTTGTGCCCGGTGCCGAAGCCGCCGTTTTCGGTGCGGCAGTGGAGGACGACCTGTTGGCCCGCCCCTGCCGCCAGCGCACCGGACGCCGCCGCTGCGCGCAGCTTTTCCCCGCTGCCGTCGGGGCTGGCGTTGTCCACCAGATAGAGGGTGAGCGGGTAGCGGCGGGTATACTGCAAAATGGTCTGCGCAGCCTTGAGGGCCTCGTCGAAGCCGTTGTAGATGACGATACAAGCTGAAAGTTTCAATGAATGCTCCTTCCGATGGACTTGTCACTGGTCTTATCGAACGCAGTCGTAAACAAAGGGCGCGGCTTCCCACCAGAGGGCTTGCCCACTCCCCATCTTACGCAGTGCCAAACCGGGGCCATGCTGCCCCGGCAGCGGCCTTGCCCTCTCAGTCTGCTTCGCAGCCAGCTCCCCCAAAGTGGGAGCTTTTTCGAGAAGGCAAAGTTTCCGGTACATCCAAAACCTCTCACTTTGGGAGAGGTGGCATCGCGTCAGCGATGACGGAGAGGGCAAGCATGCTGTCGGCGAGACTTCGCCTCAGTTTGGATCGCGCTTGCAATGGGACGGACCATCTTATTCCAGCGGCAAGATCTTCAGGCTGAAATCCTCCCGCTGAATATCGAAGTTGGGATTGGTGCAGGGGTCGCCTTTGGCGAGCAGGTCGCCCCAGCGGGCTTGGAAGCGGAGCACCTCGCCTTGGAAGCGCTTCTGCTTTTCGGGGTTGTCTTCCAAGCCGCGGCTCTTGCTCTCGTAGTGGTAGAGCTGGGCGAAGGGGGTGAAGACGTTGGTGTAGCCCGCCTCCCGGACGCGGACGCAGAAGTCCACATCGTTGAAGGCGACGGCATAGCTCTCGTCGAGGCCGTGGACCTCGTTGTAGACCGCACGGCGGATGAGCAGACAGGCGGCGGTGTCGCCGTAGACGTCCTGCACGTAGTTCAGGCGGCCCATGTAGCCATCCGAGGCGGCGGGGAAATACTTGTGCAGGTGGCCCGCCACGCCGCCGATGCCGAAGCCGACACCGGCGTGCTGGATGGTATCGTCCGGGTAGAGGAGCTTGGCACCCACGCAGCCCACCCGCTTCTGCTGGGCGTACATGACCATCTCTTCCAGCCAGTTCGGGGTGATGACCTCGGTATCGTTGTTGAGCAGCAGCAGATACTCGCCGGTGGCGAAGGTCTCGCCGAAGTTGTTCAGGGCGCTGTAGTTGAAGCCCTTGCCCTGCCACGTGACGACATGGAGGTTGTCCGGGTGCTCCTTCTCCATCCGCTCGTAGGCGCGGAAGGTCTCCGGCTGCTTGCTGTTGTTCTCGATGAGGATCAGCTCAAAATCCGGGTAGGTGGTGCGGTCATAGATGGACTCGACGCAGAGTTCGAGGTCCTTGATGTGGTCGCAGGTGGGGATCAGGATGCTGACCCGGCCCGGATGGGCGATGGTGTAATCGGTCTTGTAATAGCCGGGCGTGCCGGGGATGAGGCTGACCTCGTCCACCGCAACGCCGCAGCGGGCATAATGGGCCTTGAGGGCCGCGATGCCCGCGTCGATGCAGTAGGTCTTGGCGGAGATGTCCGCCGCCGTGCTGCCGGGGCTGGAGCGCCAGTAATAGAGGGCGTGGGGGATGTGGACGATCTTCGCGGCCTGTTCGGTCAGGCGGAGGAAGAGGTCGTAATCCTGACTGCCGTTGTACTCCATCCGCTCGCCGCCGCCGCTGCGCTCCATCAGGGCGCGGCTGAAGGTGGTCAGGTGGCAGATGTAGTTGTTGGAGCGGAGGTTGTCCAGCATGAAGTCCGGTTTGAAGTGGTAGAGCACCACGTTGTCCACGCTGCCCTCGAAGGTGGCTTCGTCGGTGTAGATGAAGTCTGCCCCCTGCTCGGCGATGGCCTTGGCCGTGTACCAGAGCGCACAGGGGTGGAGGATATCGTCATGGTCCAGCAGGGCGATGTAATCGCCGGTGGCCATCTCGATGCCGTGGTTGGTGTTGCCGGGGATGAGCTCGTTCTTTTCGAGCTTCTGGTAGCGGATGCGGGGGTCCGCCTTGGCGCGGGCCTGTACCTTCTGGCCCACGGCGGCGTCCTGCCCGGCGTCCACGCAGCAAAGCTCCCAGTTCTGGTAGGTCTGGTTCTGGACGGAATCCAGCAGCTCTTCAAGGAACTCCAGTGGGGTGTTGTAGAGCGGCACCACGATGCTGATCTTCGGGGCAGCGGGCTGGGCATTGACCTGCTTCACCAGCAGCTCCACGGGGGCAAAGGCATCCGCCCGCAGGGTCCTGCCGGGGAAGAGGGCGGCGTACTCGCGGCGGGCGCGGGCCTTTTCCCGCATCCCGGAAATGCCCTCGGTCCGCAGCTCGTGCAGGAAGACGAAGAGCGGCAGGGTATGCCAGAGCTGGCGGCTCTTGCTGACGACATAGCGGGCGGGCCACGTCAGTTTCCAGAAGGTCGAGCCTGTGACCTCGCCGAGGGTCTCTTCCAACTGCTTTTCATGGCTGCGGCTCAGGGCAAGGTCGCTGCGGAGCCGTCCAATGAGGGCGGCCTGTTCGCCGCAGCTTCGTTCGGCCCGCACCATCCGGTCCCGCAGGGTGTCCAGTTCCTGCTCGTAGCCCTTGACCACGGCCAAAGCGCCGGGCTGGGCGGCCCGGAAGAGGGCCGACTGCTGGGTGCGGCCCTTGCTGCGCCAGAACATATCGCGGTAGTAGCCGCGCTGGGCCAGCTGCTCGGCCCAGTTGGCCAGAGCGGTGGTGTCGGTGCAGACCAGCAGCACCTTCGCGGCCAGTTGTGCGGGCAGTTCCACGAAGGTGGGGTCCTCCACCACCAGCAGGTCGGGCTGCCGGGCTGCCGCAGCCGTCCACTCGTTTGCCCGGATGCCCGCCTTGCGCAGGGCCTTTTGCAGCGCAGTGCAGGAGGCTTCATCGTCCCCCAGTACAGCCGCCGACTCCGGAGCCAGCTCCTCCGCAATGCGCTGGGCCAGCAAACGGCAGCGCTCGGCGTCCTGTCTCGATTCCTTTTCCTTCTCCAATTGCATGTCTGATTTCTCCACTTCTCTGCGGGGTGTGACTGCCCGCGATACTACAAACTAATATAGTATACCAAATTCCGCCCCATTTGAGAAGCGATTTTCTACAATTCCTTCGAATTTCCGGGGTTTTCCTCAGCGGAACAGCCCAAAGAGCCAACTGAACAGCCCGCCGGACGAGCTGCCGGAGGTGCTGATGGAGACGCCGGTGTAGTAGTGCTTGAGGATGCTTTTATAATTCATCCCCTGCTCGCTGGCGTAGCCCACCGCGCCGCACTGGCTCATGCCGACGCCGTGGCCGTAGCCGTAGTAATTCATGACCGGCGTGCCGTTTTCGTCGGCGGAGAAATCGAAGCAGTAGCGGGAGCTGACGAACTGGCCGATGTAGCGGTAGCTGCGGCCGTTGGAGACGAAGGTGTTGTACTGCACATAGCCGCCGAGATCCTTGTGGGTGGTGTCGGCGCTCTCGTAGGGCTGGCCGGTCTTGCTGTCGTTGTACTCGGTGTAGCGGTAATCCTTGCCGATGATCCGGCGCATGAGGTTGTGGTACTGCTCCTCGTAGGGGCTTTCCACGCTCTGCAAATAAGGCACGTCGGTGCCCCACGCATCAAGGCCGGAGCAGGTGCCGTAAACGCCGGTCTGGGTGTTATAGCCCGCGCTGGCCGACCACACGGCGTCGATGACCGAGCCGTTGTAGGTCAGCACCTCGTCTTTCACCGGCTCAATGGCCTTGCGCAGGGCTTCCCGCGCCGAAGAGGGGATCTGATCCACGGGGGTGTAGACGAGGGCGTTGGCCGACGAGCCGTACTGTTTTTGGTACAGCAGATAGGAATGGATGGCCACAGCCTGTGCCTTCCACGCCTGCTGCGCTGTCGAGGAGCTGACGAAGCTGCCGATGGACCCCAGCTCGGTGTAAGTGATGCCCACAAGGCAGTCCACGAGGTCGAGGGTGACGTTCCGGCGCAGACCCTTGCCCTTTATGTTAAGGTAGGGCATGGTGATCTTATCTTTGGAGCCGAAGAGCCAGCTCAGGCAGTTTTCCTCTTCCACCGGGACGAGGGTGGTGTCCGCGCCGCCGATGGTGGTCGGGTGGGCGATCTCCTCCTCTGCAAAGGCTGCGGGCACCAGCGTGCAGACCAGCACCGCCGCCAGCACCAGCGCCGCCGCCCGGCGGGCAATTTGAGCGAGATGTTTCACGTGTCAGTTCCTCCCCTAGTTTTTCATTCCACAGCGCTGGGCCGGGGCCTCCCCCTGACCGCGCCTTTTGCTTCCAGTTTAACACACCCCGCCCCCATGGGCAAGGACTGGAGTTGGGATTTCACAGAAAAAACGGGAAACGCTTTTCAGCGAATCCCGTTTTTTTACTATAGAGCAAAAAACGACCGTGTCCGGTCTCTGCACATGCAGACTTCGGACACGGCCGTTTTTATTCAAATTCTTCCCAGTCTCCCCTTAAACTCCTCATACCCAAACTTCACGAGCTCGCGGCAGGAGCCGGTCTCGTCCATGGCCCAGATGGGGGGCAGGGGCATTCCGTTGAAGGTATTGTTTTTGCAGGTGGTATAGATCGCCATATCGCCGAAGATGAGCTTGTCACCCTCCGCGAGGGGGGCGGCGAAGCTGTAGTCGCCCACCACGTCCCCGGCAAGGCAGGTGGGGCCGCCGAGGCGGATGGTGCAAGCTTTTTCGCCCGGTTCCCCGGCGTCCAGCAGGGGCGGGCGGTAGGGCATCTCGATGACGTCCGGCGTGTGGCACGCGGCGGACATGTCGAGGATGGCAAGGCTCGTTTCGCCGTTCTGCAGCGTGTCAAGGACGGTGGTTACGAGATAACCCGCGTTCAGCGCCCACGCCTCGCCCGGCTCCAAGTAGACCTGTACGCCGTAGGTCTGCTGCATCCGGGTGATGCAGCGCTCCAGTGTGGGCAGGTCGTAATCCGGGCGGGTGATGTGGTGCCCGCCGCCAAAATTCAGCCACTGCATCTGCGGCAGCAGGTCGCCGAAACGCGCCTCCACGGCGTCCAGCGTTGCGGCCAGCGCGTCGGCGTCCTGCTCGCAGAGGGTGTGGAAGTGCAGCCCGTCCAGCAGAGAGAGCAGGGCGGGATCTTTTTCCGCTGCGGCGTCCCACTGGGCGCGGGTGGTGCCAAGGCGGCTGCCGGGGGCACAGGGGTCATAGATGGCGTGGCCCTCCTGTGTGGAGCACTCCGGGTTGATGCGCAGCCCCACGCTCTTACCCGCAGCCTTGGCGGCGGGGCCGAACTTTTTCAGCTGGCGGGGCGAGTTGAAGACGATGTGGTCGGCGCAGCACAGAAGTTCGTCGAATTCGTCGGCCCGGAACGCGGCACAGAAGACATGATTTTCCTTGTCCGGCAGCTCCTCCTTGCCGAGGCGGCTCTCGTACAGGCCGCTGGCCTCGGTGCCCGCGAGGTACGGAGCCAGCAGCGGGTAGAGGTCGAAGTTCGAGAACGCCTTTTGCGCCAGCAGGATCTTGCAGCCGGTGCGCTGCTGCACCCCCAGCAGGATCTCGCCGTTGCGGCGCAGCTGGCTTTCGTCCAGCAGGTAGCAGGGGGTGGGCAGGGAAGCGAGGGCTTCCTCCGGCAGCTTCGCCAGCCCCACGAAGGGCGGGCGGGTGTCAGCCAGCCGCATCAGTCCACCAGAGCCGGGGCATGGCTCTCGGAGCGGGGGAGGCCGTACTTGTCCAGTGCGTCCAGATAGGGATCCGGATCGAACTCCTCCACGGTGTGCACGCCCTTGGTGGTCCACTTGCCGGTCAGCAGCATGAGGGCGCCGCACATGGCGGGCACGCCGGTGGTGTAGCTGATGGCCTGAGAGCCGACTTTCTTGTAGCACTCCTGATGGTCGCAGACATTGTAGATGTAGTAGGTCTTCTCCTTGCCGTCCTTCTTGCCGGTGAAGATGCAGCCGATGTTGGTCTTGCCCTTGGTACGGGGGCCGAGGCTGGCGGGGTCAGGCAGAAGAGCCTTGAGGAACTGGATGGGCACGATCTCCTGCCCATTGAATTCAATGGGGGTGGTGGAGAGCATCCCCACATCTTCGAGGCAGCGCATGTGGTCAAGGTAGCTCTGGCCGAAGGTCATGAAGAAGCGGATGCGCTTGGCCTCCGGGATGTTCTTGGCGAGGGACTCGATCTCTTCGTGGTGGAGCAGGTACATGTCTTTCTGGCCCACCTTGTCGAAGTTGTACTCCCGCTTGATGCTCATGGCCGGGATCTCGACCCAGTGGCCGTTCTCCCAGTAGCTGCCGGGGGCGGACACTTCGCGCAGGTTGATCTCCGGGTTGAAGTTGGTGGCGAAGGCATAGCCGTGGTCGCCGCCGTTGCAGTCGAGGATGTCGATGGTGTCGATGGTGTCGAACTCGTGCTTCTTGGCGTAGGCGCAGTAAGCTTGGGTCACGCCCGGATCAAAGCCGCTGCCCAGCAGGGCGGTCAGGCCGGCCTCCTCGAACTTCTTGGCGTAGGCCCACTGCCAGCTGTAATCGAAGTAGGCGGAGAACCCGGCCTCCTTGCAGCGCTTCTCGTAAACAGCGCGCCACGCCGGGTCGTCGGTGTTCTCCGGCTCGTAGTTGGCGGTGTCCATGTAGTTGACGCCGCAGGCAAGGCAGGCGTCCATGATGGTCAGGTCCTGATAGGGCAGGGCGATGTTCATCACGAGGTCGGGCTGATAGGCCTTGATGAGGGCGATGACTTCCTCGGTCTTGTCAGCGTCCACCTGCGCGGTGGTGATCTTGGTGGCGGTCTTCGGGGCCAGTTCGGCGGCCAGCTTGTCGCACTTGGACTTTGTGCGGCTGGCGATGCAGATCTCGGTGAAGACTTCGGGCACTTGGCAGCACTTGTGGATGGCGACGGAAGCCACGCCGCCGCAGCCGATGATCAGAACTTTGCTCATGGTAAGTCTCTCCTTTATGATGTTTGATCGCGCAGCGTGTCTGGGGTCTGCGCCCCGACCGCTGCGTTGTTTTTGATTCAGGCGTTATGCTTGGAAGCCGGGCCAGCCCTTGTCCAGCGCGATGAGGGTCTCCCGCAGCACCTTACAGGCGGTGGCAGTGGAAACGCCGGTGGGGTCCAGCGTGGGGGCCAGCTCGTTGAGGTCGGCGGCGACGATGTTCGCCTTGGCCACGGTGCGGATGGCGTCCAACAGCTGCAAGAAGCTCACGCCGCCCGCTTCGGGGGTGCCGGTGCCGGGGAAGCAGGAGGGGTCGAGGCAGTCGAGGTCGATGGTCAGGTAGACGGGCACCCGGCTTTCGCAGAGCGCTTCCGTCAGCTCGGCGAGGCCGGTGAAGTCGAACTTGTGCAGTTCGGTGTGCTGGGCTGCAAAGTCGAACTCGGCGCGGTCGCCGCTGCGGATGCAGAACTGATGGATGCGGCCGTCCCCCACAAGCTCGTGGCAGCGGCGGAGCACACAGGCGTGGCTGAGCTTGGCTCCCAGATAGTCGTCCCGCAGGTCGGCGTGGGCGTCGAAGTGGACGATGTGGAGATCCGGGTACTTCTTTACCGCAGCCCGCACGGCCCCCAGCGTGACCAGATGTTCGCCGCCCAGCAGCAGCGGGAACTTGCCGTCTGCCAGAATTTCGGCGGCGCGGCCCTCAATGTCGGAAAGGGCCGACTCGCTGGAGCCGAAGCAGAGCTCCAAGTCGCCGCTGTCGAAGATGTCGAAGTCGGTCAGGTCGGCGTTCTGGTAGGGGCTGTAGGTCTCCAGCCCGTAGCTCTCGTGCCGGATGGCCGCCGGGCCGAACCGTGCGCCCGGGCGGTAGCTGGTGGTGGAATCGTAGGGCGCACCGTACAGCACGATGCTGGCGGCGCGGTAGCTGCTGTCGCAGCCGATGAAGTTTTCAATGTTGGGTCGCATCAGTGTTCCTCCACTTCCCGCAGCATCTCCTCCAGAAAAGCCGGCAGGTAGAATGCTCCGATATGCAGTTTGGTGGTGTAGTAGCGGGTGCGCATATTCAGCGCCTTCCACGCTTCTGCGTCCAGATCATCGATGGGATGGTATTTTTTGCTTGCAAAGCCGAACAGCCAGTAGCCCGCCGCAAAGGTGGGGATATGCGCCTGATACACCCGGCTGATGGGGAAGGTGGACGCAATGCGCTTGTGGCTGCGCTGCATGGCGCTGGCGTCCTCGGCGTAGAAGGGGCTGCCCTGCTGGTTGACCATGATGCCGTCGGCCTTCAGCGCGTTGAAGCAGCTGCCGTAGAATTCGCGGGTGAAAAGCCCCTCGGAAGGGCCGAAGGGGTCGGAGGAGTCCACGATGATGAGGTCGTACTCCTCCTCGCACCGGCGGATGAACTTGAGGGCATTTTCGAAGTAGATGTGCACCCGGCGGTCATCCATCCGGCAGGCATTGCCGGGCAGGTAGGCGCGGCACGCCTCCACCACCTGCGGGTCCATCTCCACAAGGTCGATCCGCTCCACCCGGTCGTAGCGGGTCAGCTCCCGCACCACGCCGCCGTCGCCTGCGCCGATGACAAGGATATCCTTTGCCTCCCGGTGCACGGCCATGGGCACATGGACGATCATCTCGTCGTAGATGAACTCGTCCCGCTCGGTCAGCATCACGTTGCCGTCCAGCGTCAGCACCCGGCCGAACTCCGGCGTCTCAAAGATGTCGATGCGCTGGTAGTCGCTCTGCTTGGAGTAGAGCTGTTTGCTCACCCGGATGCTGTGTTTCACGTCCGGGGTGTGAAATTCCGAAAACCAAAATTCCATGGTTCATTCCCCCTTATGCCAGTACGTTCAGGTGCAGGATGTCCGGGTCTTCGGGGCCGGTCATGCTGCAGCCCTTGGCCTTGGCGTACTCGATGTAATTCAGGATCTCCTTGGTGATCCGTTCGCCGGGGGCCAGAATGGGGATGCCCGGCGGGTAGCACATGACGAACTCACTGCACACCATGCCCTCGGTCTCCCGTAAGGGAAGGCTCTTTTTCGGGGCGTAGAACGCCTCCTGCGGGCTGGCGGCCACCACCGGGTCGATGTATTCCTGACTGAGCAGCCCGGCCCCGTCGGTGCGGTAGCGGCGCTTGATCTCGGCCAAGGCGCTGACCAGCCGCTCCACTTCCTGCGGACGGTCGCCGATGGACAGGTAGGCCAGAATGTTGCCGATGTCGCCGAACTCGATCTGGATGTCGTACTCGTCGC
>ERZ1034626.86-NODE-86-length-58817-cov-25.554474_pt1 | contig 58817 bp, 61 predicted proteins | sample MGYA00520652_ERZ1034626 | MGnify/ENA primary metagenome ERZ1034626 (study PRJEB33766, sample SAMN09781765) | gut metagenome | biome: gut microbiome | host: Homo sapiens | place: Madagascar | study: EMG produced TPA metagenomics assembly of the PRJNA485056 data set... | reverse complement strand
AATGAGTATCACAAAATTTTTCAACGATTTTACAGAGGAAGTTCCAAGGAGGTCAGGGAAGAGAATGGCACAGGAATCGGACTATTTCTATCGAGAGAAATTATCGAAAAACACGGAGGTATGATTACGGTAACCTCCGGCAAAAAGAAAAAAGGAAGCATGTTTGTGATCCAATTACCATATGTTGGTTAAATTTTAATTGGGCAGAAATCTTACAATTCTGTAAGACTTCTGCCCACTTTTTGAAAGTGAAATGAAAGATTATATTGCTACAATCAGCATGTAGGTTGAAAAATGATATATAAACAGGCAAAGAAAGCGTGCTGAAAAGGTACGCTTTACAGAATTGAAAAGGAGGCAACACATGAGTGTGATATTAGAAACCAAGCAGCTTTGTAAGTTTTATGGCGCAGGTGAGAATCAGGTCAAAGCGGTCAATCAGGTGGACATTCAGATTGAGCAGGGAGAATTTGTCGCAATTGTTGGAAAGTCAGGTTCCGGTAAAAGTACATTACTTCATATGCTTGGAGGGCTTGACACCCCGACAAAAGGCAGTGTTACTTTAGCAGGGAAAGATTTATACAGGATGAAGGAAGATGCCCTTGCTGTTTTCCGCAGAAGAAAAATCGGATTTGTTTTTCAGGCATTTAATCTGGTTTCATCTGTTAATGTCTGGGAAAATATTGTACTGCCACTGGGGCTGGATGGAAGAAAAGTGGATGAAGCGTATGTAAATGATATCATTGCAACTCTGGGGATTGAAAAGAGGATTTACAATCTGCCAAATCAGTTATCCGGAGGACAGCAGCAGAGAGTAGCAATTGCAAGAGCACTGGTGAATCGTCCGGAAATTATATTTGCAGATGAGCCGACAGGAAATCTTGATTCTAAGACCAGTGATGAGGTAATCGCTCTGCTTAAGATGACAGCAAAAAAATATGGACAGACAATTGTAATGATTACCCATGATGACGAAATTGCACAGGTCGCTGACCGTATTCTGGTGATTGAGGACGGACAGGTGGTGGATTTCAGATGAAGACAATAAGCAGGATTGCATATAGCAATGACAAAAAGAACAGGACAAGAAGTATACTGATCATGATGGCAATCTGTCTGACCACGATGCTGCTTGTTATCATCAGTACTGTGGGAAATGGGGTAATTCATTTACAGAAAAGTCAGGCGGCAGGCTCATATGGAAGCAATTATGGTCTGTTTGTTTCCGCAGACGGATCGCAGTTAAAAGAAGTAAACCGCCGTGCGGAAATAGATGCTACAGGCACTATGTGCACCGAAGGTATCATAAAAGGCAATGAAAACGGCGGGTTTGTCTGCATGGATGAGACTGCAAGAAAAATGCTTCCCTATAATAAGGAATATGAGTTAAAGGAAGGAAAGTATCCGGTGGGAACGCAGGAAATTGCCGCCGGAAGAGCATTTTTTCGTGCAATGGGATATGATGATGTAAAGGTCGGAGATACGGTTACACTGGATTACCGCGCAGGGATGCAGTCAGAATATAAGCCGGAAGAATTTGTTGTCAGCGGAATCCTATATGACCGGGATGAGTATACCATCGAGGCATCTTATGTTGCTTTCGGGTCACAGGAGTTTTATGATGAGCACGTCGCAGAGAATGACAGACAGTATAATATTTATTTTACTTTAAATGATTCTGCAAATGTATCTATGAATAATATTGAACCGGTTATAAAGCAGATTGCAGCATCTTGTGGAATCGAAGAAAAAAACGTTATAGTCAATGATCTCTATTTGCAATGGGTCTTGCAGCCGAGTTATGAAACGATTGCGGTATGTGGAATTCTGATTCTTGCAATTGTACTTTTCTCTGTTGTGGTCATTTATAATATTTTTCAGGTCGGTATTGCCAACAAGATACAGGAGTATGGAAAAATCAAGGCTCTGGGAGCGACAAAAAAGCAGATGAAACAACTGATCTTCAGAGAGGGCATTTTTTTGACAATTTTTTCAATACCGGTTGGATTGCTTTTTGGCTTTCTGATTGCAAAATGCGGTTTTAACTGGCTGGTAGAACAGGGGAACCTTGTATCAACCGGAACTGGCTCTATGGGAGTTCAAAATCAGCAGGTGCCTCTGTTTTCCCTGCCTGTTATGCTTCTCTGTATTTTCGTATCATTTCTTACCGTTGCTTTGGCACTGCGTAAACCAATGAAAATTGTTTCACGGATTTCACCTATCGAAGCAACACGGTATTTAGAAAATGCAGAAACACAAAAAAAAGGAAAACGAAATGGCAGAAAAAATGTCACCGTGTTTTCTATGGCAATGGCAAATATAACGGGTAATCTAAAAAGAACCATTGGTACCATCCTCACAATGGGGCTTTCCTGCGCATTGTTTGTGATTATCTCTAATTATGTGGGAAATATTGACACGGAGCATGAAGCACGTCTTTCCGTTAATCATGGACAATTTGAACTGCAGCTTGACTATTCTGCTGAGTATGATGAAAGATATCCGGAGAATAATCTGGATACGATTCTGACGGATGATCCATTGAATGATTCGCTGATTGAAGAAATCAAAAGCATTCCGGGAGTGACAGATGTCATGACGAGAGAGATTGTCTCTGTAAATCTGAACGGAACAAGATTTCCGGCTGATATTGTGAGTAAAAAGGATTTTGATTTTATGCGCCAAGACGGGGATATTGGCTCTATGGACTATGATCAGGCGGTAAAGAATGGTGAAATTTTCTTTGGCTGGTCGGCGTGGATGGAACAAGATGGATATGCTCCGGGTGAATCTATTGCATTTGACTTTGAGAATGGAAGTGGAACCTATACCTATCAGGGAAAGATTGCAGGATCCTTTGTAAGCGCGGACACTTATCTTGTCATTCCGGAAGGTGTATACCGTTCCATGAATCCGAGAGGAACAGCCTATGGCTATCTGTGGGTGGACTGTGATAAAAAAGATGTGGCATCTGTGGAACAGAGTCTGAATACTTTGATTTCTAATACTTCGCATATAAAAATGGATACCTATCATGCACAGTTACAATATGCAGAATTCGCAGCCCGCATGATGAAGCTCGGCTGTTATCTGTTTATGGCGGTTGTAGGACTCATCGGTTTTATGAATATGGCAAACACCATGATCATGAATATTACGACAAAAAAGCAGGAATATGGTGTATTACAGGCTGTGGGTATGACAAATAAACAATTAAATTTATGCCTGCAGTTACAGGGACTGATTTTTACGGTTGGCACCATATGTGTAGCACTTATCATTGGTCTGCCGCTCGGCTATGCACTTTTTTCCTATGCAAAACATAATGGAATATTTGGAATGAATATCTATCATGTTCCAATCGTACCAATTTTTATTATGATTTTTTTGGTCGGTCTGTTGCAGATTGTACTTTCCTGCGTTTTAAGCAGTAATCTGAAAAAGGAAACGCTGGTTGAAAGAATAAGGTATCAGGGATAGTAAGTATGAGAGTATCAGATAATTGCTTATACCGAATGCAGAAATGAGAATGGAATAAGAAACACTATATGCCATATATATTAGTTTATTAGTTGATATTGCGGAATTTTCGATTATTGAAATTATAAAGAGGATAGAAGAAGTGTGGTGAAAATAGGGTAGAAGATGGAACAAAAAATGGGATAGAAAAGAATTTAACCTTGCACCTCCACCGAAAATAGTGTATAGTTTGCTTGTTTTTGAATACTAGAAAAGTATTGGAGGAATGGGAAATGGCAAAAAATCTGGTAATTGTCGAGTCACCGGCAAAGGCAAAGACAATTAAAAAATTCCTGGGTGCATCCTATGATGTTATCGCATCGAACGGACATGTACGGGATATGCCGAAAAGCCAGATGGGTATTGATATTGAACATGATTACGAACCGCATTACATCACAATTCGGGGGAAAGGTGAATTATTGGCGCAGCTTCGTAAGGCAGTCAAAAAAGCAGATAAGATCTATCTCGCAACGGACCCTGACCGTGAAGGAGAAGCAATCTCATATCATCTGATTGCAGCCCTGAAACTCGAAGGCAAAAATTATAAGAGAATTACATTTAATGAGATTACGAAAAATGCAGTCAAATCTTCTATAAAAAATGCCAGGGAAATTGACATGGATCTGGTAGATGCACAACAGGCAAGACGTGTGCTTGACCGTCTGGTTGGCTATTCCATCAGCCCGCTTTTGTGGGAGAAGATCAAGAGAGGTTTGAGTGCCGGTCGTGTGCAGTCAGCCGCTTTGAAACTGATCTGTGACCGGGAAGATGAGATCAATGCATTTATTCCGGAAGAATACTGGAGCTTAGATGCGTATCTGTCAGCGAATCCGGCGTTGAAACCGGTTTGCTTTCATTATGCGAAGGATAAAGTCAAAAAAGAAGAACTTGATCGGGTAAAGAAAGAAATCGACGGAAAGCCATTTACGGTTTCGGAGATAAAGGTAAGCGAGAAGACGAAGAAACAGCCACTTCCGTTTACAACAAGTACGTTGCAGCAGGAAGCTGGAAAGAAATTGAATTTTGCAACAAATAAGACGATGCGTATCGCACAGCAGTTGTATGAAGGTGTGGAGATCAAGGGCATGGGCTCGATCGGTCTGATTACATACCTGCGTACAGATTCGACACGAATCTCAGAGGAAGCAGACAAAAATGCGAAGGAATACATCAAGCAGCAGTTTGGTGAGAATTATGTCGGTGAGGCAAAGGATGTAAAGACCGGCAAGAAGATTCAGGATGCGCACGAGGCAATCCGTCCGACAAATGTCGAACTGTCTCCTGTAAAATTAAAGGAGCAGCTTCCACGTGACCAGTTCCGTTTATACCAGCTTATCTATAACCGTTTTCTGGCAAGCCGTATGGCACCGGCAGTTTATGAGAACAAGACAGTATATGCCACGGCAGAGGAACATAAGTTTAAGGCTTCTACATCGAAGGTTGTGTTCGATGGATTCATGTCTGTATATTCGTTAGATGAAGAGAAGGAAGAAAAGACAAGACTGACCGGACTGGAAAAAGGTACAATACTTACCTGTGCAGAGCTTGAGGAAAAGCAGCATTTCACACAGCCGCCGGCACATTATACAGAGGCGCTTCTTGTAAAGACGATGGAGGAGCTTGGAATCGGGCGTCCGTCTACGTATGCATCGACGATCACAACGATTTTAAACAGGCGTTATGTGATCCGGGAGAACAAGAATCTGTATGTGACAGAGCTTGGTGCGGCAGTCAATAAAATGATGTCGGATGCATTCCCGGCAATTGTGGATACCGAGTTTACAGCAAATATTGAGTCGCTTCTGGACAGCATTGAAGAAGGGAAATTAGAGTGGAAGGTTGTTATCCGGAATTTCTATCCGGATCTCGCAGAGTCTGTGGAGAAGGCAAAGGAATCTCTGGAATCTGTGAAGATTGCCGATGAGGTATCCGATGTGCCGTGTGACCAGTGCGGACGCATGATGGTCATCAAATATGGTCCACATGGAAAGTTTCTTGCTTGTCCGGGATTCCCAGAGTGCCGGAACACAAAGACATACTATGAGAAGATTGGCGTTGCCTGTCCGAAATGTGGCAAGGATATCATCCTTCGAAAGACGAAAAAGGGCAGACTTTACTACGGATGTATCGGTTATCCAGACTGCGATTTCATGTCCTGGTCGAAGCCGTCGGACAAGAAATGTCCGAAATGCGGCGGCTACATGGTGGAGAAGGGAAACAAGCTTCTGTGCGCCTCCGAGACGTGCGGATACACCTGCGAACGCGAAAAAAATGAAAATGAGTAAATATTTAGTGGTAGGAAAAGATTTTTGTTGAAGCATACCACAAAATATGGTAGGATAGTTACTGTATGGAAATCTGTACAGTAACTATTTTTGTATGGATACAATATGGGTGTTTAAGACGGCAATATTTTATATCAATACATATCCGTTCTGATATGTGTTAGATGATTTGAATATAGATAAAGGAGGAAGTCGATGATCACATCCGGTATTTATAATTATGTGAATATTTTGGACAAAGCAGCGGATGCAGCGAATCTGCGAAATGAGCTTCTAACAAACAACATTGCGAATGTAAGCACACCGAATTACAAGCGGAAAGATCTGGATTTTGAGTCGGTTCTGCAAGGCGAGCTTGCAGGGGAAAAGAATCTGAGCAAGGCAGTAAAAAAAGCAAATCAGAATCTTGAGACATTGGATGCACAGGTGTATACGGATAATGCATCACTTTCTTACCGGTTAGATGGTAATAATGTCGATATTAATACCGAAGAAGCAAGACTGGCGGAAAACCAGATCAAGTATCAGGCACTTGTAGATCTGATGAATCAGGAATTTGCCAGATATAATACTGTGCTTAGCTCTGGAAATTAATGAGGATAATATCTGATAGTGATGTACCCATAAGAACATCAGATATCAGAATAGGGAGGTAACAGCGATGGGTGTATTTTCAGCGATGAACGTATCTGCAACCGGTATGACGGCACAGCAGATGCGAATGGATGTAATTGCACAGAATATTGCCAATGCAAATACTACACGTACAGAAAACGGTGGTGCGTATCGCAGAAAGACGGTCGTGTTTGAAGAACAGGATACAACATCTTTTGATCATATGTTAAATGGTTATATGGCAAATTATGAACCAAATGGTGTCAAGGTAACAAAGATTGTGGAAGATCCATCAGATTTACGTCTTGTATACGAGCCGGATAATCCGGATGCAAATGCAGATGGCTATGTGGAATATCCAAATGTGGACACGGTGACCGAGATGACAAACCTGATTGATTCAAGCCGTTCCTATGAGGCAAGTGCGACGGCATTCAATGCAGCGAAAAATATCGCAGCAAAAGGATTGGAACTATTTAACAGCTAAGAGTAGCAGGAGATAAATAAATGGCAATTACACCAGTAAGTCTGTTCAGTGATGAATGGACAACCTTAAACAGTATTCAGTCTGCGAATTCCGCAAGCTCTGCGGAACGTGCGGATAAGAAGACGTCTGGCTCACAAGGTACGGCGTTTGATACATTTTTGAATGCGGCAGTGGATATGTACAAAGAAACAGATTCTCTTCAGAAGTCTGCAGAGTCTGCGGAGATGAGTTATGCACTCGGTTATTCAGATAACATCCATGATGTTGCTGCTGCTGCGCGTAAGGCAAACATTTCCCTGCAGTACACAGTGAAAGTTACAAATGCGGTTGTATCCGCATATAAAGAATTGATGAATATGCAGTTGTAATCAGATGCATATAGAGTAGGTAGCATATGAGAGAATGGTTTAGTCAACTACCGTCAAAGATAGTTGAGTTTTGGAAAAAATACACAAAGAGACAGAAAGCGTTATTTTTCTCGGTTCTGGCGGCAGTTCTGGTTGCAGTGATTGCGTTGGTTGCAATCTTAAATCGGACTTCTTATGTGGTGTTGTCCACCTTTGAGGATACAGCGACAGCCGCGCAGGCAGCGAATCTGCTGGAAGAAAATTCAATTACATACAAGGTCAGCGACGATGCGTTAAAAATCGAGGTCGATGAAAATCAAGTGTCTCAGGCACGTCTGCTCCTTGGCGAGAATGGTATTGGAACGAACAACGGACAGTCGGATTATGACAGTCTGTTTAACAACAGTTTTAATACCACAGATTCGGAGAAGAAGCTTAAGGCAAAGCTTTATAAACAGTCTGAGATGGAACGGGATATCGCATCCATGCAGGGTGTGACGAAAGCATCGGTTACAATTAATCTGCCAGAAAGTACGAACACGGTATATGCGAGTGATCAGACTGCATCGGTCAGCATTATGCTTACCATAAACGGTGATTATAATCAGGAAAGTACAAATGCGATTGTAGAATATGCAAAAACATGCGTTGGTAATTCGGATACTAAGGCAATCACAATCGTGGATAACAAGGGTGAATTATTATTCTCCGGTCAGAATTCCACAACAAGTGCTTCTCCGGTTATTATGGTACAACAGCAGGTCGAGGAGTATTACAACAGCAAGCTTTGGAACTTGATGGTGAATTCTGGTGTATACGATGAAGTATCTGTATCTGCAAATCTGGATGTGAATATTTCCCAGCAGGAGATTGAGGACATCAAATACTATTCCAACGATGAGGACGATACCGGTCCGAAATCATCCCACTATTATTATCTGGCGGAAAACACAGATGGTACCGGTGGTGTAGTTGGAACGGATGCAAATGGTGAGGAAATTACAGACTATAATCTGCTTGATAATGCAAATGCCGGTTCAACACTGAGTGTTCTTCGTGAGGATTATGAGACAAGCAGTACAACTACACGTACTGTGACACCGGTCGGAGATGTCGATATGAAGAATTCCAGTATGGCGCTGTATCTGACACGGTATGAGAATTATTACGAGGATCAGATGAAGGAGCAGGGGTTGTTGAATGACACAACCTTTGCAGAGTATCAGGCAGCGAACTCGACACCGACGGAGAATATTAATCCGGAAGAAATGGTAAATATGCTTGCAAGTGCAACTGGCATGAAGGCGGCAAATATCTATGTTGTAGAACGGATTGTGCCTGTTTTTTACCCGGCAGAGACAAAGTCTGTACCGGTACAGAGTATTTTGTCAATTGTTCTTGCTGTGGTTATTGGTGGATTACTCTTATTTGTTGTATTCCGTAGCATGAAGCCACAGGAGGTTGTAGAGACAGAACCGGAGCTTTCGGTAGAAGCTTTACTTGCGACAACGAAGGAAAACCAGACTTTGGATGATATTGAGTTTAGTGATAAATCCGCTTCCAAGCAGCAGATTGAGAAATTTGTGGATGAGAATCCGGAAGCAGTAGTGGCATTGTTACGAAATTGGCTAAACGACGATTGGGAGTGATACTATGGCGACAACATTACATTCATCGGATATTACAGGTGTGCAGAAAGCTGCAATTTTGCTGATCGCGCTTGGCCCGGAACGTTCCTCCAAAATCTTTCAACATTTGAAGGATGATGAGATTGAGGCACTGACATTGGAAATCGCCAATACAAAAAGTGTATCGGCAGAGTTAAAAGATGAGGTGTTGGATGAATTCTATGAGGTTTGTCTGGCACAGCAATATATTGCAGAGGGTGGTATTGCATATGCCAAGGAGCTTTTGGATAAGGCACTTGGCGAGGATCGTGCAAGAGATGTCATTGGCAGATTGACGGCATCTTTACAGGTGCGTCCGTTTGAGTTTGTTCGAAAAGCAGACGCAAATCAGTTGTTGAATTTCATTCAGGATGAGCATCCGCAGACAATTGCTTTGATTCTCTCGTATCTTCCGGCATCACAAGCGGCAGCTGTGGTTAGTGCGTTAGCTCCGGAGAAACAGGCGGATGTAGCAAAACGTATAGCAATGATGGATCGAACCAGCCCGGATGTAATCAAAGATGTGGAGAAAATTTTGGAGAAAAAACTGGCATCTCTGGTCAATCAGGATTACACAATTGTCGGTGGCGTGGATTCCATCGTCAATATTCTGAATACCGTCGACCGGAGTACCGAGAAACATATTATGGAAAATCTCGAAATCGAAGAACCGGAATTGGCAGACGAGATCCGCAGAAAGATGTTCGTGTTCGAGGATATTCTGTTGCTTGATAATCGTGCAATCCAGACAGTGCTTCGTGAGGTGGAGAACAACGAACTTGCAATTGCACTTAAAAATGCAAATGAGGATGTACAGAAGGTGATCTTTGATAACCTGTCTTCCCGTCTGGCTTCTATGATCAAAGAGGACATGGAATTTATGGGACCTGTCCGGCTGAAGGATGTCGAGGATGCACAGCAGAAGATTGTAAATATTATCCGAAAACTGGAGGATGCCGGCGAGATCGTAATTTCCCGTGGTGGAGGTGACGAGATCGTTGTCTAATATTTTTAAATCCGGGATACCGGGCATGCGAACGGTGTCGCAGGAACCGTTTGTGATTGATGCAAACAGCCGTGTGATTGAACCGCCAAAAACGCGTGTGGTTCGTCTGAAGAATGATGTACCAGATAATTTTGCAGATGCAGGAGATACCTTTGAGGCGGGTATTACAGAGATGGCTGCCACAATCAATCTGGAAGAACACAAAGAGCTTTTGGATGATGCGATGGAGAAGGCGAAGCTTTTGCAGGATGATGCGCGCGCGCGGGCACAGAAGATTTTGGAGGATGCCAATGCAGATGCAGAGGCAATCCGCAAGGCTGCACAGGAAGAGGGCTTTGCAAAAGGACTCGAAGATGGAAATATGGAAGCGATGCGCCGGGCAGATGAGTATCTGGAAAAGATCAGCCGGGAACGCGATCAGGCACTCGCACAGGCACGGGAAGAAATGATGGAGAACATCACAGATACCGAGGAACAGATTGTGGATGTTGCCTGTAAGCTGATTCAGAAGCTGACCGGCATACTGGTCGATGATTATAAGCCGGTAATGATCTATATGATCAATCAGGTGTTAAATGAGGATGAGGATTCCAGAAAATTTGTCATCCGGGTATCAGAAGAGAATTATACATATATTGCAGATAATGCGGATCGATTGTCCGGAGCTGCGAATCCGGGAATAACCATAGAGATATTCAGTGATACAAAACTACAAAAGGGGCAATGTCAGATCGAAAGTGACACGGGCATCGTGGATCTGTCCATGGACGTACAGGTGCGGAATCTGATTACCGCTATCAAATTATTATCTACGCAATAAAGGCATGATCGCAGATAGCAATATCTGCGATTCTCTATATATAGCCGTAAATGGAGCAATGGGATGTTGAAGAAGTTTGACCGAACAAAATATGATGCGCTGCTGTATCGTGATTTCAGCGTGCATTACGGAAAAGTAAATAAGGTTGTCGGGCTGACGGTAGAATCGGTAGGCCCACCGGCAAAGCTGAACGATCTGTGTGAAATCATCTCGAAAGATGGTATGACGAAGGTTATGGCAGAGGTCGTCGGTTTCCGTGAGAACAAGGTACTACTGATGCCGTATGATTCGGTTGATGGAATCGGACTGGGGGCAACGGTTCGGAATACGGAAGGTGTCCTGCAGGTTCCGGTTGGCGAGGAGTTGCTAGGAAAGGTGTTAGATGGCATCGGGCGACCGATGGACGGAAGTACGCTTACAACGTCGAAAACGTACCCGATTGACGCGCCACCGCCAGATCCGCTCAAGCGTAAATTGATTGATGAGGTGCTGCCGCTCGGGGTAAAGGCAGTGGATGGACTTTTAACGATCGGAAAGGGACAGCGTATTGGCATCTTCGCCGGAAGTGGTGTTGGGAAAAGTACACTGCTTGGTATGTTTGCCAGAAATACAAAGGCGGACATCAACGTGATCGCGCTGATCGGCGAGCGTGGCCGTGAGGTAGGGGAGTTTATCGAGCGGGATCTGGGAACAGAAGGTCTGAAGCGTTCTGTGCTTGTAATTGCAACTTCGGATAAACCGGCGCTGATCCGCAATAAAGCGGCAAAGACTGCAACCGCGATTGCAGAATATTTTCGGGATCAGGGCAAGGATGTCCTTCTGATGATGGACTCTCTGACCCGATTTTCAATGGCACAGCGGGAGATCGGACTGGCATCCGGGGAACCACCGGTTACAAGAGGATATCCGCCGTCGGTATATGCGGAGCTTCCAAAGGTATTAGAACGCGCAGGAAACACACAACAGGGTTCAATCACAGGCCTTTATACGGTACTTGTCGATGGTGATGATTTTAACGAGCCAATCACTGATACGGCGCGAGGCATCCTGGATGGACACATTGTGTTGTCAAGAAATCTGGCACATAAGAACCATTACCCGGCAATCGATATTATGGCGAGTATCTCCCGATGCATGAGTGCGATTGCATCGAAGGAGCATAAGCAGGCGGCGGGCAGATTAAAAAATGTGCTTGCAACTTACAACGATGCAGAGGATCTGATCAATATTGGTGCCTATAAATCCGGATCCAATCCGGAGATTGATTATGCAATTACGAAGATCAATCAAGTCAATGCGTATCTGATGCAGGACGTGGACAGCAAGTTTTTGTTGGAAGATGAGTTGCAGCAGTTGTATGCAATTTTTGAATAAGACAGGATGAAGAATGTATGGCGAAGTTTATCTATCGGATGCAGAACATTTTGAATATCAAATATAAGCTGGAGGAATCTGCCAAGCAGGAGTATGCGGAAGCAAGGCAGACGCTTATGGTGGAGGAACAGAAGCTTGCGGCATTAAAGGAACGCAAACAGGGATATTATGAAGCTTATCAGACGTCCATACAGGGAAAACTGGATTTTCTTGAGATTGAAGAAAATGCAAACAGCATGGATATCTTAGACATGATGATTGAGGCGCAGAATGCCGTGATCCGTCAGAAGAGTAAAGAGCTGGAGCTTGCCAGACAGAAGATGGCACGGGAGATGCAGGAACGGAAGATGCATGAAAAGCTCAAAGAAAAGAAGTTTGACGAATTTAAACAGGAGCTAAATGCGACCGAAAAGCAGGAGACCGACGAGGTGGCAGGGTATCAGTTTACAAGTGCGAAGAAAGAGGTGGAAGGCAATGGCAAAAAATAAGAGAGAAAAAGGAGAAAACTCCAGTAACAATAAAGGTGTAGGCATTCTGATCGGCGTTTTAATCGTAATTACATGGTTGAGCGTGATGTGCCTGCTCATAAAATGTGATGTAGGTGGATTTGGAAGCCGTGTGCTCCGCCCGGTATTTAAGGATATTCCTGTAATCAATAAAATATTGCCAGATGCTTCGGATGAGGAAGTTGCAATTGAGAGTGATTATCCTTATGATAACCTGCAGGATGCTTTAAAACAGATTGAGACACAGGATGCAGCGATTGGAAGCAAAGATGCGGAAATCTCCGAACTGAACGACAAGGTGACGGAATTACAGGCAGAAGTTGACCGTCTGACGACCATTGCAAAGGATCAAAGTGACTTTGAAGATGAAAAAAAGAAATTTTATGACGAAATAGTCTATGGAGATTCGGCTCCAGATACCGATACATATAAAGAGTGGTACAATGAGTTGGATGCGGAATCCGCCGCTGAGATCTATCAGCAGGTGTTGGAACAGGATCAGGCAGATGACAGTATTAAGAAAATGGCACAGTCTTATGAAGAAATGAATGCAGCGGAAGCTGCAAAGATTTTGGAGACGATGGGCAATGATCTTGATACGGTTGCGTTGATCATGAACAATATGGATGCGCAGTCAAGAGGAAAGGTACTTGCAGCAATGAATCCGGATTTTGCGGCTGCGGTAACAAAAAAACTCTTGCCATAGAGCTGTTGTACAATTCCAAATAAGAAAAAAGGAGGAACGCGAATGATTGTAGGAATTCAATCAAGTGGAATCGGGAAAATCGATATAACCCAGACAGGCGGAATTACAGACAAATCAAAGTCGAAGGACAAAGCTTCTGGAACATTTGCAGACCTGATGAATCTGGCTGTAACCAAGCCGGATACCATCGCACAGACAGCGGATTCTGAAATGACGAAAAACGATGTAGATGCAGTAAAACAGGCAGACACAACGGTTTCTGGTGAGAAAAAAAAGACGAATCTGAACAAGTATGAGAAAACGGATGCAAAGACAGAAACAACACATACCGATGCAGAAAAAACAAAGCAAAATGAAGCTGCACAGGAAACAGAAAGCGACGATATAAAAGTGGAACTGCTTTCTGGTAAGCTGAAAAAGCTTTTGAATGTGGATGATGAAACATTGCAGAATCTCTTGCAGACAGCGGGACTTATGATGAAAGACCTGCTTGACCCGGCTGTGATGAAGGATTTTATTCTGCAGATTAATGATGCAACATCTGTGGATTTGCTGATCAATGAATCTCTGGATACTCTCATGCAACAGGCAATGCAGCTTCTGGATGAGGTTTTGACTGTGGCGGATGAGACAGTGATTTCGACAGAAGTGCCGGTTGAGGAATTATTTCCGGAGGAGATAGAATCAGCATATACAGAGAAAAATGAACCGGTTGCAGATACTGAAAAGCCACAGACGGTGGAAGCAAAAACTGAGATGGTTGCACAGACAACACCGGAGGAGCATGTTACCCAGACAGATGTAAAAAGTGCTGAACCCCAGACTACTGACACGGAGATACAGGTGACTGTACAGACAGAGGATTCCGGAGATTCGAATGCTTCGGCAGATATGATGAAACAGAATGCAGAAGGTTTGATTTCCAATCTTAATCAGGCGATGGGTCAAATAACAGGTGATGAGATCGCGACAACGCCGTTTGATACATCTGTAACACAGACGGATATTGTCCGTCAGGTGGTGGATGAGATTAGATTGAACTTATCAAAAGATGTCACATCGATGACCCTGCAGCTGAATCCGGAACAGCTTGGAAAGGTACAGATTCATGTATCTACAAAAAATGGTGTGATGCAGGCGCAGATTATTGCAGAAAACGAAGCGGCAAAGGCGGCTGTGGAGTCGGGCCTGACAGTGCTGAAAGAAGCTTTTGAAAATCAGGATCTTAAGGTAGAGGCCATTGAAGTTATGGTCGGGACACCAGATTATTTTACGGAAGAAAGCGATGCACAAGCACAAATGGAGCAAAAAGAGCAAAAGTCAGGAAAATCGGCTGGCTCGGTTAACTTCTCAAGCGGTTCTGACGATGAAATAAATGAAGATATGTCATTGAAGTCAGAAATGATGAAAGCACAGGGGAATCAGGTAAATTATATGGCATGACATAAGAAAGGAGGTATAACATGGCAGTTGATTCAGCAGTCAGCAGTATTGCAAACAGCTCAAATAGTTATTCTGCAACATCCAAGGGAAAAACATCCGGAAGCGATCTTGACAAGGAAGCGTTTTTGAATCTGCTTGTAACACAGATGCAGTATCAGGATCCCTTAAATCCGAGTGATAATACAGAATATATGTCTCAGTTAGCACAATATTCTGCGTTGGAGGCACAGCTTAATATCAGTGATACACTGGATAAGGGAAATAACCTGAATCTGGTTGGCAAATATGTAATCATGAATACAACGGATGCTTCAGGTAAGCAGGCAATGATCAGTGGACTTGTAGAGTATGCTACGGTAAAGGATGGTGATGTGTACCTGTCAGTTAATAATACATATTATCCAGCAGAAGATTTGGATTCGGTGATTGATTATGATTATTATCTATATTTGAAGAAACATGCAAACAGCGATGGAACAATTAATAAAGATAATAATTCTAATGACAGCACAAACGATACAGACAATACTGGAGACAAAACAGATAAAACAGATAAAACAGAAGAAGCTTAAGGAATGACAGTCTTATGCAGAACAAGGAGGGAATGCATATGCGATCTTTCGATGTCGATTTTCTTTCTATGGGACAGGCTGCAAATCTGTATTTCCAGAATGTGAAGCCGGAAAAAACGACAGAATCAAACAAAGAAGCTGTCAGCTTTCAGGAAGTATTAAATGCGAAATTCGAACAGAAAGTGAAATTTTCTAAGCATGCAAATCAGCGGTTGGAAAACCGGAATATTGAGTTGTCCGAGGATCAGCTGGAACGTCTGAATCAAGGCGTTGGACAGGCGAGGACAAAGCAGATTCAGGAATCACTCGTGATGATGGACAATCTGGCATTTATTGTAAATGTCAAAAACAATACCGTAATCACTGCGATGGAGCAGGGAGAAAGCGGACAGGTGTTTACAAATATTGATGGAGCCGTCATTGTATAAAAAAGCCGGACCGATAAGGAGGCTTTGGTTTTCCGAATGACAGAGGAAAATTTTAAACAAGATTATGGAGGTCAAAAATTATGATGAGATCACTTTATTCTGGTGTTGCCGGGCTTAAGACACATCAGACAAAAATGGACGTTATCGGTAATAATATCGCAAACGTTAATACAACAGGATTCAAATCTTCATCGGTGTTATTCAGCGATGTTTTATATCAGACAAGTGCCAATGCGACCGGTGCGACAGCTACCACCGGCGGTACAAACGCATCCCAGATCGGTCTTGGTGCCAAGACATCATCCATTCAGACATCGATCACACAGAATGGTAGTGCGCAGACAACAAACAACACATATGATATGATGCTTTCCGGTTCTGCGTTCTTTGTAGTCAGCCGTGGTGGAACAAATTATTTTACTAAGGTAGGTTCCTTTGGCGTCGATGGAAGTGGATGTCTTGTAAACGGAAGTGGATATCAGGTTATGGGATGGCAGGTTGATCCGGATAATCCGAACCAGATCAAGAAGGATACGGTATCGGCACTTTATCCGGAGTCAGAAGATAACAAGGTGTCATCTCCACAGATGACAACCGATGCACATCTGACCGGAAATATTGATATGACAGATCCTGAACTTACATCTGTGGATGGACGTGCAATTTCAGTGTCAATCTATGATGCGCTTGGTTATAATTATACTGTAAAATTCAAGTTAACGCAGGATCAGAACCAGGCGGATAAGTCTTTATATAATCTTGAGATTGTATCCATCAAGGATTCAAATAATATTGAGATAACAGGAACGGACGATCCGACAACAGCTACTGTTGAAGGTGGTTATACAGCTACAATTGGAGGCGCAAATTCCATTCAGGTCAAATTCGATGCGGATACAGGTAACTTTGAATATGTTGGAGCAGCGGGACAAAAGAATGCGAAGCTTGAGATTAAACCGAATAATCCGAATGAGAAGGGCGATGTATTCCAATCTGTAATCAATGGTGAGGCTGTCGATGGAATTGATGTCAATTTCTCATATTTAACAAGATTTGAATCAAACGGTAAGTCTACAGTAAAGGCAGTACGTGGAGCTGCGGATTCTACCGGTGGCGGTCGTTCCATGGGTAAGTTGAATGATGTCAGCATTGATGAGACAGGTAAGTTATATGGCGTTTACACAAACGGTGAGACAAAGCTGCTCGGACAGATATCTGTTGCAACTTTTGCAAACCCGATGGCACTCGAAGCACTTGGTAATAGTGTGTATACAACCACACAGAACTCCGGTTACTTTGATGGTATCGGAACGTCTGTTGACGAGGATGGCGGAAAAATCTCACAGGGTGTTCTGGAGATGTCAAATGTTGATCTTTCTGCAGAGTTTACAGATATGATCACAACACAGAGAGGATTCCAGGCGAATTCCCGTATTATCACAACCTCAGATTCCATGCTTGAAGAGCTTGTAAACCTGAAACGATAATTTATAAATAAAAGGGCAGGTATTTTCTACTTTTGACGATGTGAAAAAGTGGAAAATGCCTGCCTTATTTTGTAGACATAAAAATCGAACTGTGCTATAATTAGCCTAATTGTAATGTCGGAAAATGTGTAATCTTTCAGGGAGTACAGAGATATGATTGAAGTAACCAGATTAAAAGGGAAAAAGATGACGATCAATGCCGAACTGATAGAGACAGTGGAGGAGACTCCGGATACTGTGATTACGCTGACAAACGGCAAGAAATTCGTCGTGAGTGAGTCTGCTGAGCAAGTAACCTCACTTGTGATTGGTTATAAGAGAAAAATATTTGCTTTATTCTTGGATTGTGGGAACAAGGCAGAGAATGTATAGGGGATAACAACATGGATTTTACTTCAATCATAGGAATGGTGGTTGCATTTGGCTTGATGATTTACGGAATGGTAAATGGTCATGATTTCAGTGTAATCGTAGATAATTTTGTCGATATGCCATCAGTATATATTGTATTTGGTGGCGTTCTGGGTAGTGCGTTTGCCGGAAACTCTTTAAAAGGGTTTTTATCTGGCTTAAAGTCCATTGGTCTGATTTTTAAGAATCCAAAGTCGGATGAGGCAGGTACAATCAAATCAATTATCGAGCTTTCTAACCTTGCAAGACGTGAAGGCTTACTTGCATTGGAAGAATCGGCAAATAATTTGGAAGATGAATTTATGAAAAAAGGAATCATGCTGATTGTCGATGGTACGGATCCGGAACTTGTACGAAGTATTCTGGAAGCAGAACTTATGAATGTGGATTCCCGGCATCAGGGGAATATAACGTTTTGGAAAAATATTGCGACTGCAGGTCCTGCATGGGGTATGATCGGTACATTGCTTGGATTGATTAACATGCTGAAGAATCTGTCAGATCCAGATTCTATCGGCCCAAACATGTCCGTTGCGCTTGTTACAACGTTGTATGGTTCTATCATAGCCAACTGGTTATGTGCGCCGATTGTTGCAAAGCTGTCTTTACAGAATGAGACAGAAATCAAATTAAAAGAGGTCATGATCGAGGGAATCCTGTCAATTCAGGCAGGTGAGAATCCTCGTGTCATAGAAGAGAAGTTAAAGTCATTCCTTGCACCGAAGGATCGTCAGGAGTTCGCAGAAGAAGGCGGTGGTCGTTAATGGCAAAAAGAAAACAACAGCCGCCAGACGAAGGCTCGCCGGCGTGGATGTCCACGTTCAGTGACCTAATGAACCTGTTGCTTTGTTTCTTCGTATTGCTTTTTGCGAGTTCAACGATGGACGAGGGAAAGATACAGAAGATTGCAGCATCCTTTGACAATCTGTCATTCAGTGTGATCAGCGAAGGAAGTGTTTCGCTTTTGACGGGAGAGATGTTATCTGGAGGTATGACACAGCTTGCAGATACTGACAGTGTGTTGTTGGAAGCAGGCAAGAACATCGACGGAAACACAGGGGACAAGTCAAGCAGTGCATCCCCGACGGATGCGGAGCATTTGTCAGACGGTGATCTGCAGGCGGAGGTAGAACGCCGGGGGGAGAAACAGTCGGAAGAAATGTATGAGGAAGTCATGCAGATGGCAGAGACCTATGCGATTGATGACCAGATTATCCTTGATTTTAACGATCAGTATGTGGAACTGGATCTGAATGGTTCGATTCTGTTTGATTCCGGTAATGCGGAGATCAAAGATAATTCCAAGCTGTTTTTGCAGAAGATTGCACAAATCCTTGTCAAGTACAAATACAATGTAATCGAGATTGAGGGACACACGGATAATATCCCAATCTCAAATTCAAAGTATGAAGATAATCGCTCGCTTTCCGCAGAACGTGCGCGCAGTGTATATGAATACGTTGTGTCGCAGGAACATTTCATAGACAGCAACATCAAGATTGCCGGCTATGGAGACAGCCGTCCGGTTGCGTCAAACGAGACAGAAGAGGGAAGAGCGAAGAATCGTAGAGTTGCGATTAAAATCTACAACAAGCAGAATTCAAATAATTAAGGAGTCAGAAACATGAAGAAAAATCTTATAACCGTTGTTATATTAGCAATTAGTATTATAAACCTTGTATTTAATATTTTGCTTGTGTTTGTGTTTATGCCTTCTACATCGAAGACAAACAAACTGATTACCGATATTGCAGAGGTTCTTGATATTGAGATTGCTTCGCAGACAAAGGACGACAGTATATTTGATGTTAGCAATCTGGCACATTACCAGTTGGAACAGGGAAATCCAATCAACCTGAAAAATGATGGTTCGGGTGACCTGCATGTTGTACAGTATGGTTTGACAATCAATATGGACAAGACAGCTAGTGATTACTCCAAGGTATCTGCCAACATCGAAGCATCTACCGCAATGATCTACGATATGGCAAGAAACATTATTGGAAGTTATACATATACCGAAGTGATTGATGGAGAGACAACCACGAACAAGATCAAAGAGGAATTGTTGAAGCAACTCAAGGAAACATTTAATACCGAATGTATTTATTCCGTAAGTTTTTATAACTGGGTTGCACAGTAGATTATTGCCAGCAGGAGGTGAGAAAACGTGGCTGACGTACTCTCACAAAATGAAATAGATGCGCTCTTGAAACAATTATCTACTGGAGAGCTTGATGCGGACGACTTTACACAAACAAAAAGTGTAAAAGTCAAGGAGTACGATTTTTCAAGACCAGCCAAGTTTTCAAAAGAGCATCTGCGTACATTAGAGATTATATTTGAACATTACGGAAGATTACTGAGCAGTAACCTGCCAGCGTATCTGCGAAAGAATGTGCAGGTTGAGGTGATGAATTCAGAGGCAGTTACATACTCAGAGTTTTCCAATGCCTTATCTAACCCGGTATTGCTTGGTGTCGTTAATATGGCACCATTAGCAGGCAATATTATTATTGAGATTGCAACCAATCTTGGATATGCGATCATCGACCGCCTGCTTGGCGGAGTTGGAGAACCGTTAGAAAAGAAAAGAGAATTTTCCGAAATTGAGCTTTCAATACTGGAAAAGATATTTACCATATTAATTGATCTGTTGCGGGAACCGTGGACAAATGTTGTGGAGATTCATCCGTATCTGGAACGAATCGAGACGAATCCACAGTTTGCACAGATCATTTCACCGACAGAGATGATAGCGATTGTAACGGTTAATATCAACATCGGTGGAGTGGAAGGATTGATGAATATATGTCTGCCATATCTGACGTTGGAAGATGTGATGGATAAGTTGAATACCAAATACTGGTTTTCAACGATGCAGGATCGTGACGAGACGAGCTATGCTGATGTTATCGAAACTGCTATCAACCGGGCACTGATCCCGGTATCCGCGGAGCTTGGAAAAAGCTCACTCACCGTTATGGATTTTATTAATCTACAGGTGGGAGACGTGATCAAGCTGAATCGAAAGATTGAAGATGAACTTGATATCTATGTAGGTAATATAGTAAAATTTAAAGCATTGCCGGGATCATTTAATGATGATTACGCAGTGAAAGTAACTGAGATTATAAGAGAGGAGGAATAAAAGAACATGGACGGAATGTTATCTCAGGAAGAGATTAACGCATTGCTTGGGAATATGAATACAGGTTCTTCCTCTGCCCAGACAAGTAATAACGATATTGTACTTTCCGATGCGGAAAAAGACGCAATCGGAGAAATTTCCAATATCTGTATGGGTACAGCAGCAACAACGATGTACTCGCTTGTGAACCAGAAGGTCCTTATTACAACACCGGTTGTTGAGATTACAAATTGGGATAAGCTTACAGCAGAGTATGCAAAACCATGTGTATTTATTAATATCCTATACAAAGAAGGAATTGATGGAAATAATGTATTGATTTTAAAAGAAGATGATGTAAAGGTCATTACAGATCTGATGATGGGAGGTGATGGATTAAATCCTGCACCAGAACTGACAGAACTGCATTTTTCAGCCATTTGTGAAGCAATGAATCAGATGATGGGAAGCTCCGCGACGTCATTATCTTCTATGCTGAATTGTAAGATTGATATCAGTCCGCCGGAAGCAGAGCTGGTAGATATGGCTGGCGATATAGATGCTGCGAAAGCCAGTGATTTTTTGGATAAGGATTTTGTGCGTGTCACGTTCCGAATGACAATCGGAGATCTTGTTGACAGTACGATTATGCAGCTATATCCGATTCAGTTTGCGAAAGATTTATATAAAAAATTCAGTGGAGAATCGGAAGAAAAGGAGGAAACACCACCGCCAGCTCCACAACCGGAGCCGCAGCCACAACCGGTTCCACAACCACAGCCGCAGCCACAACCTGCGATGGGAACTCCGATGGGGCAGCCGATGATGGGACAATCTATGATGCCACAGATGATGCAGCCGGATGTCAATGTACAGAATGTACAATTCCAAGCATTTAACCCGGTTATGAATCCTGCTTTGCAGCAGGAAAATATAGATTTGATTATGGATGTTCCCTTGGAAGTATCGGTCGTTTTGGGACGGACGAGAAAATCCATCAAGGAGATTCTGGAGTTTGCACCGGGAACGATCATTGAGCTGGATAAGCTTGCTGGTGAGCCAATCGATGTGATGGTAAACCAGAAGCTGGTTGCAAAGGGAGAAGTTGTTGTAATCGAAGAAAGTTTTGGTATCAGAATTACTGAAATAATAAAAGAAAAAATCTAAGTTTTAAGGAGTAATGATATGGCAAAGAGTATACTTATTTGTGATGATGCTGCATTTATGAGAATGATGATTAAGGACATTCTGGTAAAGAATGGATATAACATCGCCGGGGAAGCAGAAAATGGCGTAAAGGCTGTTGAGAAATATCAGGAGACAAAACCAGATCTGGTATTGATGGACATCACAATGCCAGAGATGGATGGTATTCAGGCGTTGAAGAAGATTAAGGCAATTGATGCGAACGCGAGTGTTGTAATGTGTTCTGCAATGGGACAGCAGGCAATGGTTATTGAGTCCATTCAGTCCGGAGCCAGAGATTTTATTGTAAAGCCATTCCAACCGGATCGTGTCATTGAAGCAGTGAAAAAGGCAGTGGAATAGTATGTTTTTTGGTGCATTTCTTACGAATACTTTTTCGGCTGGCTGGAGTATTGTTAAACTGATACTGATTACGATTCTTGTTCTTGTTTTAGCATTTTATTCCACGAGAATGATTGCAAAATATCAGAACAATACATGGTCGTCGAAAAATAATATTCAGTTTATAGAATCTTATCGTATCGGTGGCAACAAGATGGTTGCCATAGCGAAGATAGGAGAAAAATATTTTGCTTTAGGAATTGGAAAAGAAGAGATTCATGTGATCGCGGAGTTGAATAAGGACGATTTGAAGCTTTCAGATCATAGGGTGGATGTGACAGATGCAAAGACACCGAAAATGAGTTTCAAGGAAGTTTTGGCGAATATGAAAGGAAATGCAGAAGACGATAACGAAAAGTAGGTATAAAAATGAAATCCAGTAAAATACGAAAATTTTTTGTGCTATTTCTTATACCGCTTGCGTTTGTTGTTATATTTTCCGGTGCAGGTGCAGCTCATGCAACGACTGTGACACCGGATACCGGAACAGAAGAGGAACAGGCCGATAGTGTAACATCGGACAATGACGATGCAACTACACTTGGATTATCTCTGAGTACGAACTCAGATGAGACGTCTCTTTCCGGTACACTTCAGATTTTATTGATCATAACAGTAATTTCGTTAGCTCCATCAATTCTGGTTATGGTGACCTCGTTTACACGAATCATTATCGTGTTACATTTTGTGCGGACGGCAATTGGTACGCAGAGTTCACCGCCTAATAACGTTTTGATAGGGCTCTCGTTATTTTTGACCATTTTTATTATGAGTCCGGTGATTGCTCAGATAAAGACGGAGGCGTATGATCCTTTGGTGGCTGAAGAAATAACGCAGCAGGAGGCATTGGAACGGGGAATACAGCCCTTGCGCGAATTTATGCTGAAACAGACACGACAGGATGACTTACGGTTGTTTATGGACATCGCAAAGGTAGAACCGGTAGAAAGTGTGGATGAGCTTTCCATCACCATTATAATTCCGGCATTTATCATCAGTGAATTGCGGGCTGCATTTATCATAGGATTTTTAATCTATGTTCCGTTTATTGTGATTGATATGGTGGTATCTTCTGTACTTATGTCTATGGGCATGATGATGCTACCACCGACGACAATCTCCATGCCGTTCAAGATTCTACTGTTTATCCTGGCAGATGGATGGAATCTGGTTATTGGACAGCTTGTAAATTCATTTAATTTTTGATAGCAGAGTAACGAGGTGATTATATGAGTACAGGTGATGTTGTAGCTATCACGGTGGAAGCTGTATGGCTTGTGATCAAATGCAGTGCGCCTATGTTAATTACATCTTTGGTTGTTGGTTTGATTATCAGTATTTTCCAGACAGTTACATCTATTCAGGAACAGACACTGACATTTGTACCAAAGATGATTTGTGTATTCTTGTCACTTATTATCTGTGGAGACTGGATCCTGAATAATATTTTGTCGTTTATACAGGAATTGTATAGCCGGTTTGGAGATTTTGTGGGGTAATAAACGATGACCTTTACGATATCGACACTGACATTAGAAGCTTTTTTGCTAGTGTTTGTCCGTGTTGCTTGTTTTACATCAATTGCACCTATTTTTGGGCACAATTCTCTGAATGCGAGAATGAAAATATCCATTGCGTTTTTTGTATCCCTGATCCTGTATCAAGTGGTCAATGTTTCACTTCCGGAATATACGAATGTACTTGGGTATACGACGCTTGTGTTAGAGGAGGCACTGGTTGGTCTGTTGCTTGGATTTGTGGCAGGACTTTCTATGAAAGCACTGGCAATTGCGGGAGAGTTTATCGACCGTGAAATTGGATTTTCGATGGCAACGACCTTTGATCCGAATCAGGGAATGGTGACAATCACAGGTGAATTATATGATAAAATTGTGTGTCTGGTTATTGTGATATCCAACTTACATTATTATATTTTGTCCGCAGCAGCACAATCGTTTGAACTGGTGCCGATCGGAAGCGTTGTATTAAATCCCGGATTGATCTACACATCTCTGATTCAATTTATCGGGCAGATGTTTATAATCGGATTTCGGATAGCAATGCCGGTATTCTTAGGGGCAACCATGCTGAATGTTATTTTAGGTGTTCTTGCAAAAAGCTCGCCACAGATGAATATGTTCGCAATCGGTATGCAGTTGAAAGTATTTGTTGGTTTATTTTTGCTAGCAGTATGTATTATGTTTATTCCAAACATAGCAAATTATATTATGGAACGTATGCGCGATATGATTCAGACGATATTAGGAGGGTTGTGACGTGTTTTCTCCGGAAGAAAAACGGACACCGCTTTTGCTTGCCTATGACTTGCAGTTGTTTGCAAATGATGAAGGCGGGGAGAAGACGGAAGAACCAACCGCTAAGAAAATCGAAGATTCCCGAAAAGAAGGTCAGGTGGCAAAGAGCAAAGAACTCACATCTGCAGCTATGCTTCTGGCATTTTTTTTGTGCTTGCGGATATTTATGTCGTTTATCGGAAAACGTCTTGTTAACGTATTTCCATATTTTTGGCGTGATATCACAAATGAAACGGGGGATGGATTTTCTCATGTACGTGCATGGCAGATTCTGCTTGATTCCGTACAGTATATTGCAATTACAATCGCACCGTTTGTCATATTTGCATTTGTGATTGCATTTTTATCACAGCGAATCCAGATCACGTGGAAGGTAACATCAAAACCGATGGAACCGAAACTTAACAAGCTGAGTCCCATCAGCGGATTTAAGCGTATGTTTTCCAAACAATCGTTGTTTGAACTGGCATTGTCAATCTTTAAAATAATCGTATTTTCTGCGGTTGCTTATTCGGTAGTGAAGGACAATATAGGTATTTTTGTAACGGCCTATGATCTGACGATTCAGGATTGCCTTGGTATTTTATTCGATATGGTAATGGAGCTTGGTATCAAGATAGCCGTAACGTATTTGATACTTGCACTTGGCGACTGGGTGTTCCAGAAATGGAAACATAAAAAGGATCTGCGTATGACAAAGCAGGAGGTTAAAGATGAGTATAAGAATCAGGAGGGAGATCCAAAGGTCAAGTCACAGCAGCGACAGCGGATGCAGCAGGCGGCACGCCGAAGAATGATGCAGAGTGTGCCGGAGGCAGATGTTGTTATTACGAATCCGACGCATTTTGCCGTTGCTTTAAAATACGATAACACGGTCAGTATGGCCCCAGTTGTCGTAGCCAAGGGTGCCGATTATCTTGCTTTCAAGATCAAAGATCTTGCAAAAGAAAATGATATTGAAATTGTCGAGGATAAGCCGCTGGCACGAATGCTATATGCAAATGTTGAGGTTGGAAATGAGATTCCGCCGGAATTGTATCAGGCAGTTGCAGAAGTGCTTGCTTATGTATATAAATTGAAAAATAAAGTAAGTTAGCGAACGAACAAAAATAAGATTACACGGGAAAGGACGGTGATGGTATGAAGAAAAATGATATATTTTTAGGAGTTTATCTGCTAGCAGCAGTTGTATTTCTGATTATCCCGATTCCAAGTACCATGCTGGACTGGCTGATCTTATTCAACATCTCCTTGTCATTGATCATTGTATTCAACTGTTTGTTTACAAGCGAGACACTGAATATGTCGGGATTCCCGACCCTGCTGCTCTTTACAACTGTGTTCCGTATATCCCTGAACGTATCTTCCACACGACTGATCCTGTCGACAGGTAATCCAGGTAAGGTTGTTAAAGTATTTGGTTCATTTGTTGGTGGTGGTAATCTTGTCATCGGTGCGATTGTCTTTATCGTATTGATCATCGTACAGATGATGGTAATTAATAAAGGTTCTGAACGAGTATCTGAGGTAACAGCCCGTTTTACATTGGACGCTATGCCGGGAAAACAGATGGCGATTGATGCAGATCTTTCATCTGGCGCAATCGACGACAAAGAAGCAATCCGCAGAAGAGATAAGATTCAACAGGAATCCGCATTCTTCGGTGCCATGGATGGTGCATCCAAGTATGTAAAAGGAGATGCAACTGCTGGTTTGATTATCACAATCATCAACATCGTTGGTGGTCTGATCATGGGTATGACACAGCAGGGACTTAGCTTTTCCGAAGCAATCAGTAAGTATACCATCCTTACGATCGGTGATGGTCTGGTATCCCAGATCCCTTCAATGATGATCTCTCTTTCCACAGGTATTCTCGTTACGAAGGCATCGAAAGAGGAGAATATCGGAGATATCTTGATTGGGCAGTTGTTTAGTATTCCGAAGGTATTGCTGCTGGTCGGTGTCACAATGCTTTTGTTCGGTATTTTTACACCGTTGAATTTCTTCTTCTGTGCGGTCTATGGTGTGCTGTTTATTCTGCTTTCCTTCTCCATCAAGGGTAAGGAAGAGGCGCAGGCAATCAAGGAGGAAGTCGAGGAAGAGGAAGTCCAGGCAGAGGAGGTTCGAAGGCACGAAAACGTCAATTCTCTGTTACAGGTAGATCCTATTGAACTCGAATTTGGATATGGTATAATACCGTTAGCAGATGTCAATCAGGGTGGTGATCTGCTTGACCGTGTTGTTATGATACGACGACAAATTGCGTTGGAGCTTGGTGCAGTTGTACCGATTATCCGTCTACGAGATAATATCCAGCTTAATCCAAATCAATATATTATTAAAATCAAAGGAATTCAGGTCAGTGAGGGCGAGATCTTATTTGACCACTATATGGCGATGAATCCGGGCTATGTTGAGGATGAAATCGTTGGTATTCCGACATTGGAGCCAGCCTTTCATCTGGAGGCAATGTGGATCACAGAATCTCAGCGGGAACGTGCAGAATCGCTTGGCTATACCGTTGTCGATCCACCATCGATCATTGCGACGCATCTAACAGAGGTTATCAAGCAGCATCTCGATGAACTGCTGACGAGACAGGATGTACAGAATCTGATTGATAATATCAAGGACAACAATAAGACACTGGTAGATGAACTTGTACCGAAATTACTCAGTGTCGGTGATATTCAGAAGGTATTGCAGAATCTGCTCCGGGAAGGAATTTCAATTCGGGATCTTGTCACGATTTTTGAGACGCTGGCAGATTATGCGGCGACGAGCCGAGATACTGATATTTTGACGGAGTATGTACGACAGAGCCTGAAACGTGCCATTTCCAACAAATATTTTGGCGATGGAGAGTCCGGCACCGTAGTTACCCTTGATCCGCAGATTGAGCAGATGATCATGGGTTCTGTGAAGCAGACCGAACAGGGGGCATTTATCTCGCTGGATCCCGCGGTGACAAAGAGCATCTTAAAAGCGACAGAGGACGAGGTCAAGAAACTGGAGAGCAAGGGCGATGCGCCGATTGTCGTCACATCACCGATTGTTCGTATGTATTTCAAGAAATTAACGAATGACTACTTGAAAGACCTGATTGTTATCTCATATAATGAGATTGATTCGGAAGTGGAATTAAAATCCGTGGGAGTGATAACGATTCATGATAATTAAGAAGTATAAAGCATTAACTGAAAAAGAAGCAATCCTGCTCGCCAAAGAGGATCTGGGACCGGATGCCATTGTAATGAATGTGAAGAAAATCAAACCGGGTGGGATTATGCGTCTCTTTAAAAAGACGCGTGTGGAGCTGACAGCAGCAATTGACGATGATATGGAGGAACAGGCTGCTACGGCTGCACCGATGCCATCATCAGTAAAGTCAGAAGATGAACAGACCATTGATCTCAGGCAGAAACGCCGGGGTGAGTCCACAGAGGAACCTTTCCTGTTTGGCAAGGCGTTTGGGGAGAATAAGGATTCTTACAGTGAAGAAGCCCAGAATGCCATCGAGGAGAAGATCAACAGTATTGCAAAGCTTCTCGAACAACAGGTGCAGACACAGAAGTCTGCGGAAACCTCGATCAAGGAAGTTGCTAATCAGGTGATTTCTTCAGGTGAGGTGGCTGTAAGGACGGAAGAAAAAGAACCAGAGCAGTCGGGCAATAAGGTGGTTGATCTGGTAATCAAACAGCTGATAGACAGTGAGGTTACGGAGGCACATGCCAAAGAAATTATTGACGAGCTGACGGTGAAGGATGATAAGCAGCCAATTGACAATATATTAGCAAACGTATATCAGAAGATTGTTTTGAAACTTGGCGAGATCCAGCCGTTAACAGCCGGGGAGAAGAAACCAAAGGTTGTATTTTTTGTTGGAAATACCGGAGTTGGTAAGACAACGACGATGGCGAAGCTGGCGTCGCTTTGTACACTGGATATGAAATTAAAATGTGCGATGTTTTCCATCGACACATACCGTATCGCAGCAATCGAGCAGTTAAAGACGTATGCGAATATTTTGTCCGCACCGATGGAGGTTGTGTATACCCCGGAGGAGATGGCGCAGAGTGTAGAGAAGTTTAAAAATTATGATCTGATTTTAGTTGATACAGCCGGACGATCCCATAAGAGCGAGGAACAGAAAGATGATTTAAAACAGATCATTGATTCTGTGAAAGAATACGAGACGGAGGTATTCCTTGTTGTATCTGCCACGGTAAAATATGCGGATCTGCTTTCCATTGCCAATACCTATGGCGAGCTGTTTGATTATAATCTTATTTTTACAAAACTGGATGAAACAAATGGTCTGGGAAGCATATTGAATCTGAAACTAGATACAGGAAAGCCACTTTCATATGTGACATGGGGACAGAATGTGCCGGATGATATCGGCGTTCTGGATCCACAGATTATTGCTAAGAAATTGTTAGGGGGTGGAAAGTGATGGATCAGGCAACGAAATTACGGGAACGTGTGCAGACCAATCAGGAAATCTCAAACGCAAGGGTAATAGCAATTACAAGTGGAAAAGGTGGTGTCGGCAAGACAACACTGTCAGTCAATGTTGCACTGGAGCTTGCACGGCGCGGAAAAAAGGTGGTTGTATTTGACGCGGACTTCGGACTGGCAAATGTCGAGGTTATGCTTGGAATCCGTCCGCAATATAACCTGCTGGATCTGATACATAACAATAAATCTATGACGGAGATTATTACGCAGGGACCAGAGGGAATCGGTTTTATTTCCGGTGGTTCCGGGGTGTCCGAGCTTGCAACGCTTGATAATGCGAGTATTAAGCTTTTGATCTCCGAGTTAGTGAAACTCGATCAGATGTATGATGTTGTGATCATTGATACCGGTGCTGGTATTACAGATTCTGTAATGGAGTTTGTCATGATGAGTCCGGAGGTTGTATTGGTTGTGACACCGGAACCAACATCCATCACAGATTCTTATTCGCTGCTTAAGGTATTGCGTAGAAAGAATAGTTTCAATCCAATTTACAAGACGATTCATGTTGTGGCAAATCGTGTGGAAAATGAAACAGAGGGTGCAGAAATTTTCCACAAGATTGATACAGTTTCTTCAAAATTTTTGAATACAAAACTTTCATTCCTGGGCTCTGTGTTACAGGATAAAAATGCTTCCATGGCAGTGATCGAACAAAAACCACTGGTGCAGGCGTATCCGGGAACGACAGCAACAAAGGGAATCTGTCAGCTTGTCAATCGTCTGAGTGATGATGCGGTTGAGGAGAGCAAGAAGAAAGAGGGAATCGCAAGGGTATTTATCGACTTCTTCCGTTCCAAGAAAAGAATCCGTTAAAGATTAAAGTATAGACAGCAGAAAAAAGGAAAGATGGTACATATGAATGGGAATAGCGATAGGAAATAAAATTGAATTGGTGCGACTCGATCAGGTCATTCGCAATGAGCAGAATAAAAAGGTTTATGTCAGTAAAATCTACGATATTCTGGATCGGGATAAATTACAGATTGCGATGCCAATCTTTGAGGGACGGATTGTGCCTCTGGATCTTGATGAGCGTTATACGGCATGCTTTTACACGGAACGGGGATTGCTGCAATGTAATGTGCAGGTTACAGCACGTTATAAGAGTGGAAATTTGTTTTTCCTTGATGTCAAGCTGCTTGGCGCATTAGAGAAGGTTCAACGACGGCAGTTTTACAGGTATGACTGTCTGATTGATGCGCAGATCCGTGTTGTCTCAGATGAAGAGTACGATACAGGGATTCCGGATGATATCTCCGTTCCGGAGGACGTCCTGCCTTGGCAGCCTGCCCGGATTGTGGATATCAGTGGTGGTGGTCTCAGACTGAATCAGAGAACGGATATTGAACGCAATGAAGTGGTAAAGGTTAAATTCCTTGTCTCAATTTTGGGTGAGATCTTACAATTTAACTTATTTGCACGTATATTATCAAGTGTACCTGTTTCTGGACGTTCCGATATGTTTGAACAGCGAATGGAATTTTTGAAAATAACGCAGGACGAGCGTGATAAGATTGTTCGTTTTATTTTTGAAAGTGAAAGAATGGAAATAGCAAATGGAAAAAAATCCTAAAAAAATATTACTTATAGATGACTCTGCACTTATGAGAAGAGTCATGTCTGATATAATAAATCATATTGATGGTTTTACAGTTGCATATCTGGCGGCAGATGGTGAAGAAGGCTATGCATATTTGTCAAAACATAGCGATATTGACGTAGTAATGACGGATATCGATATGCCAAAGATGGATGGTCTGGCGTTGATCAGGAAAGCAAAAGAAAGAGGGCTTTCTTCTCCATTTATTGTATTTAGTGCAAGAGAGGATTCTTATGCTGTTTTTACAGCCCTGGATCTTGGTGCGATTGAATTTATCAAAAAACCGGAACACATCTTTCAAAATGATGTGCAAAAATATGCGGAGAAGATTAAAAAAGCACTCTGTATGGCGGTGGAGGTAAAGGAACGCACTCAGAATAAGCTGGAGACGGTGTGTACCAGGGAAACGGAGAAAACTGTAATAACCAGAAAACAGCGGAAACAAAAACATGGAAAAAAACTGGTGGCTCTTGTGTGTTCCACCGGAGGACCACGGGCGTTACAGTCTGTGATACCGAAGCTTCCGAAAAACCTTGCTGCTCCGGTTGTTTTAGTACAGCATATGCCGGAGGGATTTACGAAAACACTTGCAATGCGTTTGAATGAGCAGAGTGAAGTATCTGTGCAGGAGGCCGCAGAGGGCGATGTATTACAGAATGGACACGTCTATATTGCCAGAGGTGGAACGCATCTGGCTTTGCATGAGACAGCAAAAGGCTGTGAAGTGTTCTTTGATGACAGACCGCCGATTGGAGGCTTGAAACCATGTGGAAATGTAATGCTGTCGAGCTTGAGTCATGTATCATATGACGAGATTATATGTGTCATTTTAACCGGAATGGGTGCAGATGGAACCAAAGGTACGCAGGAACTTGCAAAATATAAGTCCATCTATGTAATTGCACAGGATGAAGCAAGCAGTATCGTATATGGAATGCCAAAGGCAATCCGGGATGCCGGACTTTGTGACTGTGTATGTGATCTGCAGCAGATTGCGGAAGAGATAACAAAGAAAGTAGGGGTGTAAGAATGGATTTAAGTCAATATCTGGAGATTTTTATTGATGAATCAAAAGAACATTTACAGACACTCAACGATCAGGTGCTGATATTAGAGTCAGAACCGGAGAATGTTGATACGGTAAATGAGATTTTTAGGGCGGCCCATTCATTAAAGGGAATGGCAGGAACCATGGGATATAAGCGTATGCAGCGCTTGACGCATGATATGGAGAATGTGTTCTCCGAGATCCGGAATGGAAAGATGAACGTCAATGCGGATCTTGTTGATATCGTGTTCAAATGCCTAGATGCGTTGGAAGAATATCTGACCAATATCATCGAGACATCAGATGAAGGTACGGAGGATAATGACGAGCTGATTGCACAGTTAAATGCAATTTTGCAGAACGGACTGGCAGGAGGCGTGGAAGCACAGGCGGCAGCGACAAAGGAAGAAGTCAAAGAGGAGAAGAAGCCGGAGGGTGGAGACCGCAGAAAATACCTGTCCATTCCATTGGCTGATTTCGAGAAAAATGCAATCAGTGAGGCAAAGGCAAAGGGAATGCATGTCTATGCTACGACGGTTTATATTCAGGAAACCTGTCTGTTGAAGGCGGCACGTGCATTTCTGGTATTTAAAGGCTTGGAGAGCAAGGGCGAGATTATCAAATCTGTGCCAAGTGTACAGGATATTGAGGATGAGAAGTTTGACCTTGATTTTTCTATGTTTATCATTTCAGACAAATCATTAGAGGAAGTAAAGAAGGCAATCGAGAATGTCTCTGAGATTGAGGAGGCAGTAATCGAGGAATATGAGCTTACAGAAGAAGAACCGGCGCAGGCGGAAGTAAAAGAAGAGAAGAAGCTGGAAGAAACGGCTGCCAAGGAGACTGCACCTGCGAAGAAGGAAGAAAAGAAATCAGCAGGTAAATCCGGAAAGCCGGTTGTCAATCGTTCGGTACGTGTGGATATTGAAAAGCTGGATGATCTGATGAATCAGGTGTCTGAGCTTATCATTGCAAAGAATGGACTTGTCTCTGTGACAGGAACTCTTTCTTCCCAGGAACAGTCGTTCAATGAACAGATTGAGTACTTGGAACGAATCACAACAAACCTGCATGAATCTGTTATGAAGGTTCGAATGGTTCCGATTGAGAGCGTAGTCAACCGGTTTCCACGCATGATCCGTGATCTCTCTAAGAAACTCAATAAGGAGATGGAATTGATCATGACTGGTGAGGACACCGAGCTTGATCGTACTGTTATCGACGAGATTGGTGACCCATTGATGCATATGCTTCGAAATGCAGCTGATCATGGATTAGAGTCGACAATCGATCGTTTGAAGCTTGGAAAGCCGCAGGTTGGCACAATCCGACTGGATGCATATCAGGATGGAAATAATGTTACGATTGAGGTCAGTGATGATGGTGCTGGTATAGACGTTGAAAAGATCAAGCGCAAGGCTCTGGAAAAGGGACAGGTCACAGAAGAACAGGCAGAATACATGACAGAAAAAGAAGCAATCGATCTGTTGTTTATGCCGGCGTTCTCAACCGCAGAGAAGATTTCAGATGTATCTGGCCGCGGGGTTGGTCTGGACGTTGTAAAGAACAAGATTGAAGGCCTTGGCGGTGATGTCGAGGTAGTATCGAAGCTTGGAGAAGGAACAACCTTTATCGTACGATTGCCACTGACGCTTGCAATCATTCAGGCATTGATGGTAGAAGTATCCGGAGAGAAGTATGCACTTCCATTGAATTCAATTGTGACAGTTGAGGAGATTTTGCCAGAGGATATCCGATATGTACATACAAAAGAAGTCATCAACCTGCGTGGATCTGTAATTCCGTTGGTACGCCTGAACGAAGTTCTGGATATTGATCCAATTGAGAAAGATGAGGATTCCATCGAGGATGAGGGTGAGATTGTCGTAATCGTAAAGAAAGGTGACAAACAGGCAGGCCTTGTGATCGACAAGTTGCTCGGACAGCAGGAGATCGTTATCAAGTCACTTGGAAAATACATTCATGTGCCAAAGATGATCAGTGGTGCAACGATTCTTGGAAACGGTGAAGTTGCATTGATTATTGATTCAAACACATTGGTGTAAGGGAGGTGCACATATATGGATGGAAATGCAGTAGCAAATAGCGCAAAGCAGTTTATTATTTTAAAATTTGATAATGAACAGTATGGAATTGACATTAGTTATATTGATAATATTGTCCGTTTGCAGAAGATTACAAGAGTTCCACATGCACAGCCGTATTTTCTGGGCATCATCAATTTGCGGGGAGAGGTTGTTCCGGTTATGAGTATGCGGAGAAAATTTGAACTGCCGGACAAAGAAAATACGAATGCGTCCCGTATTCTGATTCTGAAAGTAGAGGGAAATGCCAAAATCGGTATTTTAGTCGACGAGGTACGAGAGGTAGTGACTCTGACGGATGATAATATTGAGCAGATTGCAACCGAGAGTGGAGATGCACGTACCTATCTAACTGGTGTTGGAAAATACAATGAATCTCTGATTTCACTTCTGAATATCGGTGCGTTGATTACAGATATTGATAATGAGTAAAAAAGGTATATGCCATGGAAAAACATACCGAACAGTTGTCAGAGCAGGTAAAAGATGCCTTGACAGAGCTTGGAAATATCGGAGCCGGCAATGCAACGACATCCCTTTCTGTATTACTGTCATCCAAGCTTAGCATGAGCGCTCCGACAGTAAAATTATATGATTTTAATGAGCTTGAAAATGCACTAGGAGGACCGGAGACATCAGTAGTTGGCGTATTAAGCCGGTTGCATGGTTCATTTAATGCGATGATTCTGTTTGTTCTGGGATTAGAAGATGCCAGGCATCTGTCAGAGGTTTTATTGGGGCAGACACAGGACTGGCACTGTGAGATGGGAATGTCAGCAATCGGAGAGATTGCGAACATCCTGATTGGTTCGTATGTTGCTTCGCTGGAGAATCTGTCAGGGATGGAGCTTCGATACTCCCAGCCGCAGATCTGTATTGATATGGCAGGTGCAATTCTAAGTGTGCCTTGTATAGAATATGGTATGGTAAGTGATAAGGCACTGCTCATTAATTCCGGATTCAAAGCCGGCAATCAGGAGATCGACGGTTATATTATGCTGATATCAGAGATGCATTCTTTTGACCAGATGCTGCAGAAGCTTGGAATTGGAGGTGCAGGCGTTGAATGATGTTATCCGTGTAGGGATAGCAGATATGAACACTTGCATGGCGGGGGATACGATCACAACCATCGGGCTTGGATCCTGTGTGGGGATTGTATTATATGAACGTACAAAAAATATTGCAGGATTGGTTCACATTATGCTTCCTGACAGTACAAAGATCAGACAGAACCAGAATAAATTAAAATTCGCAGATACCGGAATACAGGCATTGATTGAAAAACTCGAAAAACAGGGACTCAGTCGGAAAAATATGATTGCCAAGATTGCCGGTGGTGCGAAGATGTTCCAGTTTTCTTCTGATACCGCAATGGGAAATATCGGAGAGAAAAACGTGGAAGCGGTGCGGGAAGTCCTGAAGCAGTATGGAATCAAGATTGTGTCGGAGGATGTTGGATTGAATTATGGACGAACTATTGTATTTGATCCGGTAACCAAAGATATGACCGTGGTGACTGCCGGAAAGCAGACACATATTATATAAGTTGGAGACGATATAGTTGGAGACGAAAGACAGATATAAAAATGCAAGAGCGTTTATCGTGTTACTGGCAGCATTTATCACGTGGCTGCTTAACATGAAATATGAACGGAGTCTTGTGCAATCTCTGATCATATTGCTGGTTGTTATTGTTATTTTTTACGTGATCGCAACGATCGCATTGAAGCTGATTGATAAGATCCGCAATATGGAAGAGGTAAAAGAAATGGATATGGAGGAGGCACCACCGGAGGAAGAAGGTACGGATGCGCAAAACCACGTATAACGGAAATAAGGGGTGTTGCTGTACATGGCAATCTTGGATAAAAAAGAACGATTATGGATTGAATACAGTCATTCCAAATCCACGGCCGTTCGGGAAGAACTCATAATGGAATATGTTTCTCTGGTAAAGTTGGTTGCTGGAAGATTAGCCATTTACCTTGGATCAAATGTAGAGTATGACGATCTTGTCAGCTATGGAATATTTGGGTTGATTGATGCAATCGATAAATTTGATTACGGAAAAGGTATCAAGTTCGAGACGTATGCAAGTCTCCGTATCCGTGGGTCGATTCTTGACCAGATCCGGAAGATGGATTGGATTCCGCGTTCGGTCCGTCAGAAACAAAAATCAATCACGGAGGCTTCCAAGAAGCTCGAAGCATTGAAGGGTCCGAATTATTCTGACGCAGATATGGCAAAGGAGCTTGGAATTTCGGAGGAAGAATATGATACGTGGATGCAACAGACGAATGTGACGAACATTTCATCACTGGATGATTTTATGGAACAGGGGAATGATGTGAAAGCATCTGCCCATCACGGTACGGGTGTGAATCCGGAAAACCGAATCCTGAAAGAAGAGTTGAAATCACAGTTGACAGAAGCACTTTCTATGTTGACAGAGAAAGAGAAGACTGTGGTACTTTTATATTATTATGAAGATCTTACATTAAAAGAGATCAGCCGGGTAATGGAAGTATCGGAATCCCGTATCTCACAGTTACATTCCAAGGCACTGACGAAAATGCGTCGGTGCATGAACGATAATTTTGCGCTGATGATGGGTTGAGGAAATGCCTATGAAATACAAAAACTCTTTTTTTAAAATTCGAATCAAAGAGGATGGCACTTATCTGGACGTTTTCCCACCAAAGGAGGACGGAAAACGATTGGATATACGCGAGGTCGTTTCTTTTCTGGAGCAAAAAGGATTTACTGATTTTTCAATAGAGGCACTGCGCAAGACACTGGATCTGTTGCAGGAGAAACCAATGCAGATCAAAATCAGTGATACATGTGCAGAGGCATTTAATGAGAGTGCAGCCATAATTACCGGAAAAGATAATATGATTGCCTATATACGTTTTTATCCACCGTCGACAGGAGGAAAACTGATGACGGAACGGGAGATACGTGCGGAATTAGAACGTGAAAAGATAACATACGGGATTCTGGAACCGGTCATGGAAAAGCTTAAGATGGCGCGTACATATTGTACGAATATTCCAATCGCAAAAGGAATGGCTCCAACACCGGCGAAGGATACGGTGATTGAATATTTCTTCAATACGAAACCGCTTGCAAAACCGAAGGTATTAGAAGATGGAAGTGTGGATTTTCATGCACTCAATCTTTTTTCGACGGTGAATGAAGGAGACAAGCTTGCAAAGCTTACACCACATGATCCGGGAAAACCAGGCATGAATATCTATGGAAAAACGCTTCCGCAGAATCATCCGAAAATTCGTAAATTAAAGTATGGAAGGAATATTACATTGTCTGAGGACGGAACTGTGCTCACGAGTAATGTCAATGGTAATGTGATTCTGGCAGATGGTACGGTGTTTGTGTCAGATACCTATAAGGTAGCTGCTGATGTCGATGCGTCGACCGGAGATATCGAATACGAAGGAAATGTGATGGTGCCTGGCACGGTACGGACTGGATTTACGATCCGTGCGAAGGGCGATATTGAGATTAATGGTGTCGTGGAGGGTGCAACGCTGATTGCCGGCGGTAACATCGTAATCAAACGTGGTGTGCAGGGCATGGGAAAAGGTAAGCTGTGTGCTGGCGGAGATATCTGTGCACAGTTCCTTGAAAGTGCAAATGTATTTGCGGATGGCGATGTTCTTGCAGGTTCGATTCTGCACAGTCATATCCAGTCGGGCGGAAAGGTTGTCATTCATGGAAGAAAGGGCTTTATCGTGGGCGGCGAGTTGATCTGTGAAACGTATGTGGAAGCAAACAGTGTTGGCAACCGTATGGAAACACAGACGATATTAAAAGTTGGAGTCAAACCGGAGTTGTATGAGCGTACAAAGACTTTGGTTTCGGAAGTTATGGATTTAAAGACATCCATAGAAGAGACAACCTCATATCTGAATGTATATAAAGAAAAATTAAAGCGTGGAATTAAGTTGACACCGGAAAACGTAAAGCAGATTAAGACGTATACGGAACGTGCAGAAGAAATAAATGCAGAATATAAGAAAAAAAATGATACCCTACAGGAACTGCGTTTTCAGTTGACAATGGGAAAAAAAGGCAGCGTCAAGGTGCTGGGAAATGCGTACCGTGGTGTTATAATCTATATATCAAACCAATCCTATGCAGTGAAGGATGTGGATAAGCACAGCTGGTATAAAATTGCAGATGGTGTTGTAAAACCGACACCATTTTAAAGAACAGCTGGTAAAGGAGGAATGGCAATGATTTCACCATTAGTTGCAACACAGGCATCAACACCGATTGCTTCTATTCAGCAGAATGCGGATGCACAAAGTATCCTGCATAGTCAGAATGCATTGCATGAGACAAAGGAGCAGGAACGGGAAGTGCGTGAAACGGTTGTACAGAAGGAAGAGGCGGCATATTACGAGCAAAGTCCGGATGCAAAGGAAGAGGGGAGAAACAAATATCAGAATCTTTATTCCGGAAAAAAGAAGAAAGCAAAAACGGAAGATACGGAAATGCATACTGGTATCAATCGTGTAAATATTGATCTAAAAATATGAGATGAGGTAGGATAAAATGTCAACAACAGTCATTGTTTTAATTGTAATTGGTTTAATCTTTATTTTTGTCAGTTTTGCTCTCTCAGAGAAGCTCTCTGAGGAAAGAGAGGAAAGCACCGGCGTGGTGAAGATTCCGAAGGAATTGACACAGGAGCAGAGAGAGAAGATTGACACGCTGATTCGTGATTATATGGATCAGCAGGTGGACGGAAAGCTTGCAGATATTGAGACACGTCTGGCAGAAATTGTAAACCAGAAGACTCTGGCACTTGGTGATTATGCAGTGTCTGTCAATGAGGAAATCGACCGTAACCATAAGGAGGTTGTATTCCTGTACGATATGCTTTCTGATAAACAGAAGGAGATCATGACTACAGTTAATATGATTGACGAGTATAAGAAGGAAATTGCTGCGATGGTACAGGAGCAGGCAGCGCAGAACATTGTCAGAGACAGCCAGAGTACACCGGCACCAGCTGTTGAGACGGAGGCGCAGGAAGTAGCACAGTCAGAGGAACAGGCAGAGATGGAACCGGGCCTGGATGATGCAATCCGGGATTTAGAGGAGACACCGCTTCCGGAAGAGACAAGAGAAGAATTGGAGAATGTCGACAACAAGGATATGATTTTAGAGATGCATAAGGCAGGACTCAGTATTCTTGAAATTGCAAAGCATCTGGGACTTGGTGTTGGTGAGGTAAAACTGGTAGTAGACTTATATCAAGGAGAGGCAAAGTAATGAAGAGAAAATATTTTGTACGCGGACTTGGTGTCGGTATTTTATTTGGTGCGTTGATCATGTTTGCCGCATATATGACTTCTGGTAAGAACCACATGAGTGATGAAGATGTAATCAAACGGGCACAGGAACTTGGAATGGTAAAACAATCGGAGTATGTTTTAGAGTCCGATGTCACATCTGAGAATACAACAACAGAGGAAATCAAGACGGAGGCAACCACGGAGAAGGTGACAACGGAAGCAACAACGACAACGGAGGTAACAACAGAAAAAACGACAGAGATAGAAGCAACAACCGAGAAAACAACGACGGAGAAAGCAACAACCGAAGCTGCAACTACAGAGCAGACGGATACAAAGACGAAAGCTACGATCACGGTAAGTGGAGGAATGAGCTCAGAGACAATCTCCTCTCTGCTTGAGAATGCAGGATTGGTTGATTCCGCATCAAAGTTCAACAGCTTTCTGGTGCAGAATGGATATGATAAAAAGCTTGAGACAGGCAGTTTTGATATTTCCGGTGGTATGACATATGAAGAAATTGCCAAGATATTGACAACAAAATAGTAAAAACACGGAAATTATCAAAGAAAATCCATAGAAAACAAAAAAAGTGCTTGTATGCACTTTTTTTTTATGTTATAATCGGCTTCGTGTGAAAAAACATGTGAGTGAATCGGCAGAAAGGGTGCCATATAACGCGATGGTTTTCTGCTAGACAGCTTGACACACGGCTGTAAGAAGCTCACAGAAGAAAATATTTTATAACCCAGGAGGTAAGTTATGAGCGTTATTTCTATGAAACAGTTACTCGAGGCAGGTGTTCACTTTGGACATCAGACAAGAAGATGGAACCCTAAGATGGCTGAGTATATTTATACTGAGCGTAACGGTATCTACATTATTGATCTTCAGAAGTCTGTTGGCAAGGTAGACGAGGCTTATAAGGCAGTTCTTGACTGTGCAGCAAACGGCGGAAAGATTCTTTTCGTTGGTACAAAGAAGCAGGCACAGGATTCTATCAAGGCTGAGGCTGAGAGATGTGGTATGTACTATGTTAACCAGAGATGGTTAGGTGGTATGCTTACAAACTTCGAGACAATCAAGACAAGAATTGCAAAGCTTGAGAAGTACGAAGCAATGGAGCAGGATGGTACATTTGATGTTTTACCTAAGAAGGAAGTTATCGAGATCAAGAAGGAGATGGACAAGCTTCAGAAGAACCTTGGCGGTATCAAGGATATGAAGGACATTCCTGACATGATTTTTATCGTAGATCCTCGCAAAGAGAGAAACTGCGTACATGAGGCACATACACTTGGTATTCCACTTGTTGGTATCGCAGATACAAACTGTGATCCGGAAGAGCTGGATTATGTAATTCCAGGTAACGATGATGCTATCAGAGCTGTAAAACTGATTGTTTCTAAGATGGCAGATGCTGTTATCGAAGCTAATCAGGGTGCAGATGTAGAGACAGCAGAGGAAGCTGAATCTGCAGAGGCTGACGCAGAGCAAGAGTAAGAAGTATCGGTTTAGGAGGACAAGAAAATGGCAGCTATTACAGCTAGTATGGTAAAAGAATTAAGAGAGATGTCTGGCGCTGGTATGATGGATTGTAAGAAGGCTCTTACAGAGACTGACGGCGATTTTGACAAGGCAGTAGAGTTCCTTCGCGAGAAAGGACTTGCAACTGCTGTAAAGAAGGCAGGAAGAATCGCTGCAGAAGGTATCGTTATGACAACTGTTGTTGATGGCGGTAAGAAAGCAGCTATGGTTGAAGTAAATGCCGAGACAGATTTCGTTGCTAAGAACGAAGTATTCCAGACATATGTAAAGGAAGTTGTTGATCAGATCGTTTCTACAGACGTTCAGGATGTAGAGGCATTGAAGAATGAGAAGTGGGCACTCGATCCTTCTATGACAGTTGCTGAGAAGCATGCTGCTATGGTTGCAAAGATCGGTGAGAACATGAACATCCGTCGTTTTGCCAAGATCAACACAGATGGACATATCGTTTCCTATATTCATGCAGGCGGAAAGATTGGTGTATTGGTTGAGGCTGATACAGATGCATCTGGTGAGGCTATTGACGAGTGCATGAAGAATATCGCAATGCAGGTTGCAGCTATGAATCCAAAGTATGTTTCTACAGATGAAGTATCTGAGGAGTACAAGGCTCACGAGCTTGAGATTCTTGTTGCACAGGCAAAGAATGATCCTAAGAATGCAAACAAGCCTGATAATATCATTGAGAAGATGGTTCAGGGACGTCTGAACAAGGAACTCAAGGAAGTTTGTCTGCTTGAGCAGGAGTATGTAAAGGCTGAGAACAAGGAAAGCGTTGCTCAGTACGTTGCAAACGTAGCAAAGGCGAATGGATGCAAGCTTGCAATCAAGAAGTTTGTTCGTTTTGAGACAGGTGAAGGCCTTGAGAAGAAAAACGAGGATTTCGCAGCTGAAGTAGCAGCTCAGATGGCTGGAAACTAAGCAATAAAATGATAAATAAAACGCCTGATATACCGCTTTGGCATGTCAGGCGTTTTTCAATTTCAAAATGAATCGGAGATGAGAGACATGAAGAAATATAAGATGCTTATTTTTGATATGGATGGAACGATTTTATATACGTTGGAGGATTTGAAGAATACAACAAACTATGCACTTCGTGAACATGGATTTCCAGAGCGGACGTTAGAAGAAGTACGCAGGTTTGTGGGAAATGGAATTCATAAGCTGATCGAGCGTGCGGTTCCAGAAGGAACTTCAGATCAAAAAATTGAGGCGGTATTTACTACATTTGAAATCTATTATAAGGATCATTGCATGGATACAACAAGACCATATGATGGGATCAATGATCTGCTTGTGAATTTGCGTGCACAGGGATATATGACTGCGGTTGTGTCAAATAAGGTGGATTTTGCTGTACAGGATCTTGTAAAAGATTTCTTTGCAGGCCAGTTTGACATTGCAATCGGGGAACGCGAGGGTGTGCGTAAGAAACCAGCTCCAGATTCGGTGTTTGAAGTATTGAAGGAGTTTGATCTTAGCAAGGATGAGGTAATCTATATCGGTGATTCGGATGTGGATTACGCAACTGCGCAGAATGCAGGCGTAGACTGTATCTTAGTGGAATGGGGCTTCCGTGACCGCGCATTTTTAGAGTCGCTTGGTGCGACTGTATTCGCGAAGAAGCCAGAGGATATTCTGGACATAGTTGATAATGTGTAAAATATGTGAAAAGAATATGAATTGTTAGCACATCATATTGCTGAGTGCTAATTTGAATGCTATAATATCTCATGTTCATAAAAGTTTTTTACAGAAAATGGAAAGGAGCATGGAATGTTACGTATTTTTAAGAATTTCCGGAAACAGGAAGTGGTACTGGCTCTTTTCAGTGTGGTATTTGTAGTGGCACAGGTCTGGCTTGAGTTAAAACTGCCGGATTATATGCGGGAAATTACATCACTGATTACGACACAGGATAGTGCAATGCACGATATCCTGATTGCAGGTGGAAAAATGTTACTTTGTGCGTTTGGCAGTTTATTGGTAACGATATTGGTAGCTGTCTGTGCGTCACGGATTGCTTCGAATTTCAGTGCAATCGTGCGTGGAAAGTTATTTGACAAGGTACAGTCTTTTTCGATGGAAGAAATCGGACGGTTTTCAACAGCGAGTCTGATTACGCGTTCTACAAACGATGTGACTCAGGTACAGATGTTGATTGTAATGGGTCTGTCTATCATGTTGCGAGCACCGATCATGGCGGTGATGGCTATCTTGAAGATTGTTGATAAGAGCTGGCAGTGGACACTCTCCACGGGCGTTGCGGTTGTTGTATTATTGGTTGTCGTTATTATATGCGTCAGCTTATGTATGCCGAAGTTTAAGCGCTTACAGAGTCTGACGGATGATATCAATCAGGTAACACGTGAGAATCTGACCGGTTTGAACGTTGTTCGCGCCTATAATGCAGAAGAATATCAGGAGGAGAAGTTCGAGAAGGTCAACAAGGATCTGACAGATACCCATTGGTTTACATCAAAGACTATGGCCTTCATGATGCCGACGATTATGATGATCATGAATGGCCTTTCGCTTGCTATTTATTGGATTGGTGCGGTTTTGATCAATGATGCACAGGATATACAGGGAAAGTTCTCTCTGTTCTCAGATATGGTTGTATTTTCTTCGTATGCAATGCAGGTTGTCATGTCGTTCATGATGCTGGTTATGATCTTCATTATGCTGCCACGTGCGTCGGTTGCTGCAAAACGTATCTTAGAGGTGTTAGACACTGAGCCATCCATCGAGGATGGAACGAGAGATACGTTCCCGGTTATGAAGGATGGAGAAGTGGAATTTAAGGATGTCAGCTTCAAATATCCGGACGCAGAAGAGTATGTGTTGGAACATATTTCTTTCTCGGCAAAGAAGGGAGAGACGATTGCATTTATCGGTGCAACCGGATGTGGCAAGAGTACTGCTATCAATCTGATTCCGCGGTTTTATGATGCGACAGAGGGTGAAGTGTTTGTCGATGGCGTGAATGTTAAGGAATATACGCAGGAGGCGTTGCATAACAAGATTGGATATGTCAGCCAGAAGGCAATTTTGTTCTCCGGAACAATTGCAGACAATGTGGCATATGGCGAAAACGGAAAAGCACCTGCCACACAGGACGACATTGCGATGGCGGTAAAAGTAGCGCAGGCAAGAGAATTTGTGGAGAAGAAGGATCAGGGCTATGACGGGTATGTGGCTCAGGGCGGCTCAAACTTCTCGGGTGGACAGAAACAGCGTCTGTCGATTGCACGTGCGATTGCCAGACAGCCGGAGATCTTGATCTTCGATGATTCGTTCTCGGCATTGGATTATAAGACAGACCGTATCCTGCGGGAAGCACTGCGCAAAGAATGTAAGGATGCGACGAAGATCATCGTAGCACAGCGAATCGGTACAATCCGTGACGCGGACAAGATCATCGTGTTAGACGATGGACAGATTGTCGGTATGGGAACGCACGACGAACTTATGAAGAACTGCGAAGTGTACCAGGAAATCGCATATTCTCAGTTATCAAAGGAGGAGCTTGCATAATGAAAAAAGATAATTATGAAGTAGGTCAGAATAATCGTGCTCCAAAGGTTCCTCGTCACGGTCCGGGCAGAGGCATGCGCCCTGGCGAAAAAGCAAAGAACTTCAAAGGTACATGGGTAAAGCTCCTTACTAACTGTAAGAAATACTGGGGTGCTATGATATTTGCGATTATCTGCGCAGGCATTGGAACCGTATTAACATTGATCGGACCGGATAAATTATCCAAGATGACCGATCTTATCACCGAGGGTGTGATGACCGGGATTGATATGGATGGAATCAAACGGATTGGAATTACGCTCATCTGCTTCTATGGATGCAGTGCGTTGCTATCTCTGATCCAGAACCTGATCATGGGTTATGTAACACAGCAGGTATCAAAGGGACTCCGAAGCGATATCTCTAAGAAGATCAACCGCTTGCCAATGTGGTTTTACAATCAGACATCGACCGGGGATGTGTTATCCCGCGTAACAAACGATGTTGATACGATTGCCCAATCCTTTAATCAGAGCATGGGAAATCTTGTGACAGCGGTTACGCTGCTTCTTGGTTCGCTGATTATGATGATAAAGACAAATATCATAATGACGGTTGCAGCGATACTTTCAACGCTGCTGGGCTTTGTATTCATGACTCTGATTATGAGCAAATCTCAGAAATATTTTGCGAGACAACAGATGCATCTGGGGGAAATCAATGGACATGTTGAGGAGATCTATGCCGGACACACAGTCGTGAAGGCGTATAATGGCGAGAAAAAATCAAAGGAAACGTTCGATAAGATGAATGAAAATCTGCGTGACAGTGCCTTTAAGGCGCAGTGTCTCTCCGGACTTATGATGCCGCTCATGACATTCATCGGTAACCTTGGCTATGTGGCAGTCTGTATTGTCGGTGCGCTTCTTGTAATGAATGATAAAATATCATTTGGTGTGATTATTGCGTTTATGATGTATGTACGTTACTTCACACAGCCACTCAGCCAGATTGCACAGGCGATGCAGGCACTGCAGTCTGCGGCTGCTGCCGGTGAACGTGTATTTGAGTTTACCGACGCAGAAGAGATGGAAGATGAGAGCACGAAGACGAAGAAGCTTAATGTTGTGAAGGGTGAGGTATCCTTTGAGCATGTAAAGTTTGGCTATAAGGACAGCAATAAGGTTGTCATCCATGATTTTTCAGCTGTAGCAAAACCGGGACAGAAGGTCGCGATTGTCGGACCGACCGGTGCCGGTAAGACAACGATGGTGAATCTTTTAATGCGGTTCCATGAGATCTTAGATGGTGATATTAAAATCGATGGTGTATCTATCAAGGATATGACGCGGGAAGAAGTACACGACCAGTTCTGTATGGTATTACAGGATACATGGCTTTTTGAAGGAACGGTTCGTGAGAATCTCGTATACAGCCAGGAGAATGTACCGGAAGAAAAGATTGAGCAGGCGTGCAAGGCAGTTGGCTTGCACCGCTTTATCCGCAGTCTGCCAAAAGGCTATGACACGGTGTTGAACGATCAGGTTAACCTGTCACAGGGGCAGAAGCAGCAGCTTACCATCGCCCGTGCGATGATTGCAGACCGCCCGATGCTTATATTAGATGAGGCGACAAGCTCTGTCGATACGAGAACCGAGCTTATCATCCAGAGAGCCATGGACGAACTGATGAAGGGAAGAACTTCGTTTGTAATCGCACACCGGCTTTCTACAATCAAGAATGCTGATCTGATTCTTGTATTGAAGAATGGCGATATTATCGAGAGCGGTACGCATGAGGAACTGCTTGCGAAGAAGGGATTCTATGCGGATCTTTACAACAGCCAGTTCGAGCAGGCGTCATAAAAATAAATTTGGAATCTGGACAAACGCTTCCTGCATACATTTATGTGAATGTATGTAGGGAGCATTTTTTATGAGAAAGAAAACGACAAGGAGAATCCGGCAGTCCGTTATTGCAAGTGTTGTCGGAGTGACATGTATTTTTTTCTGTGGAAATCTGGAAACTGCATTTGCAGAAACAGCAACTGTGACAGATGCAACAGCGGGGGATGCAACGGCAGGAGATGTAGGACAGAATATAGATATTCAGTCTGAAGGCGTCATGACAATCGGAGATGCAGTTGTACAGACCGATACAAGAGAAACAGATTCAACACAAACAGATGCGGCAGGAACGGTTGCAACTGGCAAGGATAGTAAAATTGATGGCATTTCTGTGCTGAATGCTCAGGAGGCAGGTTTACAGGTAAGCAGCAAAAAATATGAAGGAGAATATCACATAGATTACATTTTGTCACATTGCAGTTATTTTGTACAAAGTGACCTCGAAGGAGATACTGTCGCAGATACAGTTGGCACGATCATAGTTGGAAATCGTCTGAATCTGAAAAACAGTGTTGGAAAGGTAAAAGCAGCAGCGTCCTATGCAAGGTACCTGATTGATCTTAATGATTATCTCGTTGATTCATGGAATGACACGACAGGAATTGATACGAACTTTTATTATACAGAAAGTTATCTGTCCTACAAGGACTGGCTGACAAACCGCATGGTAAAGGTTGCAGATAATTATATCAATATGGATGAGGCGTTTGCAGTGATCAAACAGGAATCCCAGGCATTGGAAAAAGCAGGGAAGGCCGGATATGAGGAACAGGGTAACCTGATTATTGATTTTTCCAATTCCAGAACAATCACAGTCAGCGGAGAACAATTTTCAAGTGCAAAGCGTGTGATCCTGAAAAATGTAACTGCGGAGGACATTTTCTCGAACGCGTATACAATCTCTATTTCAGGGGATGGAGATTATGCATTGGATACTTCGAAAATTGAAATTGGAGGTACGGCATTAAACAATAATTATTTCCTTAATCTGGCGAAAAACAGACCAGGCGGTGTGCAGGGCGGCCAGTATTACAATGGCGGATTTGGATTGGTCTGGAATTTCCCGGATGCAAAAAATATTACAGCGAACTTTTTGACCGGACATATCATTGCACCATCCGGAAATGTTTCGCTGATTGGAGGCAATCACGAGGGACAGGTAATTGCACAAAATGTAAAGTCAAGTTCGGAGTCGCATTTCTACCCATATAATGTTACTACAACAGAAACAACCACGACAGAGACTACAACGACCGAAGCAACCACGACGGAAAGTACGACGACAGAGACAACAACGACAGAAACAGCTACGACGGAAAGAACAACGACAGAGACTACGACGACAGAAAAAGCTACGACAGAAACAGTCACGACGGAAAGTACGACGACAGAAACTGCAACAACTGAGGCAGTAACAACTGCAGAGGGTACTGCAATCACAGAAGAGACAACGATAGAAAATGTTATTACAACGAGAGCAACATTAATTGTATCACCAAAAGCAAGCTCTACGTCAAGACCGGTTCCGGAAACTGAGATATGGGCGGAAACGGATGAAGTGAGAACCGGGGATTCCATGGCTCTTGGAATAGTTGTTACATTGTTGGTTGCATCTGCGGGAGGAGTTTTATTGTTTGCTGTACTTCATGAACATAAAAAGAAATAATCTGCATATAAGTAATTATAAGAGATGGCGGATGCGTGACAAATGCAGAGAACGAAACGATATCTGACAGTAATTCTGGTGGTGGTATGCCTGCTCCCTTCCATATGTGTAATGCGGAGCGGGCAGGCAGCTGTCTGTCTGCCTGAACAATCTAATTATGAAATTGAAAAACGTGCATGCTGGATTTCCTATATCGATATAGAAGAAAAACTGGCAGAAAAAAGTGAAGCAGCATTCCGGGCGAAAGTACATGCTATGTATGAGGAAGTCAAAAAATATGGTATGAATACAGTAATCGTACATGCACGGGCGATGGGAGATGCTTTCTATCCATCCGAATATTTCCCGTATTCCGAATATTTGTCTGAAACCCGGACTTATCCGGGTTATGATCCATACGCAATTATGGTTTCAGTTGCACATGAGGAGGGACTTTGCTTTGAAGCATGGATCAATCCTTATCGTCTGTCTATGGGGGAAGAGACAACCGTAAGCTTTGAAAATACGTCATTTTATACAGAATATCAGTCTGTGATATTGGAATATAAGGGGCAGAATGGTACATGTCTGGCACTGAATCCGGAAAATCCGGAAGCACAGCAACTGGTCATAGATCAGGTAGTTGAGATTCTGGACCGGTATCCGGTCGATGGAATCCATTTTGATGATTACTTTTTCGTTGATGGCATGCAGGATAGCTTGTCGCAGGAAGAAAAGATGCTGGCCGTCAATGCGTTGATACAGAATGTGTATCAGACAATCAAACAGAAAAATCCGGATTGTGAGTTTGGAATCAGTCCGGCAGGGAATCCGGACTATGCGCGTAGCCAGGGGGCAGACATTGACACATGGCTTTCGCAGGATGGGTATGTTGATTATGTCATGCCGCAGATTTACTGGACGGATCGTTATAAGATAGGGGATGAAGAAGTTCCGATGTTTTCTAACCGGTGCGAGGAGTGGCTGAAACTACGCACAAATATGCGAATTAAACTTTATATTGGCCTTGCACTTTACCGTGTTGGAGAAAATTCGAACACGGATTTGGACTGGTCGTTTCGCACAGATAATTTGGCAGGGCAATGTGCGCAAAGCTACGGTATGGGATATGATGGTTTTGCTTTATTTCGGTATGCATATCTCAGGGAGAACGGGGCACAGCAGGAACTTCGAAATTTATGTGATTATCTGAAAAGGCAAACGGGGATTCTTACATCAGACCTGGATGCTGGTATTGTATATACCGCTCATACGTCAGAATTTGGCTGGCAGGAGGCAAAAATAGATGGCATTGTAGCAGGTTATCCCAGACAGGATTTGTTTTTAGCTGCTGTGCGTATCCAGCTTGGAGCCAACATGCCAGAAGGAAATGTGCGATATGTCGTAGAGCTGGCGCAGGGACCGAGTGAATGGTGTATGGATGGGGAACTGGCAGGAAGTGCAGAGAAGGCGAAACCATTGCTTGGAATCCGCATCAATCTGACGGGGGAAATTGCTGAAACCTACGATATTACTTATCGTGTGTATGTATCTGAACAGGGATGGACCGCGTGGGGAAGAAATGGTTCTTATGTCGGTGGAGATGCAATGCAGGCGTTACAGGTAAAACTTGTTAAAAAGACCGAATAAGTACTTGCAAAAGATTGAAAACATGTTATAATATAAAAGACTTGAATACAGATGACGCAGAGTGGGTTATAAAAACCCACTCTTTGTTTTTGAAAAGGCAAAAAAAGTCAGAAAGGTGGCAGACGTGAAAAAACAGGAAATTGAACAGCATTGCACTGAGCTTGTGACACCAATTATCGAAGAAAATGGGTTTGAGCTGGTGGATGTAGAGTACGTAAAGGAAGGCTCTGATTATTATCTGCGTGTGTACGCGGATAAGGAAGGCGGCATCAACATTGATGACTGTGTTCTGATCAGTCGGAGCTTGGAAGAAAAACTGGATGCTGCGGACCGGATGACAGACCCATATATTTTGGAAGTGAGTTCACCGGGACTAACAAGACCGCTTAAGAAGGACAAAGATTTTAAACGGAATCTTGGTAAGAAGGTGGAGGTAAAGCTTTACCGTGCGGTAGATGGCAGTAAGGAATTCGAGGCGGTTCTGATGGGATACACCGACACAACAGTCGCATTGCAGCTCGATCCGGCGGAAGAACCAAAAGAATTTTCAAGAAACGATATTTCTATGATAAGATTGGCATTTGAGTAGAAGAGGAGGATAAAAAAATGTCAGAGATTATTGATGCTTTAAATCAATTAGAGCGCGAAAAAAGTGTCAGCAAGGAACTGGTGATGGAGGCAATTGAGAAATCATTGGTTGCAGCATGCGAGAAAGATTACGGAAAGAATGTACTTGTGGAAGCACACATGGATCGTGAAACTGGTGCAATCACAGTTGTACGCAAGAAGGAAGTTGTCGAGGAAGTGGAAAATGATGAGAATCAGATTTCACTGACACAGGCAAAGGCAATGGATGACAAGTATGAGATCGGCGATTTTGTAGAGTATCCATTGGAGTCTATGGACTTTGGCCGTATGGCAGCACAGAAAGCAAGAAGCATTATCATCCAGAATATCAAAGAGGGTGAGCGTGATGCAATCTATGAGCGTTTTGCATGCAAGGAGCATGATATTGTCAATGGTGTGGTACAGCGTTTCGTAGACAACACGATCTATATCAGCCTTGATGAGAAGACTGAAACAAGACTCAAGGAAAATGAACAGGTAAAATCGGAGCATTACAAGGTTGGCGACCATATCAAACTGTATGTGGTTGAGGTAAAGAAACCAGAGAAGAAAGAAAACAAGCGTAAGGACGGCAAAGATAAGAAGAACAACACAGGTATCAACATCCATGTATCCCGTACGCATCCAGAGCTTGTAAAGCGTTTGTTTGAAAATGAGATTGAAGAGATCCAGAATGGTGTTGTAGAGATCATGGGTATCTCCAGAGATGCAGGTTCCCGTTCGAAGCTTGCAGTACGTTCGTTAGATCCAAACGTAGATCCGGTTGGCGCATGTGTCGGTATGGCAGGTGCAAGAGTCAACACAATCGTCGATGATTTGAAGGGCGAGAAGATTGATGTTATCGCATGGGATGAGGATCCGGAGGTTTACATCAAGAATGCGCTTAGTCCATCCGATGTCATCTGGGTACAGGCATACACAGAGGAGCAGGATGGAAAGCAGAAGAAGTGTGCAAGAGTCGTTGTACCGGACGATCAGTTGTCACTTGCAATTGGCAAGGAAGGACAGAATGCAAGTCTGGCTGCAAAGCTGACTGGTTATAAGATTGATATCAAGAGTGAGTCGCAGGCACGTGATCTGGGTATGATTATAGATGATTATGATGAAGATTATGCCGCTGACTATGAAGATGAGGAGTAGATAACTTGGCAAAGCAGATACCGCTTCGACAGTGTGTAGGCTGTCGGGAGATGAAACCAAAGACAGAGCTTGTCAGAGTCATTAAGACGCCGGAAGATGAGATATGTCTGGACAAGACCGGAAGAAAAAATGGGCGAGGTGCATACATTTGTCTGAATCAGGCGTGCCTGGAGAAAGCAAAAAAATCAAAGGCACTGGATCGTTCATTAAAGACAGAGATTCCGGAGGAAATCTACCAGACCATCGCAGAGGAGATGATATAGTTGGTACAAAATCAGAATCGTGCGTTGTCTATGCTTTCAATTGCGGCAAAGGCAGGAAAAGTGCAGAGTGGCGGATTCCTGACCGAGAAGGCGATTCAGGAGGGCGTTGCATATTTTGTGATCATAGCAGAGAATGCATCAAACAACACGCAGAAGAAATTTATGGATAAATGTAAGTATTATGAGATTCCATATACGATCGCGTTTGACAGTACAACGCTGGGCAGACAGATCGGGAAACAGGATCGGACAGTACTTGCAGTGACTGATGCAGGTCTGGCAAAACAGATTTCTGACAAGTTGGATTAGTTTAAGATTGGAGGTGTAACCCATGAGAGTACACGAGTTTGCAAAACAGTTGACAGCAGAACTTGGAAAAGAAGTAAAAAGCAGTCATATTATTGATATATTGAGCAGCAAAAAAGAAGGGTTAAAAGCACAGAGCAGCATTGATGAGTCGATGATGAAATTTGTGCGGGAGTCTTTGGGCGGAAACAAGCCGGCTGAAGCAAAGAAAGAAACGCCAAAGAAGGAAGAAGCAAAGAAGGAGGCGCCAAAGAAAACAGAAGCTCCAAGGCAGGAAAACAAGAAAGCACAGCCGAACAACAATGCTAATTCCGGCAATCAGAACAACCTGAATAAGAAGAACAATAATAACAATAATAACCAGAACCGTAACAACAATCAGGGTAAGAACAATAACAATAACGGAAATAATCAGGGCAGAAATAATAACGGTAATAACAATAAGCAGAATAATAACCAGAACAATCAGGGGAAAAATAATGCAAACAAGCCTGCAAATGGCAACAACCAAAATGGTGCCAAGCAGGAGAGCCGTGGTACAAATTTCCGAAATGCGGTAAGCAATAACCGGAATACAAGAAATAACAACAATAATAACAATCGTTTTAATAACAATAACAACCGGAATAATAATAACAATAAGAATCATCAGCCTGCACCGAAGAAACAGGAACCGGTAGAACCAGTGATCAAGACAATCAAGCTGCCGGAGGTTCTGACTGTAGGTGAACTTGCAAGCAAAATCAAGGTGCCGGTTGCACAGCTGATCAAGAAGATGTTTATGGCAGGTAAGATGTACAATGTAAACTCTGATCTCCCATTTGATGAGGCTGCAGAGATTGCTCTGGAATATAACTTTATTGCTGAGGAAGAGGAAAAGGTCGATGTGATTGAAGAGCTTCTCCGTGAGGAGGAAGAGGATGAGGCAGATATGACCTCCAGACCACCGGTTGTCTGCGTTATGGGACACGTTGATCATGGTAAGACATCGCTGCTCGATGCAATCCGTAATTCTGATGTAACGGCTGGTGAGGCCGGTGGTATTACACAGCATATCGGTGCATCTGTAGTATCGATCAATGGACAGAAGATTACATTCCTGGATACACCGGGACATGAGGCGTTTACAGCCATGCGTATGCGTGGTGCACAGTCCACAGATATCGCAATTCTGGTTGTAGCAGCCGATGATGGTGTTATGCCACAGACGGTAGAGGCTATCAACCATGCAAAAGCAGCTGGTATCGAGATCATCGTTGCAATCAATAAGATTGATAAGGAAAGTGCCAATATCGACCGTGTAAAGCAGGAGCTGATGGAATATGAGCTGGTACCAGAGGACTGGGGTGGTTCAACAGTATTCTGTCCGGTATCTGCACATACAAAAGAAGGTATTGACAATCTTCTGGAAATGATCATTCTGACCGCAGAGATTCTGGAGCTTAAGGCAAATAAGAATCGGAAGGCACGTGGTATTGTAATTGAGGCACAGCTTGACAAGGGACGCGGTTCCGTGGCAACTGTATTGGTTCAGAAAGGTACTCTGCATGTAGGAGACTGCCTTGCAATCGGTGATGTACATGGAAAGGTTCGTGCAATGTTTGACGACAAGGGGCGCAAGGTGAAGGAAGCAACACCTTCTATGCCGGTTGAGGTACTTGGCTTAAATGGTGTTCCGAATTCCGGTGAAATTGTGATTGCTACAGAAAACGAGAAGGAAGCACGTACGATTTCTGAGGCATTTATCAATCGGGGTAAGGAGAAGCTGATTGCTGATACAAAACAGCGCATGTCTCTGGATGATCTTTACAACCGGATTCAGGAAGGCAATGTAAAGGATCTGAACCTCATCATTAAGGCAGATGTACAGGGTTCTGTAGAGGCAGTCAAGCAGAGTCTGCTCAAGCTTTCCAATGAGGAAGTGGCTGTCAAATGTATCCACTCTGGTGTTGGTGCCATCAATGAGAGTGACGTGATTCTTGCTTCTGCAAGTAATGCGATTATCATTGGATTTAACATCCGTCCCGACAACCAGGCAAAAGAGGTTGCAGAGCGTGAAAAGGTTGATATCCGTCTGTATCGTGTTATCTATAATGCAATCGAGGATATTGAGAGTGCGATGAAGGGTATGCTCGATCCGATTTTCGAGGAGAAGGTGATCGGACATGCAGAGGTTCGTCAGACTTACAAGGCCTCCGGTGTTGGTACAATCGCAGGTTCGTATGTTTTAGATGGTACAATACAGAGAGGTTGCAAGGTTCGGATCAGCCGGGAAGGTGAGCAGATCTTCGAGGGCGAGCTTGCATCTTTGAAGCGTTTCAAGGATGATGTAAAGGAAGTTAAGACAGGATTTGAATGTGGTCTTGTTATGGATGGATTCAATGATATCAAGGAAGGCGATATTATTGAGGCATATATTATGGTTGAGGTACCAAGATAGAAATGAGAAAAACAAGTCATAAATCACAGCGGATTAACGGGGAAGTTCAAAAAGAGCTTTCCAGGATTATCCGGATGGAGTTAAAGGATCCACGTATCAATCCCATGACATCGGTAACAGATGTCATGGTGACACAGGATCTGAAATATTGTAAGGCATATATCAGTGTATTAGGAGATGCAGAGTCTGGTGCAGAAACGTTAAAGGGTCTGGAGCAGGCGAGTGGATTTATTCGCCGCGAGCTGGCGCGTACAATCAATCTTCGAAATACACCGGAGCTTACGTTTGTGTTGGATACATCGATTGAGTACGGAAATTATATGTCCAAACGTATCGATGAGGTAATCAAAGAGGATCAGAGTAAGCAGAATGAAGAAGTGTGAGTTATTAAATCTAATTGAAGATGCAAAGACAATCGGAATATTCGGGCATATCCGCCCGGATGGCGATTGTGTTGGTTCATGCCTGGGGCTGTATAATTATATCCGGGATAATTATGACGCAGAGGTAACTGTTTACCTTGAGAAGATTCCAGATAAGTTTTCATTCTTAAAGGGAGCGGATGCAATCTGTCATGACCCGGAGTCCCGTGAGTTAGATCTTGCAATCTCGCTGGATTGTGGTGATCGTGACCGGCATGGAAGCTTCTATGAGCTTTTTGGCATGGCAAAGAAAAGTGCCTGCCTGGATCATCATAGAAGTAACCGGGGTTTTGGAGATTATTACTATTGTGATGCAGATGCTTCTTCTGCAAGTGAAGTGTTGTTTCGTCATATCGAACCGGATAAGATCTCGCTTGCATGTGCAGAGTGCCTGTATCTAGGAATCGTGCATGATACCGGTGTATTTAAATATGCAGCATGTACAAAGGATACGATGCAGGCAGCCGGTGAACTGCTTGCACATGGTGTGGACGCACAGAAGATTATTGATGACACCTTTTACAGAGTCAGCTATAAGCAGAATCTGTTGATGGGACAGGCAATGGTCAATGCAAAGCTGGCATTGTCCGGACAGGTTGTATACACCTTTGTGACAAAGGAAATGTTTGAGACCTTTGGCTGCGGAAAGGAAGAGACAGACGGGATTGTTGACCGCATTCGTGTGATCGATGGCGTAGAGGTGGCGATATTTGTATATCAGCTTGACAACGCAATGAAGGTCAGCCTGCGATCGATCCGTAAGGTCGATGTGAGCAGAATCGCAGTTGCCTATGGTGGTGGCGGACATATCCGTGCAGCCGGATTTGAAGTAACCGGCGATTTTGACACAGTGGTTGCAGATATTATAAAGAGGATAGAGGAACAGCTTTGATAGACGGGATTTTGAATGTATATAAAGAACAGGATTTTACCTCGTTTGATGTAGTGGCAAAGCTTCGTGGAATCTTAAAACAGAAAAAAATCGGACATACCGGGACACTGGATCCAATGGCAGAAGGTGTCCTGTTGGTCTGTCTGGGGAAAGCAACGAAGCTGGTAGATCTTCTGACAGAAGGAGATAAATGTTACCGTGCGACAATGAAACTTGGCTACGAGACAGATACGGAGGATGTGACAGGTGAGAAAACTGCGGAGAGCAATACGGCAGTGATGGCACAGCTGACACAGACGGAGATAGAAGCTGCAATTATGTCTTTTGTTGGCAAATATAATCAGATACCACCGATGTATTCGGCAATCAAAAAAGATGGAAAAAAATTATACGAATACGCCAGAGCCGGGATTGAAATCAAGCGGGAAGCAAGACAGGTAGAAATCTATAAAATTTGTGATATTACAAGAGAGTCCGCTGATACTTACAGCTTTGATGTATATTGCTCCAAGGGAACATATATCCGGTCGTTGTGCCGGGATATCGGGAGAAAACTTTCCTGCTTCGCTGTGTTGTCCGGCTTGCTTAGAAAAGAAGTGCATGGATTTTCCGTGACAGATGCACTGACGTTACAGGAGATAGAAGAATGTCAGATAAATGGATGCTTGCAGGAAGCAATCCTGCCGGTAGATGCGCTTTTACAGCAATATCCGGCATATGAAATTACCGAACAGGCAGAAAATTTTCTGAAAAATGGAAATAAATTATCCCCCCGGTTTTTCAAAAATTTAGGCGAAAAACGGGATTTGCGGATCCGAGTGTATTATGCAGGCGAATTTACAGCCCTGTATGATTACAAAGAGGAAGAACAGGTATACAAACCATTTAAAATGTTTTTATGAGGAAACCAACGTGAAGAAACTAGCATACAATGACGTGAATATAGCAGATACCGTTGTAGCACTTGGAAAGTTTGAGGGCTTGCATAAGGGACATATGCTCCTCATCAACAAAGTGTTACAGCTGTCTCATGAGACAGGAAAGCAGTCGGTCGTTTTCTCGATTGATATGCCGGGAACGAAGCGGATTTATACGATTCCGGAGCGGGACCGCCTGTTGGAGGAATTCGGTATTGACTGGAATGTTACATGTGAGTTTACGAATAAATTTGCATCGATGAAACCGGAAGCATTTATCAAAGATGTGTTAGTGGAGCGATTGCACCCGGAATATGTAGTAGTTGGAAATGATTTTCGGTTTGGCAGGAACAGGCAGGGAGACGTAGCTTTGTTACAGGAATATGGAGCCCTGTATGGATATGAAGTACTCGCGTTTGAGAAGCTACGTGAAAAAGGAACCGTGATCAGTTCTTCGTATATCCGGGAACAGATTGAGCAGGGGCAGATGGATACGGTTCGTGAATATATGGGACGCCCATACAGTATTTCTGGGATTGTTCAATATGGAAAGCAGCTCGGAGCAACGATTGGATTTCCAACTGCAAACCTGATCCCGACGGAGGAAAAACTTTTAGTTCCGAACGGTGTATATGAGACAGGGCTTATGATTGCCAATAAACGTTATCATGGGATTACGAATGTCGGAGATAATCCAACGGTCGATGATGATCATAAGATTAAAGTCGAGACACATGTCCTAGATTATGATGGAAATCTATACGGAACCTACTTGAAAATAGAATTTTTACGACAAATTCGAAAAGAAATTAAATTTGATAGCATTGAAGCCTTGAAAAATCAGATCAAATCGGATATACTAGAAATCGCGCACCAGTAGCTCAGTGGAAAGAGCAATGGCCTCCGGAGCCATGTGCGGAGGTTCGATTCCTCTCTGGTGCATTTTTATATAGTTGTTCGAAGGAGGAGCTATGAGTAAGAAGGGTTCAAAAGAAAAGAAAGGCGTTTCGGGCTTATTACTTTTTTTAGGCTGGATGATTTTTGTTCTGCTTGCAGTTGTTTTTTATTTCTATTTCTTTTCAGATTTAGATTTGAAAATGTTTAACAAGGATAAAGCAACGCAGACAGATGCAACGCAGGAAGAACCGGCAGGTTTTTCTTATGAGACAAATGCTAATCTTGATATCAATTCTTTGATTATCGAATATTATGCAGCGTTAGCAGTATGTGATCAGAACAAACTGAAAAGCGTAGTGACTGATCCGAGTCAGTTTGATGATATGACGGTTTATCAGCAGCGGTCAGCTGTGATCAAGGCATATTCAAATGTTAACTGTTATACAATGCCGGGATATACAGAAGATGCAACACTGGTGTATGTGACAAGCAATTTAAGTCTTGCCAATATTACAAGTGTTCCACTTAATATCAATCGTTTTTATGTATTAAATACAGCAGATGGATATAAGATTGATAATTCAGCACTTTCGCAGGAAGTTACGAATTATATTGAGACACAGAGTCAATCAAATGATATTCAGAATCTGTACAGAGCAGTTCAGGATAATGTCAATAGCTGCATTGCAAATGATTCTGCATTTGCAGAGTTTTACAATACAATTAGTTCCGGACAATAAAAATAAGGGCTGTTGCTCGTCAACAGCCCTATTATTATATCCTTTCATCCTATAAGAAATCATCGGAGCCATCGTCTTCGTCATCTTCATCTGCTGCGCGCACATCAATGCCACGTGGTGGAACAGGCGTCGAGAATACGATCTGGGTTTCCGTGTTTCCATATTTTTGGAGCTGGCCGATGAAGGTATCCAGTTCCAGAGTGCTTGGAAAGCATACCTTGATCAACATGGAATATGCGCCGGTAACGCAATTACATTCCAATACATTCGGACAAGCCTGTATAAATGGATAGAATTCCGGTTTTCGTTTTGGATCGAGTGCCATGTTTATAAAGGCTGTAATATGATAGCCGAGAGACACTGGGGCAACACTCGCGTGATAGCCGGAAATGATTCCGCTTTTCTCTAATCGTTCAATACGGGCAGAGACAGCAGGAGAGGAAAGAAATACTTTACTTGCCAGATGCTTCAGTGGATATCTGGCGTTTTCCTGTAATAAGTGAAGAATTTTTTTATCAATATTATCCATAATATGCCTCCTTTACACTTTTTCTAAAATTTATAAAGCGATTATACAACTGCAAAT
>ERZ1034626.82-NODE-82-length-61186-cov-13.104857_pt1 | contig 61186 bp, 57 predicted proteins | sample MGYA00520652_ERZ1034626 | MGnify/ENA primary metagenome ERZ1034626 (study PRJEB33766, sample SAMN09781765) | gut metagenome | biome: gut microbiome | host: Homo sapiens | place: Madagascar | study: EMG produced TPA metagenomics assembly of the PRJNA485056 data set... | reverse complement strand
CTATATTATCGTATAATAAAAAAGTTATTTATTTTAATAAAAAAGGCAAACACTTATGCTTAAATTCAAAAAAAGAAAATTATTAAAGCTCAAATTAAAATGGGGCCTTTTGCCCGCAGTTATCTGTGCGATTGCGGCGGGCATTGTGTGCGGGTTGTTTTTCCCGCCGTGGCTGACCCGCGTGTTTATTACGGTAAACGGCCTGTTCGGCAATTTTTTAGGGTTTATTATCCCCCTGCTGATTGTGGGTTTGGTGGCGCCGGGAATTGCGGAACTGGGCCGCAGTGCGGGTAAAATGCTGCTTATTACCACCGTTTTGGCCTATGGGTTCACCTTGGCGGCGGGATTTTTTAGCTATGGGGTGGCAGACCTTACTTACCCGTGGATAATTACCGCCGCGGACCGCATTACTTCTTTTGGGCAAGCCGTGGCGCTAAAACCGTACTTTACGATTGCCATGCCCCCGCTTATGGACGTAATGACCGCCCTGGTATTAGCATTTACCTTGGGGCTGGGAATGGCGGTAATTAACGGCAGCCGCCTGAAAGGGGCCATGCAGGATTTTAGGGATATTATAGACCATGTGATTGTGGCGGTAATTATTCCGCTCCTGCCGTTGTATATTTTCGGCATTTTTTTGAATATGACGGTTGGCGGGCAAGTGGCTACGGTGCTGGGCGTATTTGCCAAAATTATCGTGCTGATTTTTGCCATTACCGCCGTAATGCTGGTGTTGCAATTTACGCTGGCGGGATTGGTGGCGCACAAAAATCCGTTTTCTATGCTTAAAACCATGATGGTTTCCTACATGACGGCTTTGGGTACGCAATCTTCCGCAGCCACTATTCCCGTCAACTTAAAACAGGTGGAAAAATTAGGCGTGCAAAAAGAAATTGCCGGCTTTGTGGTGCCGTTGTGCGCCACCATTCACTTATCCGGCAGTACCATGAAGATTGTGGCGTGTTCCATGGCTATTTTTTTAATGCTGGGCCGCCCGTTGGATTTCACCCAATATGCCGGATTTATTTTTATGTTGGGAATAACCATGGTAGCCGCGCCCGGCGTGCCCGGCGGGGCCATTATGGCGGCACTGGGTATTTTGCAAAGTATGCTGGGGTTTGGGGAAACTGAACTGGGGCTGATGATTGCCCTGTATATTGCCATGGACTCCTTTGGCACCGCTTGCAACGTGACGGGTGACGGCGCGATTGCCGTATTGGTAAACAAAATTTACGCCCGCCACCCGGTGATACCGGCGCCCATGCCCCCGCAGGAAACCACCGGCAACCCGCAAGGCGTGCATATCGGATAAAGGCCGTTCTTCCTATCACAAATAAAACACACCCCCGGCACACTTTTTACAGGCCGGGGGTTATTTTTACTCACAAATTTCCCATTTTTCTATTATGCTTCTTCCAACGGTTTGGGCGGCAGGGTGTCCGGCACCGGGGCCGAAAGCGGAATGGTAAACCAGAACGTGGACCCTTGGCCCAACCCGGCGCTTTCCACGCCAATCGCGCCGTTGTGCGCGTTTACAATTTCCTGCGCGATGGAAAGGCCCAAGCCCCAACCTTGTTTTTTTACGTTGCGGTCATTACCCGCCTGGTGAAATTTTTGAAAGATTTTTTCCTTTTCCCCGTGAGAAATGCCGGGGCCGTTATCGGACACGGAAAAAAACAAATTTTCGTCCTGCGTGTAATAACGCACTTCCACCCGCCCGCCGGTGGGGGCAAATTTAATGGAATTGCCCAACAAATTATTTAGCACTTGCGAAATGCGGAACCGGTCCGCATATACGGTAATTTCTTCCGGAAATTCGTACGTTTGCAAAAAAATGCCTTTTTTCTGTGCATTGACCGCCTGCAACGCCACCACGTCCGTCACCAGGGCATTAAACACAAAGCTCTTAAAATCCATTTTGAATTTGCCGGATTCTATCATGGAAATATCCATTAAATCCGCCATCAGCAAGTTCATATTGTCCGTAGCTTTGATAATGTTATTCAGGGCAATTTGGTCACTGTTGCCCGTACCGCCTTGGGGGTTATCCATCATCAGTACAGACGTAAAACCCTGAATGGAAGAAAGCGGCTGGCGCAAATCGTGCGCGACGATAGACATAAATTTACTGCGGATGTCGTTTAAGCGGTTGAGTTCCTGGTTGGAAAGGCGCAGTTTTTCCACCATGCCTTCCAAAATATTCACTTTGCCGGAAAGTTGCTGTTGCAAAGAGGCAATTTGCTGTTGGTAATTATGCTCCGCTTTCATAATGGTACGGTTCATTTTTTTAAGCACAAATTTGCGCGTTATCCAATACGTCAGCAAAGAAAGCGACGCCGCCACCAACAACGAGTAAGAAACAAACATTTCAAACATACTCATAAGGCTATACCTCTCAATCTGTTTTTTCCCCCAGCACTTGTTCCAACCGGGCGCGGGAAACAGCCCCCTCCCGGATTAAATGCGCGGGATGCTGTGCCAAATTAATTACGCTGGAGGCCACCGGGGAAAGCGTGCCGCCTAAAAAAATATAGTCCGCTTTGCCGTCAAACGTTTGCAGAATATCCTTTTCCTGCGTGAGCGTAGGCTGGCCGTGTAAATTGGCACTGGTGGAGGCCAGCGCCCCCCCCATTTGAGTCATTAATTCTACTAAAAAACGGTTCCCGGGAACCCGGATTCCAAGCGCCGCAAAGCCGCGCAGGAGCGGTTGCCCCGCCGCATTGGCCGGTAAAATAACGGTTAAAGCGCCGGGCCAAAACGCTTGCGCCAGTTTTTGCGCTTGCGGGCCCCACTGGGTAATGGCTTTGGCCTGTTCCACCGTGCCCGTTAAAATCTGCAACGCACTGCCTGCCGGGCGGTTTTTAAGGGTATAAATGCGGGAAATGGAGTCCTCGTTAAACGCATCAGTACCTATACCGTATACCGTATCCGTCGGGAAAACCGCCACCGCGCCGCGGGCTATATCCTGCGCGGCGCGCGCCAGTTGCACGTCCGTCAAATCGGCGGCGTTAAAAATCTGCGTCTTCATTTTTTTCTTCCTTGTGGGGGCGGTCTATAATCATTACAAATTCCCCCTGCACTTTATGTTTTTTGCCCAAATCCGCCGCTAAACCGGCCGCCGTACCGCGGAGCCATTCTTCGTACACTTTGCTGAGTTCCCGCGCTAAAATAACCGGGGTATCTTCCCCCAAGGTTTTGGCAATCAGCCCCAACATTTTAATCACGCGGTAGGGCGATTCATACACCACCACCGGGTTGCCCACGCCATACGCGCCGGATAACAATTTGGCCGCGCGCCCGGGCTTGCGGGGCAAAAAACCCAAAAAGGTAAACGCGCCGCCGGTAATCCCCGCCCCGGCCAATGCACACGCCACCGCGCTGGGGCCGGGCAAGGACGAAACTTTAATTCCTTTTTCCACCGCCGCTTTTACGAGCCGCCACCCCGGGTCGGAAATACACGGGGTGCCGCAATCGGACACCAACGCACATGTTTTGCCGCTTTCCAATACTTCCGTGCAACGGCGGATAGAAAAATCGTCATTTTCGTTATAACGGAACGTCGGTTTAGAAATGGCAAAATGGGAAAGTAAAATTTGGGTGCGGCGGGTGTCTTCGCACAGCACGGCATCACACGTTTTTAATACCTCTAACGCGCGCAGGGTAATATCTTGCAAATTCCCGATAGGGGTGGGCACAATATAAAGCATATATAAAGTATATAAAAAAACACGCCGCAAAAAACAAATACAAAAAAATTACCCGCTTATAAAGCGTTATTTTGTAAAATAATAGTTTGTTATTTATATTTAGAAAAAGAGGTAAAAACAGGAAGCAATGTCTAGGATTTTATCCAAAATCAAGTTAAACACATTCGCCATTATTTTGGCCATTATCGGCGTAGTAGCCGTTATGACGTGGATTGTGCCCAGCGGCGCGTATGAAAAAATTGAGGTAGACGGCCGCCAAGTAGTAGTTGCCGGAACGTATCACCCGGTGCCCGCCAATCCGCAAGGGTTGTTTGATGTATTAAAAGCCCCCATTCAAGGTTTTTCCAACACGGCGGAAGTAGTGGTGTTTCTGCTGGTTATCGGCGGGGTGTTAAGCGTGGTAGAAAAAACCGGGGCCATTGCCGCCGGTATTCAAGCGGCCAGTGCGTTTTTCCAACGCCGCCCGAAACTGCGCTTTTTGTTTATTCCTTTGGGTATTATCACTTTTTCGCTCTGCGGGGCCACCTTTGGCATGTGCGAAGAAGCCCTCATCTTTATCCCTATTTTTATCCCGTTGGCGCTCTCCCTGGGGTATGACTCTGCCCTGGGTACCGCCATTCCGTTCATTGGGGCGGGCGTAGGGTTTGCGGCCGCGTTTACCAACCCGTTTACGGTGGGTATTGCGCAAGGTATTGCGCAAGTGCCGCTGTATTCCGGCATTGGCTACCGCTTTATTATTTGGATTATCTGCACCAGCGTTGTAATTACTTGGTTAAGTTTCTATGCGCGCAAAATCCGCAAAAATCCGCAAGCCAGCCTGACTTATGATTTTGATATTGAAAAACGCAAAGAGCTGAAACTCAACAAAGAAGAAACCCGCATGACCCGCCGCCAAAAACTGGTACTCTTGGCGTTTGGGTTAGGCATGGTCGGGCTAGTAGTGGGCGTATTAAAACCGCAAATTTGCGATATGATTAAAGGCATGTGGGGCGTGGACTTAATGGAAATGCTCCACCTGGAAGCTACCGGCTGGTACATTACGGAAATTGCGGCCTTATTTTTAGGTATCGGCTTCTTGTGCGCCGTCCTCGGCCGGATGAAAATGAGCCAATTTAACGACGCCTTCTTTGAAGGGGTGCGCGGTATGGCGGAAATTGCCATGCTGCTCTGCTTTGCGCAAGCCATTGTGCTGATTGCCAACAACGGGCATATTTTGGATACGCTGCTGGAGTATATGTCCGGCATGATTAAACATTTGCACCCGGTGTGCGCCTCTTGGGCGGCGATGGTGTTGCAAACGGTAATAGACTTTTTTATTCCGTCCGGCTCCGGCAAAGCGGTTTTGACCATGCCCATTTTGGCGCCGCTGGCGGACTTAATCGGCATTACGCGCCAAACCATGGTGCTGGCCTTCCAACTGGGCGGAAGCTGGATGAATATGGTTATTCCCACGGACCCCGTGACGATTGCCGCCATCGGCTTTGCCCGCATTGCTTACGGCAAGTGGCTTAAATGGATGTTGCCGCTGCTGGTGCTGATGTATTTATTATCTTTTGCTTTATTAGTGCCGCCGTATTTAATGAAGTGGCAATAATTGATTTTTTATCCCGCCGCAATTTTTGGGGCTACACCCCTTGTTTGAGCCGGCGGGATAATTTTATGTAAAACAAGCCGTACCGAAAGAGGAAAACAAAGAAAAAAATGAAAAAACTGCTGTGCAACACTTACTTCCTGGTCTTTACCATTATGCTGTTTGTAGCGGCGCTGACCTGGATTGTACCCACCGGCCAATACAACCGCGTGGAAAAAGACGGTAGAACCTATGTACAAGCCGGCTCCTACCATAAAGTATCCGCCAATCCGCAAGGTATCGGCGTATTAAAAGCCCCCGTGGAAGGGTTCACCCAATGCGCGGAAATTATTGCGTTTATTTTAGTAGTAGGCGCGCTATTTACCGTTATTGAGCGGACCGGGGCCATTAATACGGTCATCAAAAAAATAAGCTATTTCTTTTCCAACCACCCCCAATACCGCAAGTTTTTTATTCCTGCGTGTATGTTTATGTTCTCGCTGTGCGGGGCGCTGTTTGGTATGGAAGAAGAAACACTCATTTTTATTCCCATATTTATCCCGCTGGCTATTTCCCTGGGGTATGATACCGTGGTGGGAATGTCCATTCCGTTTATCGGGGCGTTTACGGGCTTTTCGTCCGCGTTCGTCAACCCGTTTACGGTGGGGATTGCCCAAACCATTGCCGAACTGCCCATGTATTCCGGCTGGGAACTGCGCCTGGGCATTTGGTTTTTGTTTACCGCGGTAGTGGCTACCTTCTTCAGCATTTACGGGGAACGTATCCGCAAAAACCCGACCAAAAGTTTAACCTATAAAATGGATTTGGAAAAACGCGCCGAACTGCAAGTGATTAATGATGTAGTGGTGGACGATTCTTTCCGCCTGACCCGGGCGCACAAACTGGTGTTGGCTTCGTTTGCGGCGGGTATGGGAATCCTGTTTTTCGGCATTATCAAATACCAATGGTATATGACGGAAATTGCCGCCGTATTTTTGGGCGTGACGATTGCCGCCGCGTATTTCGGCAAGCTGAATATAAACCAAAGTACGGATGCCATTATTGCCGGGGCGCAATCCATGGTAAGCGTATGTATTTTAATGGCGCTTGCGCGTTCCATTGTAATTGTGGCCACCAACGGCTATATTTTAGATACGTTCCTGCACTCCATGACTAAAAGTATCGGCATGTTGCCGTCCGTTTTGGCTCCGCAAGCTATGTTTATCATCCAAACGGTACTTAACTTTTTTATTGCCTCCGGCTCCGGCCAAGCGGTTTTAACTATGCCGATTATGGTTCCGCTGGGGGATTTGGTGGGTGTATCGCGCCAGGTGGTTATTTTGGCCTATCAGTTTGGGGAAGGTTGGGGCAACCCGATTATCCCCACGGCTCCCGTCACCATGGGCGCCTTGGCCTTGGCGGGGATTTCCTACCCCCAATGGGTAAAATGGTTTATGAAGCTGGAACTCATTTTAATTGTTTTATCCATGCTGGTACTTATCCCGGCGTATTATATTTGGTAAAATAAAAGGGGTCCTTCGGGGCCCCTATTTTTTGAAGGATGTACCTATGCTCCCCCAACTAACCACCTTAACTTATTTGGCCTGGCAAGACTGGACCGTATTTTTTTTAATTTTGGCACTTACGGCCGGCGTAGCTGTTTACGGCAATATCCGTTTGAAAAAAGGCGGCAACAAAGCCCTGGATTACCTGCTGATGGGCCGCCGCCTGACACTGCCCCTGTTTGTAGCCACCCTGGTAGCCACCTGGTACGGCGGTATTTTCGGCGTGAATGAAATTACGTTTAACTACGGCATTTACAACTTTGTGACACAAGGTGTTTTTTGGTATGCGGCGTATATTATTTTTGCCTTGTTTATTGCCAACAAAGTGGCGGCCTACCAGTCCGTCACCCTGCCGGATTTAGCCGGGCGGATGTTCGGCCCCAAAGCCGCCAAAACCGCCGCTATTTTTACATTTTTTTATATTACCCCCATCGCCTATGCGTTAAGTTTGGGGATGTTCTTAAATATGGTGTTTGGTATCAGCATTTTGCAAGGTATGATACTCGGCACGCTGTTTTCGTGCTTGTACTCGGTATGGGGCGGGTTTAAGAGTGTGGTATTTTCCGACGTGGTGCAATTTACCGTAATGTGCCTGGCGGTACTGCTGGTGGCATTATTTTCCGTACATACCTTTGGCGGGTGGAGCTTTTTGAAAGCGAACTTGCCGCCCGGGCATTTTACCTTAACCGGCGGAAACGGCATTATGAACACGCTGATTTGGGGTTTTATTGCGTTATCCGCACTGATTGACCCCAGTTTCTACCAACGCTGTTTTGCGGCAGAGTCCCCGGCGGTTGTAAAAAAAGGCGTTTTAATTTCCACCTTTATTTGGTTTTGTTTTGATTTATGCACCACGGCGGGCTCCCTGTACGCGCGGGCCTTACTGCCGGATGCCCAACCCGGGGAAGCCTACTTCTTTTACGCCATACAACTGTTGCCCACCGGGCTGAAAGGCTTGTTTGTGGCCGGCATTTTAGCCATTATTTTATCCACCTTAAATTCCTTTTTGTTTATTGCGTCCAATACGTTAAGTTTTGATTTATTAAGAAGCCGCTTCAAAAATGTGGTATTATCCAACCGCATTTCCCTGTTTGCCGTGGGGGCACTGGCGGTGGTGGGGGCGGCTGTTTTTAAGGGAAGTTTTAAGGAAATTTGGCTCACGCTGGGCTCGTATTTTTCGGCCTGTTTATTAGTGCCTATTTTAATGGGCTACCTTTTCCCGGGGCGCATGACGGATAACGCCTTTGTGACGGCCTCCCTTACCAGTGCGGCCGGAATGACCCTCTGGCGTTTTTTGCCGACACTCTTGCGCCACGCCCAGAATGATTTTGGCCGGGGCTTATCCGGTGCGGCCCAAACATTAGACCCCTTTTACATCGGGCTTCTTACCGGCCTGGCTGTTATTTTTATATACTGTTTAGGGAACTATGCAAAACCTGTCAAACGTATTACTTATCGGTAATGGCACCTTGCCCGGGGCCGCATTGTTAGAACGCCTGGCCCGGCAAGCCACCTTTATTTTAGCCGCGGACGGCGGGGCCGACAAAGCCCGCGCGGCGGGCATACAGCCGGACCTGGTAATTGGGGATTTGGATTCCCTGGCCTTCGCGCCGGAGCAAGTGTTGCGGGTGCCCCGCCAAGATAATACCGATTTGGAAAAAGCCCTGGATTGGCTCACAGCCCACCGCGCCGGGCGCGTGTGCATTGTGGGCAGTGTGGGCGGACGGTGGGATTTTTCTATTGGGAATTTTTTATCCGTTTATTCTTATTTGCCTGCGCTGGATATTTATTTTGCCGGGGACGGCTGGAAAATTTATCCGCTTGTGCAGGGCACGCAAAAGGCTGTGCGGCCGGGGGCGCGGGTAAGTTTAATTCCGTTTACCGCCTGCACCCGGGTAAATTTGAGCGGCACGCAATACCCCTTAACCAATGCGCAACTGGCCCTGGGGCACACCGGGCGCACCTTGAGCAACTGCGCGCAACAGGCGCAAATAACCGTGCAGTTTGAAAGCGGCTTTATGCTTTTGTATATAGAAGATTAACTGGCGTATTACCAAAAAAGCCTCCCGTTGGGGAGGCTTTTTTGCGTGGTACGGATAAAACCAAAATGTAAACTTAAAAGTGTTTCTTGCGGAATTTTTGGGCCGGTTTCCAACCGCCGTCTGCCGCCTGAACCACATACGCGCGGGCTTTTTCCGTTTGGCCCAACGCCCAATAAACAAGCCCCAAATGATAGGCAATTTCCGGGTTTTCGTTCACAAAAGCGGGGTCAATCCCCTGTAAAATATCCAACGCGCGCGCATATTCCCCGCGCCGGTAATACACCCACCCCAGCGTATCCTGGAAAGAGCCGTCCTGCGGTTGCAAGGCTAACGCTTTTTCCGCCATTTTTTGGGCTTTTTCCAACCGGGTATTGCGCTGGGCCAAACTGTACGCCCATAAATTATAAGCCGGGGCGTTATCTTCTTCCTGCGCCAGGAGGGCTTGCAGTTGGGTTTCCATTTCTTTATATTTTTTTAAGCTCTCCAGCGTAAACGCATACGCCAAGCGGGCATCCGCATATTCCGGGCGGGCCGCCAGTATTTTTTTAAGTACCCGCGCCGCCGCACGGTGTTGGCCGGCATCTTGCAAAGCCAACGCATAAAAATAGCCGATTTCCACACTGCCGTCAAACTGTTTATAGGCTTGTTTTAAGGTGCCCAACGCGGCTTGGGAATGGCCCATTTTTTGTTGGTAAAAACTGGCCTGCAACCACTTGCCGGAATTTTTATTATAATCCGCCGCGGCCTGCAAATACTTGAGTGCCTGCGCCCAATCCTGCCGTTGTTCGGCCAGCATAGCCAAAAAATAGTTGGCGTTTACATCCCCGGGGTCTATTTGGGCGGCTTTTTGGTAATATTTTTGGGCGTTTTCCAAATCTTTTCCCACCAGATAAACGGAGCCCATGCGCGTATACATATCCGCACTTTGATAGCCCAATTTTTCCAGTTGTTCGTACTCGCGCAACATAAAAAAGAAGTTGGAAGTCCGCTCAAACAGTTCCGCGCGGCCCAAGTAGGCATCTTCGTAAGCGGGGTCTAAATCGGTGGCTTTGTTGTAAAAGGTTAAGGCTTGTTGCGGGTCTTTCATCCGCCAGTAGTGTTTGCCGAGTTCCACATACACCGCAGGCGCAAGTGCGGGCACTTTTTCCGCCAGCTTTTGCATTTCTTCCACGGCTTGCGGGGTGCCCTCGTACGCCAACAGCAGTAAATACTGGTATGCAATACGCGCATCTTCGGGCGACAATTCAAGCGCTTTTTGGTAGGCTTCTTTGGCGGCGGGCACTTGTTGCTGTTTTAACAGATAAGCGGCCCGCACCGTCCAATCGTCTTCGTCCGCTTCGGGCGTGATAAAATCGGCATATTTTTCCACCTCCGGCAGGCGGTTTTGCATAATGGCGGTGGCTACAATATTGCGTTTGAGATAGGCCGAATCCGGCGCCAAAGAGAGGGCTTTTTCAAACAAAACAAGGGCCTCGGGGGAGTTATCCCGCTGGGCATACAACCCCTCTACAAAGGTTTTATACAGGGCGGCCTCGCGCGCGCTTTGCGGCCCTAACTTAAACGCCCCCGCAGGCAGGGCGAGCAATAACAAAAATACCCAGCAATGTTTCATAGCATTTTCCCCATTAAAAGCGCATCCGCGGAGCCGTAAAATTGCTTCCGCCGCCCCAATACGGTAAACCCGGCGCGCCGGTACCAGGCTTGTGCCGGGAAATTTTGCGCGTGAACTTCTAGCGTAATACGCTTTACGCCGCGTGCGGCCAATGCGGCCAGGAGTTGCGCCATTAATGCCGTGGCAACCCCGCGGCGGGTAAACGCCGGGTCTACGGCGGCGTTTAGAATTTCGGCCTCATCAGCGGCGTAGCGGGCGCAAATAAAACCGACGGTTTTTTGTCCGTCACGCGCCGCCCATATTACGGCGCACGGTTGTTTTAATTCCCCCGCAAAGCCGTCTTCCCCCCACCCGGCGGCAAACGGTTGCCGGGCCTCTATGCGGGCCAACTCCTCCGCTTGGGCGAAAACAGCCGGTAAAAATTCCATATTATTTACCTAATAGTTCAAAGCGGGCCGGTTTCAAATAGAGCGGCTCCAACGCATCTTTTTGGTATGCATCATTTTGCGCCACCGCCACCAAAGTTTCCGGCCGCACAATACAATCCTTAAAATCCGCCAAAGTATAGCGCCCTTCCAGTAAAGTTTCCAACGGCGTATGCTCTTTATCGGCCCCGGCCACAAAAAGCGGCTCCTTGCGGGCGGCCAAACGCGCCAGTAATTCTTCGCGCGAGAGCCACTGGGGGGCCTCGCTTTGCGCATTAAAAATTTGCAGGAAGTATTCTTCCCTAAATGCGTGCCATACCACCGCCAAAGAGCCCTCTGGGTTTTGGGCTTTCCACGTTAAAAAGCGTTTACTGGCGGCCACTTGCAGGCGCACGGCTTCAAACACCGTTATTCCGTACACCTTGGCCCCGCTTAAATATTTAAGCATAGAAGCAAACGTAAGCGAAATGCGTATGCCGGTAAAACGGCCCGGGCCGCGGATAATGGCCACTTTGGCGGTGTGGGTTAAATCCGCCCCCGCCTTGGTTAAAAGTTGTTTTAATACAGGGAATAACAGCCGCTCCTGCTTGACCCCTTTGCGGCGGGACGCATACTTTTTGCCGCCCCGCTCCACCACGGCCACCAACGGGGAAGACGACGTATCCAACCCAATAATTACATCTTTGATACCCGGCATAATTCCTCCAGTAAATGTTCGCTGACGCGGCCAAAGGCGGATAGTTTTATTTCCCGCTCATCCCCGCCGCGCAGTATAAAATCCATTTCCAGCCTGTCGGCCGGCAACATTTGGGCAATGGGGTCCGGCCATTCGGCCAAAATAATGGCGCGTTCGTCTTCCAGCATTTCTTCAAAACCCAAATTAAAAACTTCGCCCTCGCTCAAGCGGAACAAATCTATATGAAACAATTTAACGTGTTTGTTTTTGTATTCTTTCATTAGGCTGAAACTGGCGCTGACCGGGGAACTTTTAAGCCCCAACGCCGCCGCCACGCCTTTTACAAACACCGTTTTGCCCGCGCCAATCGGCCCGCGCAAAAAAATAATTTCCCCCCCTTTTAATATTTGGGCAAACCGCCCGGCTAAGGCCGTGGTTTGCGCGCGGGAGCAGGTTAGTAGAGTTGCTGTTTTCATTAACGCACCGTTTTGATACACACCACGCGGCCGTTTATTTCCACGCGGTCTTGGTTGCCGGGGTCCGGCGTTTCTTTTCCGTCCACGGCAAACACATATTTATAATCTCCGCCCGTAAGCGCTACGGACGTTTCAAAATACCCTTTGCGGTATTTGGTTAAAGTGATGGGGTCTTTACCCCAACGGTTAAAATCCGCCAACAGCTCCACTTTTTGCGCTTGGGGAGCCGTAATAAAAAAACGGCGGTATTTTACTTCCGTATTAAAATTATTTTTGGGCGGGCGGGTTTGCGCCAGCACGTCCTCTTTTTTAACGGGAGCCACCTGCGCGGCGCTTTCCAACGTGTTGCGGGTATAGGTATAAAAATCTTCCGCTTCCACAAAAAACCAGAATAGCGCCAGCGCCATTAAAATCAAAAAAACAGCAAATAAAACACCGGGTTTTTTGATTTCAATTTTCTTCATCTAAAAAGCTCCTTAAATAAAACTCCGCGCCCAAACTTTCCGCCAACGCCTTTACGGCTGGGGCATCGGCGCCGGTTTTATCCACACAACTGGCCACCACTTTATCAAACCCGGCCTGGCTGCAACGCAAAATAAACTCTTTCACGCCGGAAAAGCCGTCCTCATACCCGGGGGCCGGGCGCACAATTTTGCGCCAGGTGGCTTCGTCCTGCGCGTTTAGGCTTACATAAATTTTATCAATAACTCCTTTTAACAGCGGCACAATATTTTGATTATTTATCATATTGCCCAAACCATTCGTATTCAGGCGGATTTTGAACGGCGCAAACAACGCCTGCGCCTGCCACCCTTTTAAGGTTTTGGCAATCAGCAAAAGTTCATTCAGGCGCATGGTAGGCTCCCCATAGCCGCAAAAAACCACTTCCTGCACGGGGGCGGCTTTCATTTCCTGCTCCAGCACCTCCAGCACTTGGCGGGCGGTGGGCTCTTGCCCGTTCAAATTAAGGTTGTAGCCGTTAAATTGCATATTCCATTTGGTTTTAATGCAAAAAGCGCACAAATTGGGGCAACGGTTGGTAAGGTTGATGTATAAAGCATCTTTGAACCGATAGACGGTTTTGGGGGCTTCAAATTGTTTCACTGGGGGTACCTCTCTACCAATGGCGGAAGGGGAGGGATTCGAACCCTCGGTAAGGAAGACCCTACATCAGTTTTCAAGACTGACGCCTTAAACCACTCGGCCACCCTTCCCAAACCATTTATTATATTTTATTAATTTTTGGGCCCTTGCGCGCGTTTTACCGGATAAAAGTTAAATTTATACAATATATATATGCCTACAAATTTAATTCTATTGGGAACCGGCAACGCACTGGTGACCCGCTATTACAATACTTGCTTTGCTTTGCAAAACAACAACGAATACTTTTTGACGGACGCCGGCGGCGGCAACGGTATTCTGGCCCAGTTGGAAAAAGCCCATATTGCTATGGAAAACATCCGCGCCCTGTTCCTTACCCACGGGCACACGGACCATATTTTAGGCGTTATTTGGGTGATTCGCTTGGCGGCATCCCTGTTTGTGCGGGGCAAGCACCCCGGGCTGACAATTTACTGCCATGACGAATGTGCAGAAAAACTGCGCGCGTTCTGCCGTATGACACTCACCGCCAAACTGCAAGCCGTACTGGATAACGGCGTGCGCTTTGCCGTGCTTAAAAACGGGGATTCTTTTCAAGCGGCGGGCTTTAACTGCACCGCTTTTGATATTTATTCCACCAAAACCAAACAATTCGGCTACCGCGCCACCCTGCCGGACGGCCAAACGCTTGTTTGTTTGGGGGACGAACCCTATAACCCGCTCTGCCGGCAATACGCGCAAAACGCGGATTGGCTGATGAGCGAGGCGTTTTGCCTGTATGGGGAGCGCGAGCAGTTCAAACCTTATGAAAAGCACCACAGCACCGCGCTGGATGCGGCCCGCACGGCCCAGCAATTAAACGCCAAACACTTAATTTTGTACCACACGCAAGACAATCACCCGGCGCAACGCAAAGCCTTATACACCGCCGAGGCGCGGCAGGCGTTTTCCGGCCCGGTGTATGTGCCGGAAGACTTGGAAACTATCACGCTGTAAAGCAAAAAACTCCCCTAGATTTGGCTTGGGGAGTGTGTAAATAAAGGAAGTTTATTTTTCCAAGGGAACAATTTTGTAAGAATCATTGTTCCGTTGTTGCCTCATCTGGGTGGTTTTAGCAAGCCGTTTATACCGGTTAGAATTTGGATATTTATCATGTATAGCTTCAGGAATGCGGTTTTCTATTAGAACTTGCAAGAGTTGAGCACCCGCCTGTTCATAGTTTGTTGTTTCTGTGGTTGGTTTCTCCCATTTTACCGTAGGATTTATTTGATGAACCAACTCAAAGGCCGCTTTTTGTGCCGCAATAAAACTACCGGAACCAATCATCCCAAGGTTATGCTTTTGTCCGGCCGCGTCTTCAATATCCGTCAAAACCGTAATAAAAAGCGTTTGCTTATTGGGGTTGGCAATACGGCGTGCCCAAAAATCTGCCAACGGAAGTATGTGATGCCCCTTGTCCGGCCGCGCAGACGCAATATTTACAGGCATATTGCCCGCTAACATATTTTCAACAGCACCGCCCGAATGTGCCTTGAATTTGGATAGCACTACCACTACCTCTTTATTCATAAGATTTTGTTTGTACTGCTTAAGGCTCTTTAATGCCAAACGGCAAACGGCGGACGGGTACCACGGTTGAGATTGGCATTGTTTATCCGGCATATTCTCCCGCCAATCTTCGTCATAACACAAGCACGGCCAAAAACGAAAATTATGCCAATGTGCAACCGGAGAATTTTTATCCGTATTTGCACGGTAGTGCAAATTAGAGTTTTCCCCCAACACTTGAGCCAAACTTCGGGGGATATCCGGCAAAAGGGCATTAGAAGACTCTTTATCATACACGAGGATACTTTCATCCCCATTGATTAAAAAAGAATCGGCAGCATATTCATGGATATAAGGCTTGCCCGCCAACGCGGGAGCCAGCTTGCGATACAGCTTTTTAAGCCCTTTTGGTGAAATATCTTTAGTAAGATAAACGGAAGCCTTCGGTAAAATTAAATTCTCTTGCGTATTTCCTGCCCAAAGAGGCGGCATCATTAAAAGCATACCAACCAATACCGGCAATACGGTTTTAGTCATAGAAACCCTTGTCATATCTACGGCTTTTCTTACACATTCTTTAGCCACAATACTGGTGGAAAAATAGCTCTCTGCTCCTGTGCTCAATTTATCATTGTATTTCATAGCACCCTTCCTGATTTGAATTTTAATTTCTTAACAGTCCGGCGTAAAAACTTCTTTTACTCCCATAAAAATTGGTCAGGCTTTCCCAATTATTTACTGCCGAATTTATCCAAAATAATGTGCAAGGCGGTTTTATTGGCCAGTTCCGTTTGCGGGCCGACGACGGCATCTTCCAAACGGCAGTTGGTCAGCTTGGCCCCGTACGCCACGGACACATAGGGCCCCAACGTGCAACCGCTTACCTGCGCAGAGGGGTCAATCCAACACGGCGGGATAATCCGGTTATTCAGTTCCGCCTGTTCCGGCACGGCGGCATGGCGCGTAAGGAGCATTTGGTTGGTTTTCAGCAAAATTTCCACCGTGCCGCAATCTAACCAATCGTTCATCGGCACCGGGGCAATAGAAACGCCTTTTTGGAGCAGTACGGAAAGCGCATCCGTCAGTTGGATTTCGTTTTTTACCGTCTTACCGGAAGCAATTACTTCCGCCAACGCCTCAAAAAGCTGTTTGGAATCCAAAAAAGAATACGCCCCAATCAGTGCCCAATGGGACGGCGGATTATCCGGCTTTTCCACAAACCCGGTAATGCGGCCTTTTTCTATTTTAGCCACCCCAAAACGGCGCGGGTCGTCCACCTTTTTAAGCCCCACCGCGTTTTGCCCGCCAAACACCATGGGGCGCAAATCTCCGTCCACAATCGTATCGCCCAACAGGATAAAGCACGGGCCGGACACCACGTCTTTAGCCAAATACACCGCGTGGCCCAAACCGCGCGGCTCCGGCTGTTCCACAAACACGGCCTCCAACTGCGGGTAGCGCTGGCGGACAAACTCCACAATGGCTTCTTTGCGGTGCCCTACAATCAAAACTACGCGCCGGATTCCCAGCTCTTTCACTTGGTCCAAAATATGGCCCAAAATGGGTTTTCCCGCCACGCAAAGCATGGTTTTAGGGATGTTGCGGGTAAAAGGCATTAAGCGCACTCCTTTACCTGCGGCGGGAATAATGGCGGTAAATGATTGCATTTATCTCTCCTTACCGGGCGGAACGGCCGGCCTGTTTTAATAAATTTTGGTAGTTTTCCAACTGGGGTTTATATTTGCCCCAAGCTTCTTGCGGGGTGACGTCGGAACGGTACGTCCAGTTGGTGTCGTCCACAATGCCGGGCACATTTACGCGCTCCAAAGTGCCGGTAATATCCTGCCAGGAAAACAGCGTCAAGGCCGAGCCGGACCCCAACACCCGCGCCAAAATGGCTTTTTGGGTGTCTAACGTAAACGGCACGTTGCCGTCCGTTTTTTGAGCGGAAATCATTTCCCACATATTGGCGCGTTCCTGCGGGGGCATGGCCTCCCACCAACCGCGCAGGGTTTGCGTGTCGTGCGTGGACGTGGTGGCTAAAGAAACCGCCGGATAGCTGCGCGGTTCGCGGTAATAGCCGTTGTCTTCGCGCTCCCAACACAATACTTTATAACCGGGGATACGCAAATCCACCAACATCCGCCGTACATAATTGGGAATCACGCCCAAGTCTTCCCCCACCGGCAGGCGGCCTCCGCAAACGTCCAACACCATGCGTAAAAAGTGATACCCGCGGTCTATTTGGTTCTGCTCGCCCTGCACATCAAAAGCGCCTTGCTCGTCGCCGGGGGCAAAAACGTAAGTGCGGTAAAAACCCACCAAATGGTCCAGGCGGAACATATCATACAGTTCCACCGCGCGGCGGATTTTGCGTTTCCACAGGTCTAACCCATGCGCGTGCTGATACGGCCAGTCATACGCCGGCAGGCCCCAGCGTTGCCCGCCTTTGGAAAATTGGTCCGCCGGAGCGCCGATTTCGTACTCCACCCGGTAATTTTGGCGTTCGGCCCATACTTCGGCGCTGTCTAAATTGGTGCCGAAAGGAATATCCCCAAACAGGTAAACGCCCTTTTCCTGCGCGAACGCTTTGGCGCGGCGGAGCTGTTGGTCCAGCACCCATTGAACATACGCAAAAAAGCGCACATATTCGCGGTATTGGCTTTCAAAAGCGTTTACGGCCGACGGAACGGCATTTTTCAGCTCCTCGGGCCAGGCCGTCCAACTCTGCCATTTATAAAATTCTTTCAGCGCGCGGAACAAACTGTACGGGCGGAGCCAACTGTTATTGGCGGCACAGTACGCACTAAACGCGCGCGCACGCGGGGTATCGGCCGCTTGTTCCTGCGCCAAAAAATGTTGGTATCCCAGCCACAACGCTTTTAATTTGGCTTGTTTTACCGGGCGGATAGGCGCTTTGGAAGAATTTTTCCATTGGGCTAAATCCGCCTGTAAAGTTTTAAGATATTCCTGCGCGGCGGGGCTGGCGGAAATATCTTCCACGCGCTCTATGCAAACGTACACCGGGTCCAACGCAAAGGCTGTCATGGCGGAATAAGGGCAGGTTTCGTTCGGGGCGGTTTCCTGCAAAGGGAGAATTTGCACAAATTTGGCCCCCAAAGAGCCTAAAAAATCCGTCCATTCTTCCAGGCTGGCAAAATCGCCCACGCCCCAATCCGCATTCGTTTTCATGGCCGAAAGCGGCAACAACACCCCGTTAGAGCGGGCAGAAAGCAGTTCGTCTTGAATCGTTTGCATAGCAGGCCCCGGAGTTATTTTTTGGCAATCGCTTCAATTTCCACCGCGCTGCCTTTGGGCAAAGCCACTACCTGAAACGTACTGCGGGCGGGCGGGTTTTCCTTAAAAAAAGAAGCGTAAACTTCGTTCATTTCGGCAAATTGGGTTAAATCCGTTAAAAAAACGGTGGTTTTTACTACTTGGCTTAAATTGGAGCCGGCTTCTTTAAGGATATTTTCTAAATTTTTCAAAATCAGTTCCGTTTGCACACGCACGGAGCCGTTGTAAATTTCGCCCGTGACGGGGTCAATAGGCAACACGCCGGAAGTAAAAATAAAGCCGGAGTCTTCTATCGCTTGCGAATACGGCCCGATGGCTTTGGGGGAATTAGAAGAATTAATTACTTTTTTCATAAAAATAAAACCTCTCTTATAAATAAATGCGGGCAAAAAACCGCTATTAAGTATATGGTATAAAACCCCCGGCGCGCCGTCAACCCTGGGGCGCAAAAGCGGTTTTTACCCATACAAAAAAAATATTGCACACAAAAAATAAAACTGCTATAATTATTTATGTGATGGTTATGCTGGAAGTAAATAAAAAAATATTTCTTGCGCATAATAAAAATTTTTAGTACAATATTTATGTTGGGTTTAACCCGATGCAGATTAAACCCGAGAAGTTATTTGACTGTTTTTTTGCGCTCGTAGCTCAGTGGTAGAGCATCCGCCTTTTAAGCGGGGGGCCGTGAGTTCAAGTCTCACCGGGCGCACCATTTTTTTAACCTTCGCCAGAAGGTTTGTAGTAAATGCCCTCTTCGTCTATCGGTTAGGACGTCGGATTTTCAATCCGAAAAGGGGAGTTCGATTCTCCCAGAGGGCGTTTTTTATTTCCTAGCCGTAGTCTTTTTACTATCCAGGGGGGGCCAAAGCCGCCCCTTTTTTGTTTTCTGTGGCAGAGGGTGCTTTAATAAGGCGTAAGGCGCTTTCACATGCGTAGGGTGCTTTCACAATGCGCTTTGTGCAAATGCTAAAGCGGGCCCTTTCCACGGTGGCAGTGGGCGCGTGCCTAGCAGGTTTTTAGTCCGGGGCCAAAGCCGCCCCTTTTTTGTTTTCTGTGGCAGGAGTGGGCACCTAGCAGGTTTTTAGTCCGGGGCCAAAGCCGCCCCTTTTTTGTTCCCCCCGCGGGCATTTTATATAATAAGCGTATGAGATACATTCTATTTTTACTTTTCAGTTGTTTTTGCTTGGGCGCGTGTAGCTCTGTTATGCCGTACAAAGACCAAAATTTGGATTATTTGTATAGTATTCAAAAAGATTTTGCCGCCTATAAAGGCGCCGTGGTGGCCTTTAATGGGGAAGTGGCCGGCGTGCGGGAAACCGCCCAAAATATGCGCATTATTTTGCGCATAGACACCCCCCTTTATTATTATGCCACCGGGAAAGGCAACAATTTATCGTACGAAATGATTTATGTGCGTTTTACAAAAGACGTTCCCCGCCCTACTGCCATTATACAAGGCCACAAATTAAAAGTATTAGGCCGCGTGGACGGATACGAAAAACGCCAAGACACTTACACCGGCAAAACGCTGGGGGTGGTGCGTTTAGACGCGATTGCCTTGGCGGACCGCACCACCGGGAAAGATTTTATCCGGCAGGATGCGCCCTCTAACGCGCTGTACCAATCTTGGAAAGCGGGGAAACTATTTTTTGAAGAATCGGCCGAGTCCGTTTTGCGCGCGTTTCCGCCTGCTCCCACACCGGAGCCAAAACCCAAAGCCGTAAAACCTGTTAAAAAAACGCCTAAAAAGGAAACGCCCAAACCGGCCGTTATTCCCCCCGCCGCCGGGATTGTGTTTGACGAAGAAGAACCGCCCTTTATTTTACCGCCGGACCCCCAAGTGCCGGAGGAGCCCCAAGAGCCGGAGGCCCCCCAAGCGCCCAACGCGGCAGAACAAACTGCGCCGAGCCAAGCAACTGAAGAGCAAGCGGCAGAACAATCCGCGGCCCAAGCCGACAACGAGCAAGCGGCGGGAAAAACTGTGCCCGCGCCCGAAAACCAACCGGGCAACGCGGCCTTAATGAACAATTCCGCCGAGGAAAAAGAAACCGAAGAAAAAACGACTCCAAGGACATCTGCTAATGAACAGGCAGGAAAAGCCGCGCTAAACAAAACTATCGGGGAACAAACCGCGGACAACGCTACGCCGGGAAAAACCGCTATTGAACAAACGGCAGAACAAGCCGTGCCGGGCAAAGCTAATGAGGAACAAACCGGGGAAAATTCCGCGCCCAAAGCCGACAAAGAGAAAGCGGGACAAACCGACCTAAACAAAGCTGACGAGAAACAAACGGAAAAACCGACCGCGCTGGGCAAAGCCACCGGGGAACAGGCGGCAGAACAAGCCGACCTAAACAAAGCTGACAAGAAACAACCAGAAGAAAAAGCCGCAAACGCCGCCGCGCAAAAATCTGCCACGCCCCAAGCCGCCGCGCAAACCCCTTTACAAGCACCCGCCGCTCCCCAAACAGGGGCGCAATCCACGCAAGGAACAGAGCTGCCCGCCACTCCCGAAAAGGTCACCCCGGCGCCAGAAAATACGCGCCCCCAATAAACGCAAACCAAACAAGCGGGCGCGGCCGCATGTGGCGCGCCACACATAAACAAAATTCCCCCTTATAAAATTTTACGCCCAATCCGGCGCAGGGCGCGCACAAAACAAAATCCACCTTATAAAATTTTATGTCCAATCCGGCGCGGCCCCCGGTTAAAACACAAAAATTTCACGCTATACCAATTTACCCCAAATCCTGTGCGGGGGGCTCATGAGAGCATAAAAAACCCCGCCCGAAGGCGGGGTGTAAAACTTACTAGGTTTCCTACCAATTAGTTGTCGGCAGGTTGCGGGCAGGTAGCAGCACCGTTATTGCAGCAAGTAGCCGCCGGGTTATCAATACCGCAGAAGTCCGCGCACAATTCCTGACCAGCGGGGTTGGCGCCGTTGCACTGGACGTTATCACCTTGATAGTAGCGGGTCAAGCTATACCGATACTGTAAGTTGCCGGTAGCGCTGCCATTGGCAACGCGGGTAGCCGTAGCAATACCATCCCGAAAGCCGGTGCCAGACAAAACTACCATAAAGCCGTTGCCGTTATTACCTTTCGTGTAATAGGTAGTACCGTTGGAATCTTTCGGAGAGACGTCCAAGGCTTTATAGTTCTGCGCAAATCTGTTGGTTTGCAAGAATTTGCGGCGCTGAGCTTGGGCAATGCTACCCAGCAAGGTGTCGGCTTCCGTCATGCGGGAGCGTTCCACCGCTTTGAAGTACTGCGGCATAGCCATAGCGGCCAAAATACCAATGATTAAAACCACTACGAGCAGTTCAATCAAGGTAAAACCTTTCTTATTGTTCATAAAACCTCCTACAGTTTTATATATAATTTTGCAGCCATAGCGGCTACTTTATTAGTTTAGCAGTCAAAAAAAGCCTTGTCAAGACCCTTGTGGACCTATTTGTTTGTGCTTCATCTAACTACCCTAGTAAACACTATATACTGCAAAAACGGTTTACAACGCCGGAACGTCCCCGGCGGTTTCTTCCTGCGCGGCGGTGTTATCCGCGCCGCTAGGGGCGCTTTCCTGCGGCGTATTTTCCCCTTGCGCGGCGGTGTTATCCGCGCCGCTAAGGGCGCTTTCCTGCGGCGTATTTTCCCCCGGTGCAGGCTCCTGCGGCACAAAAGATTCCGCCTGCAAATACTGCTCCAGCCGTTTGCAAAAACGCTCGCCCTGCGGGGTTTGTGCCTCGCACCGGGTGGGCCCGTAAGGCAACATCCGGTGCAAAACATATTCAAACCGCCCGCCCACGCGCCGCGCCGCCACAAAAGCGGTTTCCTGCGGCCCGGGTGCCGGCTCCAAGCGCACAATATAGCCTTCCGGCTCCGGCTTGCCGTGCGGCCCCATAAATGTAAAATACATTTCCGCCGGGGTGCCCTCCACCGGGCGGTATAAAACGCCCAGTGCGCGCGGCACGCTTAACAGCGGGGCCAACGCCCCCCACTCCGCCGTAAAGCGTCCGTTCATCCGGGCAAAGGCTTCCTGCGCCAGCTGTACATCCGCCAGTAAGGCATCCATATCCGCGGCGCGCTTTTTTTCGCTCTCCCAAAAATACCGCGGGAAAGCAAACGCCGCAAACGCCGCCAGTATAAGCACCAAAAGCAACATTTCTTTTACGGCAAAACCTTTTTTCATGCCCGGCCCCCAAAATGCAGGCCCGCCGAAACGCGCGGCAGGCCCGTAAAATTACTTCATATCCAGCTTAATTTTCTGCGGAATAGGAACCATCGGGTTCGGCGGAAGGTCCGTCATTACCTCCACACCCGCATAATCCATACAAAAGTTTACGTCTTCTTCGTTTTCACTTACGGGGATGCAATACAACTGCCCCTGCCCAAACGGACGCACCAATTTATAGGTGTATTTATCGGACCCTACCCGCTGGGCTACCGCAAAGCCGTGGTGGTAATAATCAAACTCAAAATCCACCGCAAAGCCGTCGCCGGTGTTATCCGGCCCGGTGCCTTTGGTGTAGTAAACTTCGCTCAAGTCCTCGTTCTTAAACAGGCCCTCTTTGTTTTCCACCCCTACATCCAAATAGCTCCATTTGTTTGTATAAGCGTTGCGCTTGAGGAAATAGCGCTCCTGCGCCGCCACGCCCTGGGCCATCATATTGGCCGCGTCCGACATTTTGGCACGCTCCCGCACTTTGCTGTACGTTTGCACGGCAAAGGTGGATAATACCGCCACAATAATTACTACAAAAATAAACTCCATGAGGGTAAACCCTTTTTTATTTTTCATAACTCACCTGACTTGATTAAATATTTCCTAAAAGCAACAAAAACAAGCCTAAAAACACACAGCACAGCAATAGTTTCATAAGGCCTAAATGCTTTTTTAAGAAATTATTAAATCCTTTGGATTCATAGCCTAATATTGATAATACAAAAATTAAGACCAAAGGGAAAATAAACATTAAATTATACAGGAGCAAAAACAACCACGCTTTTACGCGGAAAGCAGGGTCCTGCATGATTAAAACCACCGTGGGCAAATACACTTGCCCCGTGCATACGGCTTCCACCAAAGACACCGCAAACCCCACCGCCAAGGCCGCCAACGTCAGGCGGATGGAGCTATCGTGCTTTTCCCGCAGGAAAAAACCCATAATTTTATGGATACGCACTTTTAAGTTGGTGGGCAGTTGCAAGAGCATTTTTTCCGCTTTGCCTGTTTTTTTGTAGACCCAAAAGTCGTACAAGGCCAGCACAAAAAACAGCAAACATACCGCCGCCGTTAAGATATAAAATCCCTTTATCACATAAGCAAAGCCGCTCATGGCGTATAAAAATTTGAACAGCCCGAGCCCGATTAATACATACGCCGCAAACACCGCCGCACAATACGCCGTGCCTACTACAATAATCTCTTTGCGGGTATATTTGTAAACCGTTAAGAAAGACACAAAAAACACAATTACCGCAAACGCGCACGGGTTAATACCGTCCACCAATCCGCTGCCGATAATCGCCCACAACGTGATTTTACTGAACGCTTTTTGCGGGTCTTGCGCGTCCGTTTGGACCAGCGTAGTTTTTTCGTTTAACAGCATGGCTTTTTCAATAGCCGCGTCTGCATACGTTTTAATTTCCGTGGGGTAGCCCATTAAAAAAGTGCTTCCGATAGCCGCCGCCGGGTAGCCCATTTCCTGCACGCCGTACGCTTTGGCGGTTTCGGCAAAAATAAGGTTGTTGCCGCCTTGGCTGATGTCTAACTCTATAAAATTTACACTGTCTTTATATTGCTCTTTGAGCCCCGGCCAGTATTCCGCCTTTAACTTATTACAATGCACGCACGAGGGGCTGACAAACAACACAAAGTTGGGTTTATCTTCCGCCAGCTTTACCTCCGCTTGCGCGGCGGCCGCACCGCCCACCAAAAGAACTGCACCTAACAGAACACGCAAAATTTTTTTCATTTCACTAATTCCCTAATTTCATAAATTCGGCAATGCCGCCCAGCACCATATCTACGGACATTAAAATAAGAATCATACCCGTTAAACGCTCAATGGCCACCAGACCGCGTTTGCCCAACAGGGTGCTGATAGGAAAGGACAACATCAAAATAACCGAGTTAATAAGCGAGGCCACCAACACCACGCCTAACGTCACCAATTTACTGGGCGCCTGGGCGGAAAGAATCATCACCATAGAAAGCGCCGCCGGGCCCGCCACCAGCGGGATAGCCAACGGCACCACAAAGGGTTCGTCTTCTTTGGGGTCGGTTTTTACTTCGTCTTCCCCGCCGAACACCAATTTAACGGAAATGATAAACAGGATAATCCCGCCCGCTACACTTAAAGAAAACGGCCGCACGCCAAACGCGCGCAAGAACCATTTACCCATAAACAAAAAGCCCACCATAATTACAAGGGCGATGCCCAGTTCGCGCAACAGCACGGTTTTGCGCCGTTCCGGCGCTACCTTTTTAAGCGCGGCAATAAACAAAGGGATATTGCCGAATCCATCCATTACCAAAGATAAGGTAATTACGGAAGAAATGAAAAAGTCCATAATAAAAATTCTCCTTGGGCCGCTAAAAGGCCCGGGCGGCGTGGATGCCGTCTATTAGATTATAGCAAAATACGCTCCCAACGGCAGGGGCTCTAACTTAATTTTAACCGTTTGTAGGCGGGGCCCCAATTTAGTACCATTTATATTATGTTAAATACCAGTAATAACAGTGTGATACAAATTGTAAAATGGTTTATGCTCGCCACCCTGATAGGGGTTGTGGTGGGCGTGTTGGATGCGGTATTCTTAAAAACATTGGATGCCGCCATCGGGGCGCGCAACAAGGTGCCGTTTTTTTATTTGGGTATGCCGGTTTTTTTATACGTCTGTATGTTGCTTTCCCGCAAGACCTTCCCCAAAGACCGCGACTATACCACCGACGCGGTTGTAAATAAAATTAATAACTATGGGCCTATTTCGTTCCTGTCTATTACCAAAGGGTTCTTTTTATCCATTTTAACCATGGTGACGGGCGGCTCCGCCGGTAAAGAGGCCCCCTGCGCGGATGTGGGCGCCGGGGTAAGCTCCATTTTGGCCCGCCTAATGCGTATGGACGCCCACCACCAACGCCAAATGATGATTTGCGGCGTAAGCGCCGGCTTTGCCGGGGTGTTCGGCGTGCCGATATCGGGCGCACTGTTTGGGTTAGAAGTGCTTTGGGTGGGGCATATTTTTTATGAGGTCATGTTCCCGGCACTGGTGGCCGGGATTACCGCCTTCCAAGTGACCCAATTTTTAGGCGTAAACTATATTTATCATCCGCTCCAGTTTTCGCCGGTGTTTTCGGAGCAGTTCTTCCTAAAGGTAATTATCGCAGGAATGTTTTTTGGGTTGGTTTCCATTTTGTTTATTGAAATTATGAAATTCACCCGGGTTTTATTCCGCTATTTAACACGGCGCCTGGGCACTTTTTGCGCTTGTGCGTTGGGCGGCGTACTGCTCATTACCATTGGGTATGTGTGTTCCCCCTTGTATTTGGGGTTGGGCATGGCGGGCATTGATAACGTGCTGGCCGGGGCCGCCCCGCAAAGCCCGTTTGGTTTTTTGTATAAAATTGTGACGACCTCCATTACGTTTGCCGCCGGAGGGGTGGGCGGTGTGGTGACGCCGATTTTCTTTATCGGCGCGCAAGCGGGCGGTATGCTGGCTAACTTTTTGGGGGTGGATACGGCCACGTTGGCGGCCCTCGGATTGGTGGCGGTGCTGGCGGGCACGGCCAATACGCCGCTTTCGGCCAGTATTATGGCGATTGAGCTTTTCGGTGCGGAAATTGCCCCCTATGCCACCATTGCCTGCGTGATTAGCTTTTTGGTGACCGGGCAGCAGAGCATTTACCCCAGCCAGCAAATTTCTTGGGATAGTGGAAAATCTACGGACGAGCCCGCGCCAACCACGCATTTTAGGCGCCGGAAAAGTGACCACAAAGAGCGTATACCCCAACGCAAAACCTTGCTGAAAAAGGCGCTCAAAGAAATGGTAAAACACTTAATTCCTACCACCAAAGATTTAGACGATAAAAAATAAAATAAAATGCCCCGGGTTTTTCTCTTGGGGCGGCGCCCCAAACCTGCCCTTCTTTTTCTCATTGCAGAAAAAGAAGGCAAAAAGGCTAGCCCCCTGGGAACCTATAAAACCTATTTTGATACGGGCGTTTTACAACTCCCTACGGTCAAACAAATAAAACGCCTTTATATTCCGTTCAAAATAGGTTTTATAAGCAGGTTCTAAAGGGGGCATTGAACGGCAAAAGACAAAAGCGAACAACAACAGCAAGAGCAAAGAGGTAAACAGCGCTTTGTTTTATGCCGTTGCGTGCTAGTACAAGAGTGAGTGTTTGTAGCATGATTTTTCAAATTTAAGATGATTTTGCGCCGCTAGTTTAGGCGCGGTGTAGCGCTAGCTACATAAGCCTAAAGGCGGCACAAAAGGGCTTAAATTTGGAAAATGGTATGCCCACTAAATGCGAACGGGGAACAAAATGTTATTTTGTTCCCCGCGCGTTAAAATCCCCGCTTACCAAATGCCGTTATCAGTAAGTAGGTATGCCGTATTCTTTGGCTAACAAGTTATACCTATCAATCACTTTCCTAATAAACTTCCGTTTTTCCACATAACTCCCCGGGAAAAACGCCCCCTTAAAACCGGCAATCACCACATTTTTAAGCTCTTTGGGGGTCAAGTCTATATTGCGCACCAACAGTTCCAGTTCTTTGGTGACGGTAGTGTTAGACACCAAGCGGTTATCCGTATTAATGCTAATGGGCAGGCCGCGTTTAATCATTTCTTTGACCGGATGTTCTTTGACGGATTTTATTTCCGGCAAGGTTTGCAAATTACTGGTCAGGCACACTTCCACCCCAATGCGCTCGCTGGCGATATAATTTGCCAAACTATCCACATACGCTTGTTTGTCTTTTACCTTGCGGTCCTTAATCATATCGGTAGAAAACAAATGCGTGCCGTGCCCGATACGGTTGGCGTAGCAGTCCGTAATGGCCTGGAAGATAGATTCCGGGCCGTAGGCTTCGCCGGAGTGTACCGTTTTGCGCATAAAGTTTTTATGCACATAATGATAGGCGGCCAAATGGTCCGAGGCGGGGTAGCCGGCTTCTTCCCCGGCTAGGTCAAACCCCACAATGGGCAGGTGTTCTTCTTTTACCAAACGCACCACCATTTTGGCAAGCTCCAAAGAGGCAATACTGAAAATTTCTTCTTTTTTAGATTGCGCCAACGCCTTAATCAGCATGGCATAATAGGGGGACATAAACTCGTTAAAATTGCGCATGGCACACGCCAAAATGCCAAAGTAAAACTCTAAATCTTCCCCTTTTTTGACGGCCGCGCTGTTATTGTGTTCGTCCTGGGCGCGTTTTAATCCGCGGGCCACGGCGCGCACGGAATCCTGCGCGGAAAGTTTGTCGTTCGCGTGGAGCTGCGGGGCAAAACGGACTTCCAAATACCGCACGCCCTCGGCGATGGAATCTTGCGCCAGCTCGTACGCTACGCGCTCTATATTGGCGGCGTTCTGCATGACGGCGCCCGTATAGCCAAAGCCTTTCAAATATTCCACCAAAGAGGCGTACTTGTCCTTAAACACCAGTTCGCGGAGCCCTTCTTCCGTATAGGCAGGGAGTTCCACTCCTTCCTTTTTGGCTAATTCAATCAGCGTGGACAGGCGCAACGAACCATCCAGGTGAACGTGCAAATCCGCCTTGGGCAGGCGGCGCAAAAACTCGGCAGGTACTTGGTTTATGTTCATATTATATTTTCTCCGCTTTTTGGCCTTGCGGCGTATCTTTTACCTGGTAGCCCAGCTTGGCAATTTCGCTGCGCAGCTCGTCGGATTTTTTGTAATCCTTGGCGGCGCGGGCGGCGGCGCGGGCGGCCAGTAAATCTTGCACGGCCGGGGGAATTTCCACCGGGGCCGTTTGTTTTTCCTTAAACAAATCCAATGCCAAAATACTATCGGCAAATTGCAAAACAGCTACCTTTTCCGCCGCGGAAAGCTCCGCACTGCGGGCCGTTTCCCACGCCACGGCTAACGCCCGGGGGGCGTTGAGGTCGTCTTCCATAGCGGCGGAAAATTTGGCTTTCCACGCTTGGGCAGCGGGGCTGTCCTGCACGGCGCCGTTGGCGGCCGCTTTGGCCTGGCGGCACAACGCGCGCAGGTTTTCTAAACTTTTTACGGCGGAATCTAAACTTTCAAAAGTAAATTCTAATTGTGTGCGGTAATGGGCCGTTAAGCACAAATAGCGGTAGGCCAAGGGTTCGTAGCCTTTATCCCGCAAGGTTTGCACCGTCACAAAAGTTCCGGCGGATTTGGACATTTTGCCGGAGCGCAAAATCAAAAATTCCCCATGCACCCAATAATTGACGTATTTTTTGCCGGTGGCGGCTTCGCTCTGGGCGATTTCGTTGGTGTGGTGAATGGTGACGTGGTCAATCCCGCCGCAGTGGATATCCAGCGTGTCGCCCAAGTATTTCATAGCCATGGCGGAACATTCAATATGCCACCCCGGAAAACCGACCCCCCACGGGCTATCCCATTCCATTTGGCGCTTTTTATCCGTCGGGGAGAACTTCCACAAGGCAAAATCCGTCGGGTTGCGTTTTTCGTCGCTCATTTCCACCCGCGCGCCGCCTTGCAAGCCGCTAATGCGGGCATGGCCGACAAGCGCGTCATAGCGGGCAAATTTGGAAGTATCGTAATAAATACCGTCACTGGTGCGGTAAGTATAGCCTTTTTCTTCCAGTTTTTTTACCAAAGCAATCATTTCTTTAATATGTTGGGTGGCACGGCAGACAACCGTGGGCCGCGTGCAGTGTAAAGAGTCGTAATCGGCCCAGAATTTTTCTTCGTAAAATTTGGCAATATCCCACGCGCTTTTGCCTTCGCGCTGGGTGGCAACTTCCATTTTGTCTTCGCCGGAGTCTTGGTCGGACACTAAATGCCCCACGTCCGTCACGTTCATAACGTGTTTAAGCGGATAGTGCAGGCGGATAGTGCGGGCCAATAAATCTTCAAAAATATAAGTGCGCAAATTACCGATGTGCGCATAGTTATACACGGTCGGCCCGCAGCAGTACATAGTCACTTCCTGCGGGTTTTGCGGGGTAAATTCGTCTTTATGATGACTGGCGGTATTATATAACTGCATATCAGTTGGCCTCTTGTAATAATTGGGCATAAGCAAGCCCGATTTCTTGGAAAAATAATTTGCAGGTTTTTTGGCCTACACTGTTGGCGGAATCTTCGGACAGCATACAGCTTACCTCTATATCGGAAAGCGGATTAACGGACCCCACGCCGGAAACGGAATAAGTAAACCCGGTGGGGCGGTACGAACGCAACGCCCGGCTGTACGCTTGGTCCAACGCGCGCTGGAAGTAGCCCATTTCCTTTTGCGTGGCCGTGGCCCCCAAACGGAATTTTTTGCTGGCTACCGGAATGGCCACGTCGCCGTAAGTGCTGTACGAGCCGGAAGGCAGTTCCGCCGTAAAATCTTCTTCTTGCGAAGGGGCTTGCGGTTGCGTTAAATCGGCCTCCGGCGCAACGTAGGAACCGTCCAACACGCTGGGGGCATCCAACGGCCCGGTGGGGAATTGGGTAGCGGTTTCGTAATCCGTATACATCCCGTAATCAAGCCCTTGGCGGATGGTTTTTTTGGAACGGTAATCCCCGGTTCCGGCACAAGCGGCTAACCCCACGGCTAATACTAAAAAGGTAAAAACTTTTACATTCATTTTGCTAACTCCTTATTTTTAACGTGGCGACGGCTTGGCACATAGCGGCTTCCCCGCGGCCGATTTCGCCGACGTGTTCATGACTTTTAGATTTGAAACTGACGTTTTTTACGTCCATACCAAACACGCGGGCTAAAGAATTGCGCACGGTGTCGTAATGCGGTTTAATTTTGGGCTCCTGCGTAATAATGGTGGCGTCTATATGAACGATTTCCGCTTGGCGGCGGCGCACAATTTCCAACACTTTGCGGGCAATTTCCACACTGGAAATGCCTTTAATGGTGGGGTCCGTGGGCGGAAACAAAATGCCTATTTCCCCCTCGCACAAGGCGCCTAAAATAGCATCACAAATAGCGTGGAGAACTAAATCTCCGTCGCTATGGCCCTGAAAACCTTTCGTATGCGGGATTTCCGCCCCGCCCACAAACATTTTAATCCCCGGTTCCAGGCGGTGCAAATCAAACCCGAAACCCGTACGGTATATAAAATTTTCTTGCATAAGTGCCTCGGCAAAAATTAAATCTTCCGGCGTGGTAATTTTGAAATTGGTATAGTCCGACGGTACAACATGCACCGCCACCCCCAGTTTTTCTACCAGTTGGGATTCGTCCGTAGCGTCCTTTTGGGAGCCGAACTTTTCCAACGCTTCCACTAGCACCGCCCGGCGGTAGCATTGGGGGGTCTGGGCCGCCCACAGCGTGCCGCGCTCCGGCGTGTTTTGCACGGTATGGCCCGCGCATACTTTAATGGTGTCTTTCACAGGCACCGCCAACAGCGCGGCCCCATGGGTAAGCGCCTCTTGCACACAACGGCCAATCAGCTCCGGCTTTACCAGCGGGCGGGCACCGTCATGCACGGCCACCACTTGGGCCTGCGGCGCCGTTTTTTGTACGCCGTTTATGACCGATTCCAACCGGGTGGAACCGGGAAGCGCAAAAGTTAAGCCCTCAAATTCAGCCGCCAATGCCGCTTGATTTTCCGGCGGGGTGACTACCACCACTTGCCCGATTTGCGGCGCGGCTAAAAATGCGCGCACGGTGTGAAAAAGGACGGGTTCCCCGCCCAGAGGCAACATTTGCTTGGGGCGCCCCATCCGGGTACCGCTTCCCCCCGCCACAATGACCGCTGACGCAAAACCCGTCTTGTTTTTATCCATAAATTTTATTTTGTTTTCGCAAAAATCATCCGGCCGGAAGACGTTTGCAAAATGGAATACACGGATACTTCCGCCCGCTTGCCGATATATTTGCGGCCGTCTTCCACCACTACCATGGTGCCGTCGTCCAAATAGCCGATGCCCTGCTCTTTTTCTTTACCGTCTTTCATAATGAACAAAGACATGGTTTCCCCGGGCAGGACCACCGGTTTTAAGGCGGTAGCCAAATCGGCCACGTTTAAGACCGTGACGTCATACAAAGCGCCTACTTTATTGATGTTAAAATCCAGCGTGACGACTTCCGCATCCAAACTTTTAGCCAGTTTTACAATGCGTTCTTCGGGCGTATCCGCTTTGGGGGCGCGGCTGGTTAAGCGCACGCCGATTTCTTTCAGCTCTTGCAAGCGGGTGGCAACGTCCAAACCGCGGCGGCCTCTGGCGCGTTCCAACGGGTCTTTACTGGCCGCCATTTTGTTGAGTGCGTCCATCACAAACACAGGCAATACAATAATGCCGGATAAAAAGTTGATTTCGCACAAATCCACAATGCGCCCGTCCAACAGGGCGGATAAATCGGCCACCTTCAAATGGCTGCCGCGGTAGGAAAGCCCTTCCAAATCCCGCGCCTTAAAAATGCTGGCCAATACGCCGAACACCAAAAGGGCAATTTCTATTTTAGCTTCATAATTGCCCCAAAAGTCGGCAACGGTATCGTTGGCAAATTTCATCAGGCCGTAATCAAAAAATACATACAGCATATACCCCAATAACAGCCCGGTACATGCAATCATAATTTTAATTAAACGCAAGCGCTTAAAAAGCACCTCGCCAGCCAGCACAATGGCGCTACACAACAAGCCGCCCAGCAGGCTCATCCAATCTTTATCTATAAAATTATATGTAAGGAATGGGAACGCAACTAACGTGGATATTCTAAAAATCCAAATAGGCATAAGGCCTCCAATAAAATTAGGGTAAAAACAGCAAACCCGTAGATATATATTTACATTTTAGCACTTTACCGACGTTTTATGCTGTTTTTTATGAAGAAAAACGCCGTTTATTCCCCCGGGCCGCAAAAAACCGGCACAAGGCCGGTTCTTTTTAACGCAATTTGAGGGCTAAATCGTTCAAGTCTGCCAGTTCCAGCACCGTCAAATCTTTCAGGTTGCGTTTTTCCGTGCGGGATAAAGCGGCCGTGTAGGCTTTTTTGAACCCCAAACGGCGGGCTTCTTCCAAACGGCGGTCCAACAGCGGCACTTTAGCCGCCTGCCCCAAAATGCCTACTTCCGCCATAAACAGGCTGTCATGCGCGATGGGGATTTCCTTGCAAGAACTAATCACCGCCGCACATACGGCTAAATCTAACGCGGGGTCTTTTAGCTTAACGCCGCCCGCCAAACTGACAAAAATGTCTTTATTATCTAAAGGCAGGCCGATATGTTTTTCCAAGGCGGCAAACAACATTAAACAGCGGTTCAAATCCACCCCCGTCGTCACGCGGCGCGGGTACGGGTAATGCGTGGGGCTGACTAACGCCTGCACTTCCGTAAGTAGCGGGCGGCTACCCTCTAACGCCAAGGAATACGCCCGCCCTTTAAGGGCACGCTCTTTAGACGTTTGCGCAAAATACTCGCTGGCATTTTCCACCCCTTCCAAACCGCTGCCCGTCATTTTGAAAAGGCCGATTTCCCCGGTGGAGCCGAAACGGTTTTTGTGCGGACGGAGCAAGCGCAGTACGTTGTCTTTTTCCGTATCAAAATAGAGCACGCTGTCCACCATGTGTTCCAACACTTTGGGGCCGGCCAATTCGCCGTCTTTCGTCACATGGCCCAGCACAAATGTAATAATACCTTTGGGCTTGCACAAACGCACCAGTTCGCTGGCACATTCGCGCACTTGGCCGACGGTGCCCGCCGAAGAAGTAAACTCCGGGTGATATACCGTTTGGATAGAATCCAACACTAACACATCCGGCGCCACCTGCTCCACGGATTCCACAATTTTTTGGATGTCCGTTTCACAATGCAAATAAATGTTTTCGCTCCCTACGCCCAGGCGTTGGGCGCGGCCGGAAATTTGGCTGATGCTTTCTTCGCCGGAGATATACAATACTTTTAAGGTTTTGGAAAGCGCCGCCGCCACCTGGAGCATAAGCGTACTTTTGCCAATACCGGGCGCCCCGGCCAACAGCGTAATTTGGCCTTTTACCAATCCGCCGCCCAACAGCCGGTCAAACTCCCCAATGCCGGTGGGAATACGGGTTTCCGGCACGGAGCGGCTATCGGAAAGTTTTATAATTTCGGACGAAAAATCCGTAAAACTCCGGGTGCGTTGGGGCTTTTTGCTTTCCTGTTGTTTTACTTCTTCCGCCAACGTGTTCCATTCCCCACATTCCGGGCATTGGCCCGACCATTTGGGGGCTTCATACCCGCATTTTTGGCAGACAAAAACCGTCTTAAATTTCATAACGCTCCTACCGGGCCATGGTGGCCAAACCGAAGAAAGATGAAATATCCTGGTCGTTAAACGACAGGTTCGCTTTGACGGAAAACTCGTTGGTTTCCAATGCGTCGCGCATCCACGCACCCATGGAGAAATAGCGGTTGAACCTAAAGTCCACCCCATAGGTTAAGTTCGGTTTGTTAAACTGGCGGTGATTAATCACGCGGTCGCGGCCCCAATCGGACAGTTCCCCCGTAAACGTAAAGCGGTTGAAAAATTCGTGTTCATAGAACGGGCGCAATTCCATAGCCACGCCGCCCGCCCCGCGAATCATCCCTGCCGATACACGCGCCCAACGATTATAAAGCCCAAAGCGCAAGTCCAGTTTATTGCGTTCCAAATAGTCTTTGGAGTCCAGTTTGTCGTCTTCGTTGCCGATGTTGGCCATACCCGCGCGGTAGAACGTAAAACCGCTGGAGGGGAAGATTTCCAACGCTAGGTCACTGCTGGCTACTTGGGATTGCGGCATATAGAAGAAGTCATAATCCCAATAAATGCGAAAACGGCTCATTTTGCCCACAAAAGTTTTTACTTCCGTCATGGTTTGTTTTAAGTCCGTCACGCTGTCTTTTACGTCTTGCTTCATTTGCGGGTCTTTAATCAAACTGCCTATTACGCCGTCGCCGTTATCCAAACTGGTCATTACGTTATCGGCTTTGGCTACCACGCCTTTAAGCTGTTCGCTGATTTGGTCCAAATTCTGCACGGAATTGGTTAAATACGGCCGCATGGTGGAAACCATTTGGTTCAAATTGGCCGAAAGCCGCCGTACATCGGCCAAGGCATCGTTTAAGTTGCGGCCGAACTCCCCCTGCTTGTTGACGCTGTCCACCAATTCTTTTACGCTGGACATGGTTTGCGTAATCATTACGTCCATGGGCAGTTCATCCGTACCGTTTACATATTCCCCATTGGTAATTAAGCCGGAAGCGGCCGAACCTTGCTCCGCTTTTAAGTATTTGGAACCGATAATACCCGTCATTACCACGCTAAAATGGGTGTCTTTATATAAGGGGACTCCCTCGTTAATGGCGGCCACCACAATTACTTGGCCGTTTTCTATTTTAATGGCTTTTACTTTACCCACTTCCACGCCGGAAAGTTTAACCGCCGCTTTGACGGGCAGGCCGGAAACGTCCTGAAATTTGATGTTTACATCATAGGTGCGCGTAATGGAAAATCCGCCCAGGAAATAGAGCGAAAACCCCAATACAAACAACCCGATTACCGTAAAAATGCCTAATTTTGTTTCTGGTTTCATAATTTTTGGTTCCTTATTACATAATAACTGTTTATCCGCCCGAAAACAGGCGTTTTTTTAATTAGTCCTTGGTTAATTTCATTTGGATAGGCCCGTGGCTGCTGCCGCTGACAAACTGTTTTACATAGGGGTTGTCGGTACGGTTAAATTCGTCCGGGGTGCCTTCCAACAAAACGCGGCCTTCATACAAGAAAGCAATTTTGTCCGCTATCTTAAAAGCGGAGTGCATATCGTGCGTAATTACTACGGAAGTGACATGCAATTTATGTTTCAAATCCAAAATCAAATCGCTGATAATATCCGACATAATCGGGTCCAGCCCGGTCGTTGGTTCATCATACAAAATACATTTGGGGCTTACGGCCAGTACGCGCGCCAGCGCCACGCGCTTTTTCATACCGCCGGAAAGCTCGCTGGGGTTTAAGTGTTCCACATCTTTTAAGCCCACTAACGCCAATTTTTCTTTTACAACTTTCGGATAATCCGCTTCCGGCACGTCGGTTAGATATTTAAGCCCGAAGGCCACGTTTTCCCCCACGCTCATGGAGTCAAACAAAGCGCCCTCCTGGAACAAATACCCAAAATGGCGGCGGATAGAGGCCAGTTTTACCTCGCTATGGATTTTGGTGACGTCTTTACCGTCTACCAAAATTTGCCCGCCGTCGGCTTCTTCCAACCGCATTAAACATTTAATCAGCGTGCTTTTGCCGCAGCCGGAGCCGCCCAAAATGCAAAGCACTTGGCCGTCTTCTATTTGCAAGTTGACGTTTTTTAACACCTGTTTAGGGCCAAAACTTTTTTGAAGATTTTTAATTTCTATCATCTTAAATCCCGAACGCGGTTAAAATAGCGGTTAAAAAGTAATCCAATACCAAAATCAGCACAATGGTTGTCACTACGGCGCCGGTGGTGGATTTCCCCACGCCCTCCGCGCCGCCGCGGGTGCTGATACCTTTATAACAGCACACGGTGGCAATCATAAACGCAAAAATGAAAGATTTTATAAACCCGTGCATAAAATCCGGCACGGCCATAAAGGTTGTAATGTCCGAAAAATATACCTCGCCCGGCACGCCTAGCGCATAGACGGCCACCAAATACCCGCCGAGTACCCCAAACACGTTGGAAAAAACCGTCAGTACCGGCATGGTGAGCAAAAAGGCAAACAGGCGCGGAATCACCAAATAGCGGATAGGGTTGGTGCCCAGCGTATAAAGCGCGTCCAGTTGGTCCGTGACCGCCATGGTGCCGATTTGCGCCGTGACCGCCGCCCCCGCGCGGCCGGAAACCACTACGCCGGTCAATACGGGGCCCAGTTCACGGATAAGTGAAAAGGACACAATCGTTCCCACAAAAATCGGCTCGCCGAAGATGTTGCCAATGGTGTTGCCCGCTTGCAAGGCCAGTACCATGCCGGTAAACAAACTGGTCAGCGCTGTCACGCCGAAAGAATCCACCCCGATACTCACGCTTTGGCGGACGGCTTGGTCAAACTCAAAGCGGGAGCGCCCCAACCAAAACAGTACGGAGCGGACCATCGCCGCCGCACCGCCCAGTTGGGCCAGTAAATTATCTACTTTTTTACCGATATATGTAAACATTACTTTTTATAAAACCTCGGCACCCGCAGCATAAGCAAGGTGGTTAATTCGTAATCAATGGTCCCGGCCAAGCGGGCCAAATCCGCAAAGCGCACTTGTTCTTGCCCCTGTTGGCCCACCACCACTACTTCATCCCCCACGCGGGCATCCGGCACGGAGGTAATATCCAACATGGTCATATCCATCGTCACGTTGCCCAATACGCGGCAGCGTTGGCCGCGCACTAACACTTCCGCCTTGTTGGATAGCGCCCGCAAAAATCCGTCCCCGTACCCCAAAGGAATGGTGGCAATTTTCATGGGTTTGGGGCAAATAAAACTGCGCCCATAGCTAATGCTTGCTCCGGCCGCTACGTCTTTTACATACACAATGCGCGTTTTGAGCGACATAATGGGCTCAAAGCCGTCTTCCAACCCCAGTTCCGCATGGCCGGGGCGCACCATATCCAAAACCATATCCGGCCGGTGTATAAGCCCCGGCGTGGCGCATAAATGGCATTGGTTGATGTGTATGCCGTGCAAGCGCACATTGGTTAGCGTATCGCGGAAATAGCCGATTTGCTCCTCCGTATAAGCCGGGTCACAATCCGCACTGGAAAGGTGGGAATAGAGCCCGTCCAAAATAACATGCGGGTTATGGGCCAAAAATTGTAAAACCGCCATTACCCCGCCGCGGCGGGTGCCAATGCGCCCCATGCCGGTATCCTGCTTTACATGGCACAAGGCTTTTATGCCCAGTTTAGCGGCAATATCCGCTACCGCGTGCGCGGCGTCCAAACTGGCAATCGTCACGGCCAGTTTGTTTTTAATGGCGTATTCAAACGCCTCAAACGGATAAATACTGCCCAGTACCAAAATGGGAGTTTTTAAGCCGGCGGCGCGGAGTTCTAAACCTTCTTCCACGGACGCCACCCCAAAAAATTGGCAGAGTTGTTTTTCCTCGGCAAATTGGCCCAAAGCCACGGCCCCATGGCCGTAGGCGTTGGCTTTCAAAATACCCAAAATTTTAACATCCGGCCCCACCATACCGCGCACTTTACGCAGGTTGGCTTCGTACTTGGTTAAATCCACTTCCGCCCAAGTGGGGCGCAAAAACGGTTTTTCCATATTTACTCCGGCAGTACCATGGGTTCCGCCGCCATGCCCTCCGGCATGGACATTTCTTCCGGCGCCGGGTTGGTAAATAAGGTGTATTCCCCGATAAAATGCAAGGGAATATCCCCCACCGGGCCGTTGCGCTGTTTGGCAATAATCAGCGTGGCTTTATTTTTCAAATTCGGGTCATCGCGCTTGTAATAGCCGTCACGGTGGATGAGGGCCACCACGTCGGCATCCTGTTCAATAGAGCCGGATTCGCGCAAGTCGGAAAGTTGCGGTTTATTATCTTGGCGGCCTTTGTCTTCGTTCTTACGGCTCAACTGGGACAGCGCCAACACCGGCACATTTAAGGTGCGGGCCAAATCTTTTAACTGGCGGGAAATTTCGGACACTTCCTGTTGGCGGCTTTCCGTGCGGCCCGAACCGCGGATTAATTGCAAATAGTCAATGATAATTAGGCCCAATTCTTTGCCTTGTTTGGCCAGTTCACTGGCTAAACGGCGCGAACGCATGCGGATTTCCGTAATGGAAATGCCGGACGTATCATCTATATACATGGGGGCTTCGGCCAGGCGGCTGTATTCGCGCAATAAGTCCCCCCATTTGGCGCGGTCGTACCTGCCGTTGCGCAGTTTGCTTACTTCCGTCATGGAAGCGGCGCCTAACATACGCTCAAACAAAGAGTGCCGCCCCATTTCCAGCGAAAATATCGCCACCGGGAAGCCCTTGGTCACACACGCAAAATGCGCCATATTCAGCGCCAAAGCGGTTTTACCTTGGCTGGGGCGCGCGCCCAAAATAATTAGGTCAGATTTACGGAACCCGCCTGTTTTATAGTCAAACTCCGTCAGCCCGGTAGGAACACCCTGGATAGGGCTTCTGTTTTTGGCGGCGTTTTCAATCATATTCAGCACTTCCGGGGCCATATCTTTGGTGGATACAAAGCCCGTTAAGCGCTGTTTTTGGCTCAAACGGTAAATGGAGTCCGCCGCTTCGTCTAGCAGTTCTTGCGGCTCGTCGGTTTCCTGGTAGCATTTTTGCACTAGCGCGGTGGACGTGCGGATAAGTTCGCGGATGACGGCCTTTCTATATACAATATTGGCGTAATGTTCTATATGGGCGGCGGTGGAAACTTTGCCCACCAGTTCCGTCAGGTACACCTCGCCCCCTAATTTAGCCAATAAATTAGCGGTTTTGAGGGCTTCCGTCACGGTCACAAGGTCCACAGCTTGGCCCTTTTCGGCCAAGTCTTTCATGGCGGAAAAAATCTTTTTGTGGGCATCTTTATAAAAATGTTCCGGCTTGAGGATTTCCAAAGCGCGTTCCACGGCCTCGGCCTCCATCAGCATAGAGCCTAAAACGGCCATTTCCGCATCCAACGCCTGCGGAGGGAGTTTTTCTTCCAGCAAATTACTGATTTTAGGGATAGTCATACGTCCTCTTATAAAATGAAATAAAATCTTTACCGCCGGGTAAAAAGGCGGCTTTTTATTATTGTAGCAATTTTGAACGGCAAACGCGCGCGCAGGAATAGGGCTAGATAAATAAAAAATAGCGGGCCCCCTTGCGGGAGCCCGTTTTTTGTAAAATACCTCTATTAATACTTGCGGTTATTCGTGCGGTTGCTTAATCATACAGGTCACTTCATCAAAACCATATCCATCATTCTTTTTGGGTGGTTCGGTGGAACACACATATTTAATGTAATATGTCGGCGTTAAAGCACACTCCACCAATCTACCGTTTTTATCTTTATGAGGTCTACAGCCCGCAGCAGGCTGTCCGCCAGTCAAATACCTATAATACTCAACACTTGTGTCTGTGCCTTGTTCGCAAGCGGCCTTGGCCTCAGCATAAGAAGATGCCCCGCCAGAATACACGCTACCATCGCTTGCTGACACACGCGTGACACATTTGAAGTAATACTTGGGGCCTGGCTTACAATTACAAGTGGCCGGATCCCAACCGGTGGAACAAAGGCCCGCATTGGCGCTACTGGGGCAAGAGCAAGAACAGGTTGCCTCGTTCCACGCATAATGAACCGATTTTGCGGAGCCCATTCCCCCACCCGTGTTAAGCAGCCGTAATTTGTCTTTACAATTCAAACGCTCTGATTCATTGCAACGGGAACATTCTTTATCCCAGTTTCCGGCCGTCCACGTGCCATTTACACAAGCATAGCTTTTCGTGCGGACAGTGCCATTGGGGCAAATATCATTTTCGTCCGCCGGTTTGGCCGGGCAAGCCGGGAACGCGCCCAACACCCATTTATAATTGGTAGCGGCACTGCAAGAATAACTGGCTTTTACCGTGCCACAGGCACAAGCTTTTACTTGGTCCGCAGGTTGGCTCCCTTCGCACGAAGGTTCCGGAGCGGGCATTGGTTCCGGTGTGGGCGTCGGGTCCGTGCCTACTCCACTGCCGTCGCCGTCGCTGCCCTCACAGCCGGAAGACGGAAATGTTAGTCCGTCACAGCTGGGGTAATTTTTGTTTAATTTGGCACAATCATCACCCGTACAACAAAAGCTGCCGTCTTGATAAGACAGCATTTTTAAGGTGTAATTGCCTTTGTTGCTGGTGGCGGAAATACCTTCCGTCTGTAAACTGTATTTATAGTCCTTGGTGTCACTGGAAGAAATTACGTCCGCTAAATTATCAAACTTTAAGGTGTACTTTTTATCCATGGCACAACGGCGCTCCTGCTCCGTGCGCACGGCAGACATCATTTCTTCGGCTTCCGTCACTTTCCGGTTTTCTATGACCCGGTTAAACTTAGGAAGCGTGACGGCAGACAGAACGCCTATTACAATGACTACAATAAGCAGTTCCGTAAGCGTAAAAGCACGCTTATTTTTGTTAGGATTCTTTTTCACGTAAACCTCCACTTATTTTATTATTTTACAAAAAAATTATATTTATTCAATAGTTTTTTTAAAGCACAAAAAAGCCTGCTATCCTAAAGGATAGCAGGCTTGGTGATAAACTTAACGAACTGTTATTTAGCTTCGGCCGCGGCGGCTTCGGTCTTTTCCGCGGGTTTAGCATCCGGGATAGACGGGGCCACTTCGGTCAGCGCGTCAATTTTAACCGTAATTTTGGCGGTGACGGTGGGTTTCAAATAAATGCCCACTTCGGTTTCGCCCAGGGCTTTAATCGGCATAGTAAGCTCAATGGCTTCTTTTGCAATTTTATGACCCAACGCATTCAAGGCTTTGAAGATGTCCGCCTTGTTTACGGAACCGAATACTACGCCGTCGCTATTGACGGTTTTGGTAAACGGCAAGACCACACCGGCCAGTTTTTCGGCGATGGCGCGGGCTTCGGCCAATTCGGCTTCAATGCGTTTGGCGCGGCGTTCCGCACCTAATTGCCAGTTTTTAATAGAGCCTTCGGTAGCCAATTCCGCAAAGCGGTGCGGCACCAAGTAGTTGCGCGCATAGCCGGGTTTTACTTCTACAATATCGCCGGTCATGCCCAAGTTTTTTACGTTTTGTTTCAAAATAACTTTCATGGGTTGCGCTCCTTCTTATTTCTTAGGCAAGGAATACGGCAAAATGGCCAAATTCCGGTCTCTCTTAATGGCTTTGGTAATCTGGCGCTGGTGTTTGGCGCAAGTACCGGTAATGCGGCGGGAGAGAATCTTGCCGCTTTCCATGGTGAAAGATTTCACAAACTGAAAGTTTTTGTAATCTACGTTTTCAATTTTTTCCGCGCAGACTTTGCAAACTTTTCTTCTGCTTTCAAAGCGCTTTTTAGCCATATACGGGCGGGCCGGGCGTTCCGGGCGGGCGGCCACAGGCGCGGCGGTATTGGCAGCGGGGGTTTTAATTTCTTCTGACATTATTTTTCCCTCTTAAATGGGTTTTGGTTAAAAAGGGACGTCGTCTTCCATCACCGGTTCAACATCGGCGGAAGAGGCGTTTCCCTGGGTTGCAGTACCGTACGAGCCGGCCCCTGCAACGTTAGACTCCAGTATCTGAATCCGGCGGGCCGTCACCTGCATACTGCGGCGGGTTTGGCCGGTCGTTTTATCGGTATATTCGCTGCTGGTCAGGCGGCCTTCTACATAGACAGGCGTGCCTTTTTTGACCCGGTCCTTACAACGTTCTGCCGTCGGGCCCCAAACCACTACGGGAACAAAAACCACGTCGTCTTTCCATTCGTTGGTGGTGTTATCCATATAGCGGCGGTTCACGGCAATATCAAAACGGCAGACCGCTTGGCCCTTTTGCGTAAAAGCCACATTGGGGTCCCGCGTGAGTCTGCCCGCTAAAAGCACCAGGTTTTGTTCCGGTAATCTGATTTGTCCCGTCATAAGGTCCTTTTATTTGGAAGCAACGGTCGGCTTTGCTTTAATTTCTTTAGCCAACATCACCATAGAGCGAAGAACTTTTTCATTAAGTTTCATTGCTTCGTTCCAGGTGCCGATAAATTCAGGGTTTGCCTTGAATTTGAGATAGAGGTAGAAACCATCGCGAACATGGTTGACTTCGTGGGTGAATTTTCTTCTGCCCAATTTTTCTTCGCTGGTCACTTCTCCACCGTTTTTCGTGATAAGCTCTTTGGCTTTGGTCACGAATTCGCCCACTTCTCCGTCGGAGAGTTGGGGTTTCACAATCGTTACAGTTTCGTAAGTTCTCATATACTGATTATACTATTTTTGTTTATTTTAGTTAAGTACAAAAAACCACTTCGGGGCGTTTTCCGTCCCGCTGGGGTTTTAAGGAATATCTTTCCGGCACTGCTTCACCAAGGGCCGCGGCAATTCTTTCCTCTTATTTATTATACAAAAATGGCTTTTTTTACGCAATACAAAAGGCTTTACGGGCGTTTTAAGAAGATTTTTGCGGGCGACGTGGCCCCTTTTATTAAGGAGAGCTTGTTTTCCGCCACGCCCAAATGCTCCGCTAACATAGCGCGCACGGCGGCATTGGCGCGGCCCTGTTCGGCCGGGGCTTTCGTCCAAATTTCAAACGTATCCGGGGCTTTGGTTTCCAACCGGTTTTTCTTTTCCCCCGCGTGAACTTTTACTTTAATATATACATCCATACAGGTATTGTAGCTTTTTTGCGCTTTTTTTGGGGAAAGCACCCAATAAAAAACCCGGGGATATGAAAAGCACCCCGGGTACGCGCTAAAACTAAAACGCTGTTATTTGCGGGCAATCAGGCTGCGGGCCGTCATATCCGCCGGCTTGGCAAGGCCCATAACGTCCAGTACGGTGACGGCAATATCCCCCAAGTTGCCCGTGGGTTGCATTTGGGCGGTGGGGTGGTCTTTGCTGACGTACACAAAATCCACCAGGTTGGTGGTGTGCGCCGTTTTGGGCATATTGATTTTTTCGTCCCACATTTCTTCCGCGTTGCCGTGGTCGGCCGTGATGAAAACGTCATAATCATTCGCCAACGCGGCTTCGGTCACGGCGCCGGTGCATTCGTCCACCGTTTCCACCGCTTTTACTACGGAATTAAAATTGCCGGTGTGACCAACCATATCACAGTTGGCAAAGTTGATGACAATAAAGTCATACTTTTGGGTGGCAATTTGTTTGAGCGCCTCGTCTTTGACGATATAGGCTTCCATTTCCGGGTGTTCGGCAAAGGTGGCGGGGTCAAAGCGGCCTTTAATTTCAATGCGGTCTTCGCCTTCGTACGGTTTGATTTGTTTGCCGTTAAAGAAAGACGTGACGTGTTTGAATTTTTGCGTTTCCGCCAAGCGCAACTGCTTGAGCCCGGCTTTGGAAATCACTTCGCCCAGCAAATGATTCATACCGCCGCCGTCCGTCATGGAAGGCAACGCATTGTACGGGAAAGAATCGTAATATTTGGTCAAACCGCAATACACGCACGGTACGCGGGTGCCGCGGTTTTTGCCCGGGTAGTTGTCGTCAATAAACGCGCGGGTAAGCTGGATGGCGCGGTCTTGGCGGAAGTTAAAGAAAATCACGCTGGAACCGGCTTCCATGCCTTTATAATCGCCCAGTACGGTCGGCGGGATGTATTCGTCCACCATGGGGCCGCCGTCCGGCGTTTGCATGGTTTTGTAGTCCGTTTCCACCACTTCTTCGGCGGTGGAGCCGTGCAAGCCCTGCGCGCGGACAATCAAGTTGTACGCTTTATCGGTCAGGCTCCAATCTTCGCCGCGGTCCATGGCATAATAGCGGCCCTGAATGGTGGCAATTTGGCCCACACCGTATTCTTTAATTTTTTCTTCCAACGTGCGGATAAACCCGATAGAGCTTTTGGGCGGCGTATCGCGGCCGTCGGCAAAAAAGTGGATATATACTTGTTTGATGCCCTTTTCGGCGGCGTATTTCATAATGGCGTGCAGGTGGTCTTGGTGGGCGTGGACGCCTTCGTCCTGCACCAACCCCATAATGTGCAGGGGTTTATGGTTGTTTACGCAGTTATCTATGCAGGCCGCAAACGGAGCCGACTTAAATAAAGAGCCGTCTTCAATAGTATCTTTCAGGCGTTTTAATTCTTGGATGACAATGCGCCCCGCGCCCATATTCAAATGGCCGACTTCGGACGAGCCCATATACCCCGCGGGCAGGCCCACTTGTTCGCCGGACGCTTCAATTTGCGTATGCGGATACTGTTGCAAATACTTGTCCATATTAGGTGTTTTTGCGTTAGACACCGCATTAAACTTGCCGGGCTTGGCATCACCCCAGCCGTCACGAATGATTAATACAACTTTTTTCATACCTTTAGTTCTCCTTAAATAGCAGAAGCGGATAACAACTCCGCCCAATTTTTATATTGAAATTGCTGCAAATTTTCTACCGTTTTTACACCTTGGCCGCTCAAGCGGTTCAAAAAGTAATAAAAAATCTGTTCGGCCATTTTGGTATCGGCCATGGCGCGGTGCCAACCCTGGCAGTTAATACCCAGTTGTTCGGCCACGCACCCCAAATTATTTTTGGCAAACTTGCCGCTTTTGCGCGCCAGTTTGAGCGTATCCACCACCGGGGCGGGCGGCAGGCGCAAACCGCAGGAGGCAAATTCGTGCTGTAAAAACTTGAGGTCAAAATCCGCATTGTGCGCCACCAGCACGCACCCGTCCAACACGGCCAAAAGCCGCGGGGCAATATCGGCAAATGCGGGGGCGCCGGATACCATTTCGTTGGTAATACCGTGGATAGCCACCACCGCCGGGCTCATGGGGATACCGGGATTAAGCAGGGTGGAAAATTCCTCCACCGGGGCCCCGTTTTGGGTGACGGATACGGCAATTTCACAAATTTTTCCGCCTTCCTTGGGGCATAAGCCAGTTGTTTCCGTATCTAAACAAGCAAATTTAACTTCTTGTAAATTCATTTTTTCTCCTACCAATTCAAATAAACGCGCCAATGCACCGCCCAGCTGATTAAACAAGTGACCCCAAAGCCAAAATAAAAGGCAAAAGAAGACACATCCATCAGCCGGATTTTGCGCGCATACACCACGCACGCCCAACAGCCGCACGTTAAAAATAACCAACGCCACCCCGGCAGTAAGCCCGTTAAAAAGAAAATGGCGCGCACCATCATCATAATCCACCGCTCATCAGCCGTGGGATAATCCCGGCCGTATAAATCTTTTTCCACACAAAAAATAAAAGTTCCCAATACTTTGGTGACCAACATCAGCCCCACACAAAAAATCACCCATTTTTCGGCAAAGAAACTGCCGGTTTCATACAAGGCATGGAACGGCACGCACAACAAAAGCACCAAAAAGTTGAATGTATCGTGCAAGACAAAAGACAGCGTGTTGTGGAATTTGCGCGTACCGCTTATTTTGAACCAACCGTCAGAAAATATATAAAACGCCGTCATGGGGAGCAAGGCCACCCAACCGGGCACATCTGTAATTCCGCACAAAGACCACGGCATGGTTAAGTACAGGCGGCACAGCACCATAGCCACCGCCCAAAACAAAATGCCGCGCGCCAGCGCCAACTTCCAGGGGTGACATTCCCCATAGCAGTAAAACCGCTTGCCATATAAGGCAAAATCGGCAATATAATAAGCTAAAAACAGACGCCAAAAAACTATCATTTATCCTCCTGATTAGGCAGGGCAAGCGTAAACACACTGCCTTGGCCGGGCTTGGAGGAAACCGTTAAAGTTCCCCCATGGGCCTGCACAATTTGGCGGCTGATAAACAGCCCCAACCCGTAGCCCCGGCTATCCGAATGTACTTGCCGGTATTTTTGAAAAACGGTTTGTTGCTCCTGCGGGGTAAGCCCGATACCGCTATCCGCCACCGAAAGGAGCGTTTCCCGGGCGGTTTGCTGTGCTTCCACCCGCACAAAACCTTGCTGTGTAAATTTAACCGCATTGGAAACCAAATTAACCACCACGCGGCGCAATAATTTTTCGTCCGCCTGCACCCACATATCCGGCACCGTGGTTGTGAGTTCCAGGCCTTTTTCCTTGGCCGCGGGCAACAGGGTGTCCACCGCATAGCGCGCTAAATCTTTCAAATTCACCCGGGCCAAATGCGGGGTAAGCATACCCGCTTCCAACCGGGAAACATCCAACACATCTTCCAATAATGCGGATAAATTCCGGGCGGCCTCGTCCATCAGCCGCAAGTATTCTTTTTCTTCCTGCGGAGAGGCCTTGCCGCTGGATAAAATATATAAATAACCCTGGAGCCCCAAAAGCGGCGCGCGCAAATCGTGCGCGACGGAGCGGAACACGTTTTCTTTCATTTCGCTTAATTGGGCCTGCACTTGCAAAAGTTGGTAATCTTTCAAATCCGCCGTCATTTTATTGAAAGAGGCAATCAGCGTTTGGAATTCTCCCCAACCTAAATTTTCGTCTACTTTTTGGTCTAAATTTCCGCGGCTCACTTCGCGCGCGGCTTTATCCAAGGCGCTAATCGGCTCGCCCAAACTTTCGGCAAAAGTAAGTGCGCCAAAATAAGCCAGCGTGGCAATCGCCAACATAAACAGTAAAATAATAATGTTTGTATAATAAAGCCCGCGGAACGCCTCGGCCTTTAGCTGGAGTACCACCGCATAAGTGCCCCAAATGGGCGTAGGCGCAAAGGCCCCCACAAAAACCTCTTTAGGGCCCCGGACGGACGGAATTAAACGGGTTTTACCGGCAAACAGTTTTTGCATTTGTTCCGGCGCGATATGCAGCGGCACCTGGTTATTGCCGTAAAAAAATTGTCCGTCCTGGCCTACAATATAAATTTGGCCCGTCCGGCCGATGTACTGCTCCTGCACGCGGGACAACAGGCCAAAAAAGCTCATAATCCCGTACAGATAATTCCCGCCGGGCAGTGGGGTCACAAATTCGCTCACCGGGCGGCCCTCCACCACTTCAAACCCGCTTACGGACAAATTCTTTTCGTCCGGCATAGGCAAAAATTCGTCTTGGGATAAATCCAATGTGGGCACTTTGGCTAAAAAACTTTTTTCGCCCACGCGGGAAATTTCTTTGCCGTTTTTATCCAATACGGCCAGCATTAAAAAATCCGGGTTGGAGGTCAAGGCCGTACGCAAAACCGGTTTCGGGTCTTTCCCCGCGCGCAACACTTCGGCCAAATTTTGCCCGAACGCCAAGCGCCAACCTAAGTCTTCTATGTGTTGGTTAATGGAAGAAGCCACAATTTGCGCCAAATTGGCGTGCGTACCCAAAATGCTGTCTTTTACTTTACCTTGATAAAAAGTAAGTAAAAGCGCCATGGGAATCAGCGGCATCAGCACTACGGTTAAAAACAGCTTAAAAAGTTTTGAAAATATAGACATACTTTACCTTGTATTATTATAGCAATTCCCGCGCCCTGATAGGGGAAACAGGCCCAAAGACCTGTTTGCGCCTAGGCCCAAATGCCCGCGCCGGGCAGGCCCTAGGGCCCTGGCGGCGCCCCGGCAAAAACGGTAGACTATAAGTATGAAAGCATACAACCAATTAAAAACATTATTCTTTGGAGTGGATAAATCCGTCAGCCAAGCCGCCGGACGGGCCGCCTTACGCGCCCAAAAGCAAGATGTGGTTTTGCTTTCCGCGCAAGAAGCCGCTTTTATTTATAGGCAAAACCAACGCATTATCCGCACCCTTACTCCGGGGTGTGCCTTATTCAAAAAGGCGGGGCGCACGTCCCACGGCGTATGGGGTTCTGTTTGTTGCGCCAAAAAAATGTTTTAGTTTTAATCCTCCTACTTACCCCCCGGTGTTCTACCCTGCACCGGGGTTTTTTATCGGTAAAAAATATAGTGTTTATCCGGTTCTGCCCTGCGCCGGGTTTTATATATAAAAAAGGAACCTCCCGTAAGAGAGGTTCCTTTTTAGTCCGGCAAACTGTTTAGTTTTTGGCTTTTTTGATGCCGTCAATCACTTTGGGAAGCAGTTGGCGTACATCTCCCACAAAACCGTATTTGCACACATTGAAGATAGGGGCATTGGCGTCTTTATTGACGGCGATAATCGTATCGCTGTGTTCCATACCCACAATATGCTGTACCGCGCCGGAAATACCGCACGCAATATAAAGTTTGGCGGCTACCGTCACGCCGGATTGGCCCACCTGTTTTTCTTTGGGTTTGAGGCCCAGGTCAATCGCCGCGCGGGAAGCACCCACCGTGCCGCCCAGCTCTTGCGCCATGGTTTCCAACATATCAAACCCGGCTTTGTCTTTCATCCCGCGGCCACCGGCCAAAACCACTTCGGCTTCGTCCAGTTTTTGCCCGCCGGAAACAGGGTCCATTTGTTTGCTGATAATGCGCACTTTGCCGGCGGAGGCAGGCACGGCAATTACTTCATTTACCACTTGCGCCATCGCACCGGGGCGGGAAAGCACTTTCTTAAATACGTTCGGGCGAACGGTGGACATTTGCGGCCGGTAATCCGGGCATTTAATATCCGCCATAATGTTGCCGCCAAACGCGGGGCGGGTTTGAATTAGCAAGCCGTCCTGGATGGATAACCCGGTGCAATCCGCCGTTAAACCTACAAACAGTTCAGACGAAATACGCGGGGATAAATCGCGCCCGATATAAGTGGACGGATACAGCACCACGCTGGGGTTATATTTTTTAATCAGCGTCACCATGGCGTTGGCATAAGCCAAGGTGTTGTAATCGTGATACGCGGGGCTGTTAACGGCGTAAATTTTATCCGCGCCGTAAGCAGACAAATCGGCAAAATAATTTTGCACATTGTCGCCAATGACTACCGCGCAAAGTTCTTCGCCCAACTGGTCGGCCAATTCGCGCCCTTTGGATAAAAGCTCAAAGCCTACCGGGCGGACGGATTGCTGAACGCCGTTATCGGAAATTTCAATAAAAGCCCACACGCCTTTATAGGCGGACAGGTCTTTTTTAGCTGCGGCTCCGGCCGCCGGCAAGGAAAGCGCCTTGACCGGGCACACGGACACGCACGCGCCGCACATGGTGCAGCTGGCATTGGCAACCGCTTTGCGGTTCACCAGGGAGAGCGCCCCAAACGGACAAGTGTTTACACATTTGCCGCAACCTACACAATTAGAAGCTACCTGAATCATTTAATGAAACTCTCCTTTTTCAAAATTTCTACAAACTTGGCGGCCATTTCTTCGGCAGAGCCGTTGAACATTTCGCCTTTTTGGCGGGCGGCCGGCGGGAAAATGCGCGACACGCGGGTCGGCGAGCCTTCCAGCCCCAGTTTGTGCATATCGGCGCCGATTTCTTTTTCCGTCCAAGTGACGGTCTTTTTATCTTGCGCTTTGTGCGCCGCCATAAAGGAAGGATACTTCGGCGCGTAATCTACCGGCATGGTCATCGTAATTAACACAGGCAGGTCCGCTTCCAAAATTTGGTGGCCGCCTTCAATTAATTTTTTAACTACGGCATGGGAGCCGTCGCTGTCTACGCTTTCGCAAAATGTAATTTGCGGGATACCCAAATGGAAAGCAATACCGGGCCCGGTTTGGGCGGTGTCGCCGTCAATAGCCATTTGGCCGCACAAAATCATATCAAACGAGCCGATTTTGCGGATAGCCATAGCCAACGCATAAGACGTGGCCCAAGTATCGGAGCCGGCAAACGCGCGGCTGGAAAGCAGGACTCCTTCGTCCGCCCCCAGGGCAAGCGCCAGGCGCAGTACGGCCACGGCCTGCGCGGGCCCCATGGAAAGCACGGTCACTTTAGCGCCGGTTTTGGCTTTGATAGCCAAGGCTTTTTCCAAGGCGTAGTGGTCGTACGGGTTCAAAATGCTAGGTACACCGGCGCGGATTAAAGTGCCGGTCTTCGGGTCCACCTTTACGCGGGTGGAATCGGGTACTTGTTTAATACAAACAATAATGTTCATCGGGCTGTTCCTTATGCTTTGAAAGTATCTCTGAGTTTGGCGGAAACGGCGTCCTCATCCGTGATAAGGCCGGTCATTTTTTCTTCAATGCCAATCAGGTTGACGGAGGCCGCCAAATCCTGCGCGCTGGCCGCGCCAACGCCCAAAATAAGTTTCATGCCGTCCGTGGCAATCTTAAATGCGCTCAAGCGCGCGTTGACACGCGCCATGGTGCTTAACGTAGTCAAATCAAAGCGGCTGCCTTCCGTCACTTTGCCTTCGGCGCATTGGCGGGTGAATACCGCGGCCACTTCCGCTTCGGAAATTAAATCACCCAACATAAATGTAATATATTGGTGGCGGGTGAGTTTTTGCGCGCGGCAATCTTCCAACACGCGGGCCAAGGCTCTAAAGCCCAAGGCTACGCTGTCGGCCCCCACATTGGGGTTTTGCGCGTGGATAGCCTCAAATTCTTCGGCCTGTTTAATATAGTATTGGCCGCGGCTTTTGAGGTGTTCCTGCCAGCGCCCGCGGAAAATGGTCATTTCCAACACTTCGCTGGTGCCTTCGTAAATGCAGGTAATTTTTACGTCGCGTTTGATTTTTTCTACCGCAAATTCTTTCGTGTATCCAAAACCGCCCATCGCCTGGATGGCATCTTCGGCCGCTTTGTTGCCGGATTCCGTGGCATACAATTTGGCAATAGCGCCTTCCGTGGCTAAACCGTGGTTGTTGATTTCCAGTTGTTTGGCGGTCCAATCAATATACGCGCGGGCCGCTTCAAAGCGTACATAGTGCGGCGTAATGAGCTTTAACATAAAGCCCTGTTTTTCGGCCAACGGGCCGCCCGCCTGAATACGCTGTTGGGCATACACCAGGGCCGTTTCCACGGCTTCTTCCCCGGCGCCCAAACCAAAGGCCGCCACCATTAAGCGCGTATAGCCGAATACGGCCTGCGCTTGCAGGAAGCCTTTGCCTTCTTCCAAACCAATCAAATTTTCCGCCGGAACATATACTTCGTCAAAAGCCAATCCGGCCGTGTTGGACAGGCGAATCCCGTGTTTGTCTTCGTGCGCGTCTTGCGTAAAACCGGGGGTGCCCTTTTCTACAATAAACCAGCTGGGGCCGCCCGGCGCTAAAGCCAGTACGGTGTAAATATCGGCTACGCCGCCGTTAGAAATCCACATTTTGCTGCCGGTAATTTTGTAGCCTACAATTTTACCGTCTTTTTCCACCCGTTCCGCACGGGTGCGCAAAGAAACCAGGTCAGAGCCGGCATCCGCTTCCGTGGCGCCGTAGGCAACCAGTTTGTTTTCGTCGGCGATTTTCTTAAACCATTTGGCTTTTTGCTCCGGCGTACCGCCCACATTAATCGGGTCACTGCCTAAAAAGGTGGCAAAAACGCCGGTGGCAATCCCTAAATCAATACGGGCTAACTGTTCGCATACGCGGTAAATTTCGGTGGTTTGCCCACCCAAACCGTTGTATTCTTCGGGAATCAGCAAAAGGTGTACGCCCAGCGTATCGCGGTCGTACATTTCTTTCAAAATGTCTAAAGGAATCTCGTTCTTGGCGTCATGCTCGCGGATGAACTCATGCGAGAGACGGTTTTTAGCATATTGCTTCAAACTATCCAACATCAAGTTTCTTGTTGTCAGGTCATTTTTTGCCATGTTTGTTTGGTCTCCAAAATACAATATAGATATATGATACAAATTTTTAAGTGCCTGCGCACCGTATGCCCATTAGACCCATGGCAAAATGGGCCCAATGGACCTATTGTTAAAACAGAGTTTTTTTCTATAATTATAATAATGAAGAACAAAACGCTTATTTTTTTACTCTTATTAACTGTCCTCCCCGCTACCGGGCTGGCGCAAAAAAACGCGCTGAAAGCACTGGGAGCAGCCGGGGAACGGGCCGCCATGCAAACCGAACGCCGCATGGCGCGCTATCCGGCCGGGCAAACCGGTTTGGCCCGGGCCGCCCAACAAAATAAAAAAGCCTTGTACTGGGCCCAAACCCGCGTACTTGGGCTTTCCCCCAAACGAGCGTTGCAAAATTTGGAAAAAATAGGGGTGACTCCCACGTTCCGCGGGCCGTTGCCTGCCGTGGGGAAAACCAGCTTTTCCGCCGGGGATTTTCAACCTTACACCCTGGTTGCCCCGAAAATTGCCCAAGCGCCGGCGTTTCCGTTCCGCGGTTCCACCAACCTTATCTTCCGCGGGCTGGCGTTAGCGTCCGACGGCCAAGCGATTGCCAACATTTTGCAAAACGGCTTGCGGTTAAGCGACGTAGGCACGGAAGCCAACACCTTGTTGCGCTCCTACGCCGGGGCCGCCGGGGCCGGTGCAGTAAAAGCCATCAATGCGCCGATTACCAATTTAACGGATAACCCGCAAGCGGCCGCCGATTGGGCTTTCCGCCGGCTAAGAGATGATTATTTAGCCGTGGTGGTAGCCGTAAAAAGCAACCGCAAGGGCGATATTATTACCGTGGCCGCAGACATTTCTGCCGCGGATATTCATTCCGTCAGTGCGCTGTTAAACCTGAACGGCACCTTAACATGGTGCAAGGTACAATTAAATGCGGCCGGAAACTTTATCATCACGCCGTATGCACCGATGGGTCTGAAATCCGCCCGATAATAAGGTATAATACTGGTATGAATTGTATATTTTGCGGCATTGCCGACGGCTCTGTAAAAAGCCAATTAGTTTACGAAGACGACGAGGTTGTGGCGTTCAAAGATTTGAACCCGCAAGCTCCCACGCATTTGCTCATCATCCCGCGCAAACATATCGCCCGGTTGGACGAAGCCCAGCCGCAAGATGCGCTTTTATTGGGTAAATTACTGCTGGTGGCCCAAAAACTGGCCAAGCAGTTTAACTTAAAAGATTTCCGCCTGGTGACCAACAACGGCAAAGGGGCCGGGCAGAGTGTGGACCATTTGCACTTTCACCTAATGGCGGGGCGGCGTTTTAACTGGCCGGCCGGCTGAGGGTGGAAATTTGCTTGAAATTTTATATAATATAGGAGAGGGAGTAATTCCTCACCCATTTTTAGCTATGAAACCGTAGAAGGTGGTGAATAAGTTAATGGTTTTTGTAAAAGTAAGAGACGCTGAACACCTGGAAGAAGCCCTTAAACGCTTCAAACGGGAATGTGAAAAAAACGGTATCTTGAAAGAGATTAAAAGACGTGAAACTTACATGCCCCCGAGCGTGAAAAGAAAATTGAAATCCCAGGAAGCGCAGCGCAGAGCCAGACGCACCAAACGCAGACGCTTTTAATGAGGTTTGTACCACAGGCAATAGCTCTATACCACAAGTAAAGAGCTATTGCCTTATTTGGCTATATACCAGCGCAGGCGCGGCATGAAAAACAATAACAATATTGTGGAAACCATCAAAGAACGGCTGGACATTGCGGAATTTATCCGCCAATATGTCCCCGGGCTAAAGCGTTCCGGCAAAACGTGGAAAGCCTGCTGTCCGTTCCATAACGAAAAAACACCTTCTTTCACTTGTAATAGCGAGAAGGGGTTGTTTTATTGTTTCGGTTGCCAAGCCGCCGGGGATATTTTTACCTTTTTAATGAAAATGGAAAATCTATCCTTCAACGAAGCCTTGCGCAAACTGGCCGACTTGGCCGGGGTGGAATACCAGCCTATCGGGCAAATGACGGCCGACGAACAGCGCCGCATGGATACCCGCAAATTATTAGATTTTGCCAAAAATTTTTATCACCGTAATTTAATGGGCCGCGGCGGCGAAGGCGTGCGCAATTACATTAAAAAACGCAATTTAACCAAAGAAACCGCCGAAAAATTTGAACTGGGCTACGCGCCCAATAACCCAACGGGCTTTTGTCAATACGCGCGCGCGAACGGCTACACGCCGGAAGCCCTTAAAACCGCCGGGCTTTGCGTGCTGACCCCTTACGGGGCGCGGGATTATTACCGCGGGAGGCTGATGTTCCCCATTATCAACCAACGCGGGGAAACGGTGGGTTTCGGCGGGCGCATTTTGGGGGACGGCGAGCCCAAATACTTAAATTCGCCGGATACGATTTTATTTTCCAAGTCCAAAGTGTTATACGGGCTGAACTTTGCCGGCCCCGCCATCCGCCAAGCGGGCAAAGCCGTACTTTTGGAAGGCTATATGGACGTTATCGGTTGCCACCAGGCGGGGGTGGAATACACGGTTGCGCCGCTGGGCACCAGTTTAACGGCGGAACACGCCAAACTGCTCAAGCGCTACACCCAAAACGTGACCGTACTATTTGACCCGGATTCCGCCGGTATTAAAGCGGCCCTGCGCGGCGGGCTCATTTTGATAGAAAACGGGCTTTTTGTAAAAGTAGCCGCCCTGCCGGAAGGGTTAGACCCGGACGAATATATTGCCCAATACGGCAAAGAATCGTTTGAAAACATTTTAGCCAAGGCGCAGGATTTAATTGAATTTCACACCCGTTTACAGCTATCTGCCTATCCGCAACCGCTTTGCGCGCAGGATAAAACGCAAGTGGTGTCCGAACTGGTGGAAACGGTAGCCAAACAGCCGGACGAAATTGTGCGGCGGGAATGGGTAAAATATGTGGCGGAACGGGTAAACGTAGACGAACAACTGGTGCTGGAGCGGCTCCACCAACAAACGGCCGCGCCTAAATATACGGTGCTAAAAACGGCCGCGCCCCGGCAAGAAACCGCGGCGCAACCCGCCAACCCGATAGAAGAAGATTTAATTTCCTGGCTGTTGCATTTTCCGCTCTATGCGCCCAAATGCGCCGCGTTGACGCAAACCGATTTTGAGGACCCCCGCTTGTGGGAGCTTTTTGCCGCACTGCAAAAAGCGTACCGGGAAAACCCGGCGTCCGGCTCTCTTACAGAGCAAACCATTAATAACGCCCCCGGGCTAAAGAACGAAATTATTAAACTTTCTTTAGTACCAATCCCGGAGGATTTTTCGCCCGAAAGGGATATAGAGGAGTGTGCCTCTAAAATAGCCAAAGCCGGCGTGCAAAAACAACTGGCGGCCTTACAGCATAAAATGAAAACGCTGGGCTCCGGGAATGTACCGCATGACATGGTGCAGTTGTATATGCAGCTGCAAAAGAAGTTAAAAAATTAATCCGAGGTAATGCAGAATTATGGCAAACGCGAACAAAGCCTTAAAAGATTTAATTGAAGAGGGGAAAGAAAGCGGGGTGCTTTCTTTGGAAGACTTGAACCGCTCTATGGCCGAGGCGGATTTAAGCGCCGAAGACAGCGACGACATCCGCGATGCTTTAAGCGAAGAAGGCGTGCAAATTTTGGACCAAAAGAAATTCAAAGAAGTTTCTTCCGATAAAGAAGCCTTCAGCGAAGATTGGTCCTCCAGCCCAGATATATCCAACTCTATCCGCATGTACTTGTCCGAAATGGGCAAAGTGCCGCTCTTATCGCGCGACGAAGAAATTACCTTGGCCCGCAACATTCGCGAACGGGAAAAAGAACTGCGCAAACTGGTGTTGGAATCCCCTATCACCATGCGGGAAATTTGCAACTGGGAAGAACTGGTGGACCAGGAAGAAATGACCACCAAAGAGCTGATGCCCCGCGGTAAACGCACCTCGCGCGAACTGACCAACATGCGCAAAAAATTGAAAGATGCGGCCCAGTTTATCGGCAAGCGCGAACAAGAAATTACCAAATTAATGAAAGAACTGCGCGACGACAACCTGACTGACAAAAAGCGCAATAAAAACATTGAAGCCTTGGAAGAAAAACAAAAAGAAGTGGTGAGTGTAATTACCAAATTAAACTTAAACCAAAACAAAATTAAACGCTTAACCAACAAAATTAAAAACTTGGCAGACCGTTTGAACGAAACCCGCAACGACCTCCAACGCTTTGATGATTACTTCGGCCCGTATGCGCAAGTAAAAGATTTAGTCACCAAATACACGTCCGGCAAAATAACGGAAAAAGCCTTCAAAAAGGCCACCAAATTCAGCCTGGAAGAACTCCAGCGCGCCTTGGATAATATAGAAAACGTCCGCCGCCGCCACGACCAAATGGTGGATACTTTGCCCATGACGGAAAAAGAATTTTTATCTTTTAATGACCGCATTGTGTTTTTTGAAAATATGATTTTGCAAGACAAGCTGAAACTGATTAAAGCCAACTTGCGCTTGGTGGTATCTATTGCCAAAAAACACGTCAATTCCAATTTGGAACTTTCCGACCTCATCCAGGAAGGCGGGTTGGGGCTGATGAAAGCCGTTGAAAAATTTGAATACAAACGCGGGTTTAAGTTTTCCACTTATGCTACTTGGTGGATACGCCAAAGCATTAACCGCGCCATTGCGGACCAGGCCAACACCATCCGCATTCCGGTACACATGAAAGAATTGGTTTCCAAATTAACCAAAGTGACCAATAAATTCCGCCAGGAACACGGCCGCGAACCGACCTTGGAAGATTATTCCAAATCCTTGCGGCTTTCGGTAGAAAAGGTAAAAAGCGTCCTCAAAATTATGCAGGACCCTATTTCCCTCTCTACGCCGATTGGGGAAGACGAAGACTCCAACCTGGAAGATTTTATTGAAGATAAGACCGGGCCGAACCCGACCACCTCGGCCGTGGACTTTTTGCGCAAACAGGAAGTGGCCGACGTGCTGGCAACGCTTTCCGAACGGGAAGCCAAAATTATCAGCCTGCGCTTTGGGATAGACTCCGGCTATCCGCGCACCCTGGAAGAAGTGGGCAAGATGTTCAATGTGACGCGCGAACGCGTGCGCCAGATTGAAGCCAAGGCCATCCGCAAACTGCGCCACCCCAGCCGGACCAAAATGTTAAAAGATTACCAAGAGTAATAAAACATTTTCATAACACAAACCCCCGCCATTTCACGAATGGCGGGGGTTTTAATAAATAAACCGTCTTGTATTAATAGGGTGCAAAATCTTTTGCCGCTTGGTCGTCCGGCAAAGTATCTGCTATATAGCGCTCATAAAAGACCAGCAGCTTTTTTCCCACATCTTCCCGCAAAGCCTGCTCTTTTGCTTGCTGCGCTTTGCGTTGCAACAAGACCTCTTGTACAGTTTGCGGCTCTTTTTCCGCAGAGGAGGCATTCTTCGTAAGCACTTGTTGTTTTTTGATAACCAACGCACCGGTAGAGAAATCAAACTCAAAAAGAGCTTCGTGGCTTTTATACACTAACAATTTTTCATCTTTGGTAATAAATCCTCTCAACCAAATGCTTTTATTGTTAGGGGCAGAATGCGCCAAACTGACAATACGCATGTTTTTAGCCGGAGAATATTCTTCCAACAGGGCCACATTGTCCGAACCTTTTACGGCCACGCACCGCTTGCGTTCATACACATAAGAGCAATACATTTTCTCCCCCAGCGGGCTTGTGCCATAGAGCAATCGGCCGGATTTATCTTTTTCCTCCGCCGTAAAAACAGTTTGTATATCAAAATCATAATCTTTAGCATCAGGGAAATACTGCGTATTTTGCAGTTCTCCCGCTTCGTCAAAAGTCCGCACCACCACATTGGGTAATTCTACCTCTACCGCGTATTTAGCGTTAGACGAGGGCCGCCCCTGCACATATTTGTAAGCGCGGTTGGCACAAAAACTGCGCCACCCCTGTTTGCCACCCCGGGCATTTCCATACACCCCCACATCCAACAAATTAATAAGGCCGTCCGCTTCATCACACGAAAATGTAATGCCTCTTTTGGCATTGGACATTATCCCTTTACTGCTATCCGGCGTATGATACACCATAGAAGAATTAATGCGCCCGTAGCGGTACTGGTCCGCCAACCCCAATGTATGGCCCAATTCGTGCGCCAACATATTCTCATTTCCGCCAGAGGCCCAATTTGCAAGTCCCTTTTTAGGGGAAAAATACAGTTTATATGGAACGGAAGTATTATCTACACACGCTAACGCCGCTGAAGAACGGCAGGCTTTTTCCATTTCTTGGGCGGGCAAAATAAAAAACAAAATATCCGGCGCGGCACAATCCTTCTGCACTACCACTTGCGTCCGCAAAGCAGGCAGTAAATCTTCAAACTCCTTTTCTCTGCCGGATTCTTTTACTGTTTGCAGTGCAAAATTAAACCATGCCTGATAATTTTGACGCAACATTTCTAAATACTCCGCTTCGGTGTGAGTGTCTCCAGAGCTCAAATTATGCACCACCGCGCAAACCGGCTTTCCATCCACTATTTTGCGCAGCAACAGCGCGGGAGAGTTGGGATTATCCCTATTTTCCACCCCAGGCAAAAAGCCGAACGGGGCACTCCACCCCGCCGTAGTTATAAATAAAGAAAAAAACAAAACAAAAAGTATTTTCATATATCTTTACATTATAATCTTTTTACGCGCTTTTTCAAGCAGAATTTACCGCCGCCGCCCTAAAATAATTTTTCCCATAAAAAAACCGGGCCCCGCCCGGAGCCCGGCTTTTACCCTGTAAAACAAGATTTATTTATTTTCCCGCTTGAATAAATCGCGCAAAAATTCTTCCACCAGGGGTTTACTGCCCAGCCCTACGCCAATGCCAAAAGCAAGGCCCAAACTGGCCAGCACAATCACCACCACGTTGTTGACCAACTGCGTGGCAAAGCCCAGGTTTTCCACCGCAATCAGCGCGCAGAAAAACACAATAAAAATATTTACCGCGCGGGAAATTAAAAACCCGCCTTTTAAGTTATTGGCGCGGGAGGCGTTATCAATAATGTTGCCCATTAATTTGCCAAACAACAACCCCGCAAACAAAATAAGCACAGACACAAACAACGTGGGGATAAACTCCAAAAACCGGGTGAACAAATCCCGTATTACCGTCAGGTTTAAGAAGTCCGCCGCCAGCACAATGGCGTAAAAAATAACGGCCCACGCCAGTACAAACGCAATAATATAGGTGGGGGATTTGCCTAGCCCAAAACGCACGCAAAGCTCGTTAATGCCGATTTTGGACGTTTTTTCATCAAATGCAATTTTGGTTAAAATCTTTTTTACCCAGGAGCTTACCAACCGGGATAAATACAACCCAATTACCAAAATAAATAGGGCCACAATCGCCTCAAACAAAAATTTAAGCCCGCTTTGGCCCACCGTCAGCAGGTGTTCCGTCACTTTATTAGAAATTGCTTCAATATCCATACATACGCCTCCTTTGTTAAATTGTAGCAAAAAGCACCCATATCCGCGCATATTAAGATAATTGCTACAATATATATCATGACATCCACCGGCACTTTACAACGCTTAAAAGGGCTCGGCCCGGCCAAGGCTAAACTGTTTGAAAAGCTGGGTATTTCCACGCTGACGGATTTACTGCATTACTATCCGCGCACTTACCAGGACCGCCGCCCGGATGAAAAACCCAACGATTATAACTCCAACTCCTTAACCGTTTTTAAGGGGCGCGTTTTGCGCACGCAGGAAATCCCCGCGCGCAGTGTGCTTATTTTTAAGGCGTTTTTGGAAAACGAACAAGGCCGCCAAATAGAATGTACCTGGTTCAAAAAACGCTCTTTCGGGCGCTTTCGCTTTGACCCGTTCGGCCCCATGAAAAAAGACTTCAAATTAAATGCGGAAGTGTGGGTTATCGGGCGGCAGGAAGACCGCAACAATTTTTTTGGCAATAAAATAACGGTGGAAGAATACTACCCGGCCGCGGACCCGTTAAGCGCCCTGCACGCCGGGCGGCTGACCCCTATTTACAGTTTAACCGAGGGCTTAACCAACAAGCAGTTCCGCCTGTTTATGCACGAGGCCCTGCAAACCGAAGCGTTGCAAACGGAGCCGGAAATTCTCCCCCCCGCCTTGCTGGCCAAACGCAAGCTATTGGGCAGTACGCAAGCCTTGCGCGGTATTCACTTCCCGGCCGGATTGGCGGAATTGGACGCCGCCAAAGCGCGCCTGGCGTATGAAGAATTTTTGCTGTTGGCTACCGCATGGGGCATCAAACGCACGCAAACCAAAATTTTGGAAAAAGGCTATTCGTACGAAATCAAACGCACACTGCTTACGCCGCTACGCCAAAATTTGGGGTTTCAGTTTACCAACAGCCAAAAGCATGTAATTAACGAGATTTTCCGCGATTTACAATCCCCCCGCCCCATGAACCGCCTTTTACAAGGGGATGTGGGCTCCGGCAAAACGGTGGTGGCGTTGTGCGCCATGCTACTGGCGGCGGAAAACGGCTACCAGGCCGCGCTGATGGCTCCGACGGAAATTTTAGCGGAACAACATTTTATTACCTTTGAAAAAATGCTCAAAGCCCTGGGCGTAAAAACGGCCATTTTAACTTCCAGCACCAAGGCCGCCGCCAAACGCAAAATTTTGAAAGAGTTGCAAGAAGGCACTATCCAAATTATCGTGGGCACCCATTCTTTAATACAAGAAGACGTAAAATTTGCCAACCTGCGTTTAGCCGTTATTGACGAGCAGCACCGCTTTGGGGTGCGCCAACGCACCCAATTAAAAGAAAAAACCGCCAAGTTGGATTTGCTCACCATGACGGCCACTCCTATCCCCCGCACGCTGGCCCTGGCTTTTTACGGGGATTTGGAAGTTTCCACCTTAACGGAGCTCCCCCCCGGCCGCCAACCTATTCAAACAGAAGCCGCCACGGAAAAACTGGCTTTTATGCGCGTGACGGACGAAGTGGCAAAAGGGCGGCAGGCGTATATTGTCTACCCGCTGATTGAAGAAAGCGAAAAAATCTCCGCCAAGGCCGTCAGCGAGGAATTTGAAAAATTAAAAACGGTGTTTCCGCAATTCCGTTTGGCTATGCTCCACGGGCAAATGACCCAGGAAGAAAAAGAAGCCGTCATGGCGGATTTTGCCGCCCACAAGACGGATATTTTAATAGCCACCCCGGTTATTGAAGTAGGCATTGACGTAAAAAACGCCACGGTTATGGTAATAGAAAACGCGGAACGCTTTGGCCTGGCCAGCTTGCACCAGTTGCGCGGGCGCGTGGGGCGCGGGGAACACGCCAGCTACTGTATTTTAGTGGCCGAACACGCCGGCAGTATTGCCAAAGAGCGCGTGGATATTATCTGCCGCACCTGCGACGGTTTTAAGATTGGGGAGCGCGATATGCAGTTGCGCGGCCCCGGTGAAATTTTGGGTACCCGCCAAAGCGGGGAATTGGAATTTAAGGCGGGCGATTTTTTTAAGGACCGCGATATTTTAACTTGGGCCATAGAAGACCGCGACGAACTTTTAACGCAGGACCCGGCGCTTGTGCAACCCGCCCACCAATTATTCAAACAACGCCTGATACAACTGTACGAAAAGAACTGGCATTTGATAGATTTAAGCTGACCGTTGTACAATCTCAGTTAGGGTCTATCACGGCCCCCCACTTTTTCCCCTTGCCCGTGCGGGCCATATTTTGCCCGCCGCACCCTGCAGGCCATATTTTGCCCGCCGCACCCTGC
>ERZ1034626.79-NODE-79-length-62171-cov-261.796639_pt1 | contig 62171 bp, 60 predicted proteins | sample MGYA00520652_ERZ1034626 | MGnify/ENA primary metagenome ERZ1034626 (study PRJEB33766, sample SAMN09781765) | gut metagenome | biome: gut microbiome | host: Homo sapiens | place: Madagascar | study: EMG produced TPA metagenomics assembly of the PRJNA485056 data set... | reverse complement strand
AGAAACGTTAAAACGCTAGTAAATACAGTATAAAATGAATCTGGTTTGGAAATTAGAAATCATATTTTCGTAATTATCTGATATTTGAGGAGTTAGTGTAAATGGCTGATTTCTAGATAGTCAGAAGTATAGTGTTTTAGAAACGTTTGACACGTTAAACGTGACAAATGAGAGCGTTTGTTTTGAAATAGCTTTGAAAATAAAATTACTATGGCTACATTTAAAATTGTTGTTCAGCATCAGAGGTCAGATGGTTTTTACCAAGTGTACATTCGAATGACTCATAATCGTAGGTCGCTTTATATTAAGACGAACAAGATGGTGGGACAGAAAGGCATCGTGAAGGGTTCTCATGATGTGAAGGATTCTTTTGTGCTAAATCCACTGAACCAAATAATTGAAGAATGGATGTTCAAGCTAAATAAGCTAGACATCCGTTCTTGGAGTGCTGAACAGGTTAGGGACTATCTAGAACAGAACGATGCAGATGTGTGTTTCTCAGACTTTGCAAGAGAATATATTGATGAGTTGTCTGAAACATTGAAACCTCAGTCTCTTGTAAATTATCGCAATACCCTGAATAGTATAGAAAGATATTGTGGTTCTGAGAAGGTAATGTTTAGTGAATTGAACACCAAACTAGTGCAAGGATGGATAGATAGTATGAAGGATTCCAAGGCAAAGAAATCTTACTATCCTCAGTTCCTAAAAAAGATGTTCAAGGCAGGTGTGGCTAAATATAATGATTATGATAACGACATCGTAAGGATAAAAGTGAATCCTTGGACTAAAGTAGAGTATCATAAGCATGCTATTCCCAAAAAGCGTGCTATCTTGATGGAGGATTGCAGAAGGATTTTTTCTGTGATTCCTTCTTCTAAGACGGAATGCTTGGCTGTGGATGTGTGCAAGATGGTATTGTGTCTTGCCGGAATCAATGTGGCTGACCTGTATGAAATGAAGAAGGTTGACTATTACGATGGTATTTTGCATTACAAGCGACAGAAGACACGAACGGTTAGAGCTGATGAAGCTTATATAGAAATGAAAGTACCAGATATGCTCATACCTACCATGATGAAGTATTTCTCAGATAAAGAAGACCCTTATCTGTTTAATTTTCACAAAAGCTATGGTTGCAGCAGGTCGATGGACGGTAATTTGTGCCTATTCCTAAAGAAATTCTGTGTGAATACATTGAAGGATAGTGAATTGAAGATAACACCTTATACTTTTCGCCATACTTGGGCTACAATAGCTCAAAATGATATTGGTGCCAATTATGAAGAGATAGGTTTTGCGATGAATCACATCAGTACTCACAAGATTACCATGGGCTATGTGAAGCCAGATTTCTCTAGAGCCTGGGAACTGAATGAGAAGGTGGTGGAGAAGATTTTCTTTACCAATGACCCAAGCAGACGAATACAGGAGTATCATGCGCCTGTTTTTGAAAAGGTGGAGGAAACCTTTGAACTCAGTGCTGATGCCTACTTCATGGGTGAGGTTGTTGGCCATGTGGAAGGCATGGGCTACCTGAACACGGATGATATTATCCAGCAACTGATGGATAATATCAATGATACAGTGCCTAAGAACTGTACTATACAGATTAAGGTGAAGAATATCACCAAAGACCAGATAAAGTATTTTGAGCGCATGAGGGATAAAAAGTAGCTAATATATCTTAAAATTGTGCCAATAAAACTTAATATTTGACAGATTCAGTCAATTTCATACCATAGGGTAGTCTTCTCTAAAGTAGCAGAAATTTTAGAGAGGGCTACCCATTTTTCGTATTTAGCCATTATTAACAATCTTAAGATTCTTGATGTTGATGGTGGTCTCCTGTTTCTCAAATTTCTCCTCCAACTCCATGAAGGACTCTTCCACGGACAGGCTTCGATGCTCATCATTGTTGAATGATATGGATTGAAGCTTTGGAGCAACGTATGGGAGGAACTTTGCTACTATAGCCAAGCGTCCGGCAGGTTCTTCTATCTGCATGAGGTCATTGGCGAGAGAGTAGCCTTTTTCATTGATGCCGTTGAAATAGCCAGTGATGGCATCGCTAAGGCTTTCACGTACCGTTTTCGTTATCTTGTTTGCCGTGCCAGCCTTGCGTCCACCTGTCTTCTTTCGCTTTGGTTTCGGCTCATTGTTATTATCTTTTTTTGTTGCCATATTCTATAGAATTTTATTGTTTACTGATACTTTTCGAGTGCAAATATAGCGAAAAATAACGAAAGTTGTTGTTCAAGTTGCGCAACTTATCACAGATAGGTGAGAAAAACGCATTACTTTAGCACTGTTTAAACATTAAATTCGAATTTTATGGGACTTATAGGAAGTATTGCTGGCTTAGGAGTATCTGCTGTAGGTGGTGCTCTAGCAGCCAAAAAACAAAATGCTGCATACAACGAATACATCAAGACCTTTGAGAATCGTATGCAGCAGGTGAAGGACCACCGAGATAATCTTTATTATCAGGACCCGACACAGACAGCCGAGAACCAGGTGGCAGTGACCAACGCCCAGAAGGTGCTGGATAATGCCACGCAGAAAGCCAAGAATAGCAACATCGTGAGTGGTGGTAGTGATGAGGCTGTGGCTCTGAGTAAACAAGCAGCCAATGAGCAAGTGGGCAACATGATGCAACAAGCTGCTGTGCAAGGTGCCCAACAGAAAGAGAATGTATGGAATACCGCAGATTCTCAGATAGACCAAATGACCAACTACATTGCTACCGCCAAGAAGGAAAAGGGTTTGGCTCAGTCGCAAGCCATTCGAGGTGCAGCTGGTGGTTTGGCTAGTGCTGCAAGTAGTTTGCCGTTGTAAGGAAAGGAGGTAGATATGGGATTTATGAGTGACGATTTAACTCCAAAGCGTCCAGCTACGGCTGTGACACCTATAACCGATTTTCCATCCAATGATGATGGGCAGTCAGCACCATCTGAGCCAGCAACTTCTTCTTCTGTGCAGACACCGACACAGCCAAGTGGGGATAGTGCAGCAGCACAAGCTACTTCTACAACTGCAACAGCTCCAATAGATACAAATGGATTGGTGGTTGGTAATCAGCCATCCTTCACTCAGCAACCAACCGAGGAAGTAACCGAGGTAACTCCAAACCAAGGTATTTCGATTGATTGGAGCAAACCTTATGCCGATATAGAGCAGAATCCTCTCTTGCAGCAGATGAAGCCTTATGACATCATGAGGGACTTCGAGAAGAATGGCAATGGCGATTGGGCTTCTTTTATGCCATGGCTTCAATCTCTTGGTGATGTGGATAAGACTGTAGCAGCCAATGCTGCTTTGCAGAAGAAAGCCGAGAGGCAAGCCAAATGGGAACAGTTAGGTAACCTCTTCCAACATATCGGCAACTTCTTCGGCACAGCTATCGGTGCTCCTGAGCAGAAGGTAGAATCAGCCCAGGCATTGACGGAACGCCAACGAAAGCTGAGGGAAGGCACTGATGCCCTTCGTCAGAAAGGATATGACCAGATGATGGCGAATATCTGGAAGGATAGAGCCAATAAGCAAGCTCAGATGCAAGCAGAGGCAGCAGCCAAGGCTAATGAAGCCCTTGCTGCTTATCGTGGTTCGCAGAAGGCACAGGAGGATGCTTTGACACCTGAAAAGGTGAAGACCGAACAGGCTAGGCAAGCAGCTTCTAATGCAGCAGCTGGTCTTTCTACCGCCAAGACCAAGACGGAAGACGAACTGAGAGGAAAGAAGAGTAACTTGCTTACCGCCCAAGCAAATAATGCCAATGCAGGAGCAGCTGACCATGCAGCAGGTGTGGCTGTGAAGAAAGCCCAAGTTGTCAAGATTGGGGCTGAGACCGAGAAGGCAAACCGTGGCAACCAAGCCGATAAGGAAGCGGACGATTTCAACACCAACTATGTGAACGACCCTGTTTTCAAGAAGCATGTGAATGAATGGGCTACACACAATGGTATGAATATCGGTGGCAATACTGATGGAAGAGGTGGGACTTGGGCAAACAAGTATAACCGACAACAGGCATCCGCTTATGCTAGGGCTAAGATGGCTAAGGAAGGCAAGAAGCGAACCGTTCGCCCTTATGGTGGAAAACCAGCCAAGGGTAAATCGAGCACAAAGGTAGATTATTCTAAGTATCAAAGAAAATAACATAATATATGGCAGACAAAGACAATAAATCTAAGTTGACTTATCACGTATGGGATAAGGACAACAACGAGTATGACATCCCAGACGAGGTTGTTCAGCAGCGAGGCATGGATAACTTCGCCAAGGACTTCGAGGGTGGCTATATCACCATGTTTGACGATAAGAAGCAGAAGGTGGATGTGCCTATCGAGGATGTGGGAGAATATCGTAAGCAAGGTTACATTTGGTATGATACCAGTGGAAACGCTACCCCTATCAACGAGGTAGGCAAGAAGCCTTCTCCTTCTTCATCTTCTCAGGGAACAGAACAGTCTCAATATCCTCAGGAGGTACTTGATGCTTTCAACTCTCCTGACAACAAGCCGGGCAACTTCAAGGACTTGGCACAGCTGAATGATGAGTATCAGCGAGGCGAGCTAAAGAAGCCTAGCTTGATTTCGCAAGCACTCGGCATGATGCCGAAGGTGGATGCAGGTAATATCGGCAGGGAGCAGAAAATGGGTGGCATGATTACCAGTATGCTTCTTGGTGATAATATGCAGCAGCCACAAGACAATAATCAGCAGGTACAGCAGACAGAACAGGTGACTGCTACCCAACGGCAGGAGCCAGCTCCTTCTATCCCTAGCGTAGTGAATGACAATACTTTGATGGATGCCAAGTTTGCTAACTATCTTGAAGATTGGAAGAAGCGACCAGATAAGGTAGGCAACTATTTTGAGAACTTCGTGGCTGACCTTGAAGCCGAGGGTATGAATCCTGAAGAGGCTACACAAGCCACACAGAACGCTCTGAACAGATATGCTAATCGTTCGGCTCTTGAAGTGACCAACAAGGTTGTTTCTTCTTTGGCAGATGATACCGTACAGGATGCCGAAAAGAATATTGAGGCTCAATGGTATAGCCATGATGTGCAAGATAAGTTGAAGCAGGAGGCTTCGGCTATGGGTGTAAGCTATGATAATTATGTGGCTTACTACTTGAAGCCAGCCATGGTTGAGAGCCTTGTGCAGAAGTATGGTCAGAACTATCGAAACATCGCTGAAGGCATCGCTACTCGCCTCTATTCTCACGATGAGCATGTACAGGACAGACTGATGAACCAAGACATCAATGATGCGCTTTCAGATGTTATTAGCAAGTATGTGAATCCTTCAGTGGTGGATGAGTATAACAAGGCGCAGGAGGCAGGAAGTAAGGCTTTTAATGAAGGTATGGAAGGAAGTCAGAACATTCCTGCCAGTCTTCGCCTTGGTACTGCCATTGCATCTCAGTATGAGGCTAATCAAGCCAAAGACCCTCAGATGACTCTCAACACATTGCAAAAAAAGTTTAATGGTCTTTACAAGAATCCTCAGTTTCTGAACGATATGAGCAATGCAGCCTTCAAGGTGATGCAGCGATATGGCATGAATGGAACTCTGAGCGGAAACCCTAAGCAGTTTAAGCCGATGATTGATGACGTGTTGAAGGCTCAGCTCAATCAGTTGGAGGTGAAGAATATGATACCAAAGGGTAGTGCAGAGTATATCATGAATACAGGATTGAGCAATACCATTGTGGGCAAAGTAACCCGAAAGTTGGTGCAGACCGACTATCAGAACTGGCTGGAGGATATTGCCAATCAGCAGTATCAGCCGGGCTTCTGGGAGAACGTGGCTAGTGGGGCGTTGACTTTTGCAGGTGATGCCTGGAGTTATTGGCTACCTGGTGCCGCAGGTGGCAAGGTAACCAAGAGTATGCTTGCCAAGGCTGAGGGCAGACTGGCTAGCGACTTGATGGCTAAGGGCATGGAAGCCAAGATGGCAGAGCGTGCAGCCAAGGTTCTCATAGGCAAGAGTAAGGGAATGGCGTTGAAGACAGGTGCAGCTCATGGTGCAGTAACCTTCGGTGGACAATCGGCTATCTCCAAGCCTATTGATGAAATTTATCGTACTGGCCAGTTAGATGAGAATGGCAAGGTTTACAATCCTTCAGTGGGCAAGATTCTTGCCAATACTTTGGGAGAGGTGGTTAAGCAGAGTGCCGTAGGTGCCATTATGCAAGGTGGTACTATTGCCAACATGGTAGGCAAGGGCAGAGGTTTGGCTACCAATATCCTTGCAGATGTAGGTGGCAAGGTGGTGGACTCTAGCATTATGACAGGTCAGCAGATGCTGGAGCGCATGGCGCACGACCCGAACTTCAAGCCTACAGGTAAAGATGCCGCTGAGAGTTTCTTGGAGAGCATGGCTAACCTTACTTCCATCGGTTTGCCTAGTATGGTGGGCAAGTATGCCCGATTCAAGGATGCCAAGGAGTTTAACCGCAAGTTTGACTTCAACGACCGAGATATTGCCGAGTTGAAGAGATTCGGCTATGATGATTTGCGTGATGCCTTCGAGAAGTTGGGCATCAATGGTTATCGTGCAGAGGGTGAAGGTGTGCAGATGATGGGGCAACTCACTGATAAGTACATGAACCTGATGAACGATAAGAGTGTGCCAGAGGTATTGAAGGCAAAAATGATGGCTGTGGTGGAAGGAAAACGCCCTTCTTCCTTCTCGCCAGTTATCGACTCTATCATCGTGCAGCCAATGGATAATGATGGCAAAGTATATCTCGAAACCTTGAATAAGGATGGTGGCATCATCGACCGCAAAGAGTATTCTTCGCTTGAAGAGGCTCAGAAGGCAGAGAAGAAGCTAGACTTCGAGAAGTCGCTGAATATCACTTCTGAGTATGAAAAGGCTTACCATACCGATGCCTTGCAGGACAGACTGAACACTGTATATGAGCAAGCTAGGGATAGGTATGCCGCAGGTGAGCAACTGAATGACGAGGATAAGGCTGCAATATATCTTCATCAGAATGCCAGTGCCATCGGTGACATCATGCAGAAACAGCAGAAGGGCATGGAACTGACCGAGCAGGAGCAGCAGATGGTGAACAGTTATCGCCACTTCTATGATAGTGCTTTCGAGAATAGCCCTATCATGAAGGAGTATGTGCGCACCTTCGAGGATTCGCGAGGTGTGGAGCATGGTACGCTTCGCAAGGCTCTAGAGGGTGATGGCAAGTCTCGCACTGCCGAACAGCAGAAACTTGTGGAGGAATACCAGAAGCAGCTCTATAACGACATCGTGCTGAAACGAGAAATGAACGATGCAAAGGAACAGATGAATCAAAACTTGATTGAGGGACAGCGTGAACTGCCTGGTGCCACACAAGAAGGTGGTGCTTCGGCTGAGAATGCTGAGGCTACAGCTGAAAAGCCTGTAGATGCTTCTGTTTCTTCTGATGTTCCACCAACAGAACCGCCAACGCCTCCAGTTGGGGGTGAAACGCCTTCAAATGTGGAGGGTACACCTTTGGTGGAGAACGGTTCAAGTCCTTCTGATGCCACTACTGCATCCAATGAAAGCAAATCTGATGCCTATGTGATGGGACAGAATGCCTACCGGAATGGGGATGCTGAGGGCTTGAAAGCGATTGACCATAACGATGATGTGTCGAAGGCTAGATTGAAGCGTGCTTTTGCCGATAATGAGGCTATGATGGATGTGGTGGTGAAGGCATACGAGGAAGGAAAGGACATGGAGCAGTTTGTGGCTCAGCGTGCCAACTCAATGACTACAGCACAACAGGATGCCGTGCGTAAGTATGTGGAGGCACAGGATGCCAAGAAAGGCGTTTATGATGCTCTGCAACATGCTGATGATGGCTATGGTGATGCCTTGAAGGAGCTTCTTTGGACTTATCAGACGGAAGACGGAAATATCGTTCCAGCTACCCTTACTACAGGTCAACAGGTATTCTTGAAGAAATCCAATGAGTATGGTGGTGGCTTCGTGGTTGTGCCTGATGAGGATGGAAATCCTGCCATCAAGCAGGTTTCTAGTGCCGAAATCAAGGAAGTGGGCACGCCTATTCCTATGGATGATTACATCAATCAGCAGTTAGCTGAGCAGGTGGATGCTAGATATAAGCAGTTCCGTTCTCAGTTTGATGGCAGTGGGTTTAAACGAGGAGATATTGTATCTGTTTCTATGGAAGCAGGTGATGAGCCTTCTGATGTTAAAATTGTGGGCTATACAGAAGATGGTCGTGTGATATTGACAGATACAGATGTTGATGTTAATTCGCAAATAGATTCCAATAAGTTGGAAATTGTTGCCAAGGACGAGTTTAATTCTTGGCGACAGAATGCCATCGATTCCTCTGTTGGTGCAGAGCTGGATGCCGAGGACGCACAGCGTGCCAACGATGATGCAGCCAAGGCTGAGGCAGATAAGAAGCAACGATATAATGAAGGTATCGTAGGCTTGGGCATGGGACAGCCTGATTATTCCTCTAAGGACACAGAGCCAAAGGTGGCAGCTGAGTATCTACAGGAGCAATTTGGCAATGACCATGGTAAACTGATGAACCTTATCAGTGGTAGCCGTTCTGACATCAAGGAACAGTTGGATAACAAGAGAAAGGCTGCATCTGAATATGAGGACTGGCTATCTCTCAATGCCGACTTGGACCCAGAGAAGGCTCAGAAGGTGGAGAACGACTTGGCACTTGTTAATGAGCAGATTGCCGACCTTGAAACTCGTTATAAGAACTGGAATGCTATCCGCAAGGAGGTTATGACTCCAGAGGAGGCTAGAACCTTGAAGAATGAGCGCAAGGCTGAAATCGAGAAGGCAGGTGTGGACGAGAACGCAATTACATCTGCTGATGAGCGTGAGGTGGCTGTGCTAGACAATAAAGAATTGAAGAAGCAATATCCAACCATGGATGAGGCTAGCAATTATATTGCCTCTGAGCGTAAGCGCATCTATCATATTCAGAATGACGAGGTGCAGCCACAGATAGATGGTATCAATGAAGCCCTGGAGCAATATATGAATGATGACATTGATTATTCGGTTGACCAGTTGAAGGAATTGAACACTACCAAGGCACAGTTAGAGGCTAGACAGGCTAATCTATCTGCATCGGCAAAGGATTTGAAGGCACAGGATAAGTTGCTCAATACTCTATATAGTGCAGAGAATAAGGAGGAGAGAGCCAAGGCGATGGAAGAATTGACTCCTTCTGAGCAGCGCAAGGTTCTTGTGGCTGATGCGTTGAAGAAGAATGACCTTGGAGTAATCAAAGAGATATACAAGGATGCCTCTGTTGATGTTATGGACTTAACGCCTCAGACTTTGGAAGAGGCTGTATCTGAATCTTTGAGTCCACATAGCTTGAATCCGGAATCTCTTCAATATGAGTTGGGCAAGAGTAATTTCAAGTTTGGTATTGGCAAGCGGTATGATTCTAATAAGTTCAATTATCTTATTGGCAAGAAAGGAACCGGTTTGTCGGTTAACGAGTTTGCCGTGAGAGTATTTAATGACCTTCCTGTAAACTTGCAGGATATGGGATATTCTGACCAAGATGTGAGAAACACCTTGCTCGATATGTTCAAGTCCTACGACAACGTGAAGGATATGCGTAACGTGGCACTTATGAACCGAATTGCCGCAGCAGAGGAGGAACTTTCGGCAGAGGAAGAATGGTATGAAGCCCAGAAAGAGCGTGAAATCATCGAAAGACAGGCAGAAATCGAAGAATATAATTCGTATATTCAAGATAAAACATTATCTTTGCCTTCTGAAAGCGAACTTAACGCCATCGAAGGCATGGAATACGACCGTATGATGGAGGCTGAGGAACGTGAGCGTGAGTATAAAGAATATGTTAAATCAATTTTACCAGAAATAGCAGATTATGATGACAGAAGCAATGAAGAAGGATATGGAGGAGGCGATGGCCTGGGTAGCGACTCTTCACGGAGAGGAGTTGTTGAAGGAAATCGCCAAGGCGAAGAAATTAGTGGCAGAGAAGCATCTTCTCAGTCCGAGACTGGAGAGAGCACTGATAGCGGACGCACAGGGCGACAAGAGACTGGCAGCATGGAACCTGGCGAAGGCTCAGTTGTTCGAGGCGCACATCTACCGAAAGAAGCATCCTTCGGAGAACGTTTAAAGGGTGCCATTGCCGAGACTGAGCCTAACCCTTCTGAGGCTCAGAAGAAGGCAGGTAACTATAAGAAGGGACATTTGTCCTTCGGTGGCTATGACTTTACTGTAGAGACACCGAAGGGCACAACACGTAGCGGTAAGGACGAGCAGGGCAAGCCTTGGAGCGTGACCATGCACGATACTTATGGCTATATTTTGGGCAAGATTGGCGTGGATGGTGACCATATCGATATGTTCATCAATGATGCCGCAGACCTTGATTCTTTTGATGGTAACGTTTATGTTGTTGACCAGGTGAACCCAGAGACTGGTGAGTTTGACGAGCATAAGGTGATGTATGGCTATCCTTCTGAGGAGGCTGCTACAGAGGCTTATCTTGCCAACTACTCCAAGGGCTGGAAGGGACTTGGTAAGGTTACTTCTGTACCTAAGACTACCTTTGATAAGTGGTTAGAGTCTTCCGACCGCAAGACTAAGCCTTTTGCAGATTATGCTATGGTGCAGAAGGAACAGGCGAAATTTGATCGCGATGTGAAGGAGGTGAAGCCTTCGGAAATGACGGAGGCGCAGAAGGTGGCTTTTTATGCCGTTTCTGCTATGCTTAAGAAGGCTGGCATACCGGTGAAGGTGGTTAGCAATGAGGATATGGAGAAGGTGGCTGAGGCTCAGGATAATCTGAATCTTGCCATGTTGCTGAATCATCCTGAGATGAGATTTAAAATCAAGACTCCGGAGGAGAAGCAGGCTGCCGAGAATGCTTATAACTTTGCCAAGGATTTGCGACCAAACAAATGGGCGCAGTATGCCGTGGTGGATATGAGCAATCCGAATAAGATGCCGGAGTACTATCAGAAGCAGGAACTGGCAAGAAAGGAACGTACCTACCTGAATAGGCTGATGTGGGGAAACTACAAGGTTTTCAATCTCGACAAGAGCTTTGAGGACAATGTGGCTGGGCTTACTGGCTCTTTCCCTTCGGAGTTTGACCCATATAAAATTGATGCGCAGACTAGTAAGAAAAATGAGTTAAAGAAGCAGATGAAGGAGACTGAGGAGGCTTATAAGTCAACCGGGCAGGAACGTAAGGAGTATCAAAATCAGTTGATGAAGGAGTACATGGATGAGCATGGACTGGCTTCTGAAAACGATATTCCTGATGATGTTTGGAGGGAGTTTGATTATAAGGCTATTGAGAAATATCAAGATAAGCTTGATTCCTTGTTTGCTAGATATAAGGATTTGGATAGACAGTTGAAGGCTATTGTACAGCCTGGAGTGAGATTCTTGCGCACTTATCATGGTACTGGTGCTAGCTTTGATAAGTTTGATTTGTCTCATGCCTTGGAAGGCGAGGGAAGTGAGAGCTTCGGGCATGGTGTGTATGTTACCAATTCTAGAAAGATTGGAGAAGACTACGCAAGTCGTGCAAAGAGTAGAAAAGCGAATAATGCTATTTTTTATCCGAATATGGGTTCTGCTATTGCTGATAACTGGTATAAGTACTTTGTGAAGACAGCAAATAGTGAGTCTCTTGAAGATGCTAAGGAGTTAGTTTTGAAAGAACTTGATGTAGATATTAAAAGTGATGAAAATAAACTGAACCAAAGTAGTATTTCAGAAGAAAAACGTGCTCATATTGAGGCAAACTTAAAGGAAGAAAGACGTATTCGTGAAATCATTGCCAATACAAAGGAGGAAGATTTGCCTAATATTGCCAGTGCCAACCTCTATGATGTGGATATTCCTGATGATAATGGAAACTATCTGGATTGGAATGGCAGAAACAAAAATATTCCACAACAGATGTTTGATAATCTTACAAAGGTACTCGAACAGAAGGGTTGGAATAGAGATGGTCAGTCAAGCATGCTTAGATTTATTGATGCCAACGATAATACTATAGTTATCAATCCAAATGCTACTGGAGCAGACTTATATGAAGAGATTAGTTCCGCTTTCAATAGCCCTGAGGAAGCTAGTAAGTTGCTTTCTATGGCTGGTTTCACTGGTATAAAATACCCTGCTGGAACCATTCATGGCGGTGCAAATGAAGGCGATTACAACTATGTTATCTTTGACGAGAACAATGCAAATATCGTGGGTAATACCAAATTTGCGCAGGGTAAGGGTGTGGTATATGGCTACACTGATGGCAAGGAGATTGTGCTGAACCAGGAGCATCTGAATCCTAATACTCCTATCCATGAGTATCAGCATCTTTGGCGCACTGCTGCCAAGGAAATGAATCCGGAGCTTATTGCCCATGGCGATGAGTTGATTAAGCAGACACAACTTTTTGCTGATTTGAAGGAGGACCCTAACTATAAGCATCTGAGCGATGATGAGATTTGCGATGAGGCTTTTGCTCGTCTGACCGGTGAGGATGGTGCTGCCATCTTGGAACAGATGGCGAAGGATGCCATTAAGGAAAATCCGTTAGACACCGCTAAAGAGCTTACTATCATCAACCGATTGAAGAATTGGTTGAAGAAGTTCTGGTATTGGACTCTTGATACATTTACGAAGTGGAAGCCTGAGGACATTAAGAAAATGACCTTGGAGGATATTCGTAACCTTGTGCTGAGAGACTTGGCGCAGGGAGTGGACCCACGTACCGTGCTGAAAGGTCAAATGACCAAGGACGAAGCAGTGTCTTTACGCCAGCAGATGGCTGATAATGCCGAGCCTGAAAGAATCCTCGAACATACTGAGGATAACTGGTTACAGGATTTCGGCAAGGATGGTCGTGTCAATACACCAATAGGTAGCATCAAGTTAGGTGAAAACCAATATAAAAAGGCTGGTAGAGAAGACAGAATCAAACGATTTGGTCTATTGAAACCTACCTTGGAGCGTCCAGATGTTATCTTAGAGAAGCCTGCTCCTAAAGAAGGTGCAGAAAGACAGACCAAGTATCTGTTTGTAAAGTCTTTCAAGAAAGTAGACGGAACAAAGATTCTGAACTTTGAATCAATTACCGTAAAGCAAGGCGAGGATGAAGTTTCAATCAGTGCCCATCAAATAGAGCCTTCAAAATTGTTGAAAGAATTAACGGAATCAAAAATGCTATGGAATCGTTTCAGAGGCGATTCTAATTCCTTGGGCGAGAATCAAGGTTCGGCATTAACTCCATCCGCAAATAACCCAAGCGGAAAGGATAGCGTCCTGAATCCTCATAGCGATGCAAAGATACGCAATTCCTTTGAAATCACCAAGGAAAATGGTGGAAATTTATCTGTGGAGGATAAAATAAAAGCTGTATCTCAGCAATTTGGGGTTGATGAGGCTGATGTGGCAATGTATGCCAATGCTATTAAGAAGGGGTCTACTGCTGAGGCTGCACGTGCCAGAGCCAATATCAAACGCCATCTGTTGCAGGCAAATGAAGATAAGATTTCCTCTTTCAAGGAACTTCTTAAGTACACCAAGCCTGTAAATGAAGCCTTGAAGGAGAACTTTGGTGACGTTGATGCCATGATAGAGGAGCGCAAGCAGCAGATGGAGGCGCAGCGTAACGCCATGGAAGCTGCAAGAAAGAGAGCTGAGGAAGAGGAAGCCAAGCGCAAAAAGCACTTGGAGGAACTTTCTTTGATTCCTGATGATAAACTTGACAAGCAGTATATGGATGCTCTTGCTAAGGGTGATGATGCTACAGCCAGGGAAATGCTTGATGAAGCTGCCAGACGCAAGGGCTATGATGATACCGAAAGCGCATATCAAGGTGTAGGTGCGTGGGCTGCACCGGGAAACCCTGGATATGAAAGTGACAAGGCGAGACGTGACGATTGGGAATCCAGTGGCTCGGATGTGAACCTGGAGGATATGGCTTTGGGGTACACTCCTCAGCCGGATGATTACTTCTCTCACCCTGAGCGTTATTCGCAGAACACTCCTCATGGATTGGAATCTGTGAAAGCCATCAATACGGCTATTGATGCCATTAAGAATGGCGAGAAGGATGTTAAGGTAAAGGTTTATCGTGCTGTTCCAACTTCTGTGAAAGAAGGAAAGTTGCGTAATGGTGACTGGGTTACTCCTTCTAAGAAATATGCCGAAATGCACGGAACGAACCGACTGGATGGCAAATATCGTATCATTGAAGACGAAGTTCCGGCTACTCAACTGTGGTGGGATGGTAATGACGCAAACGAGTTTGGCTTTGATGATGGCAAGGAGTATAAATACAAGAATGCCAAGAATAATAGAAAGTTGAACGACCTTGTTACCTATGATGATGAGGGTGACGTTATTCCTCCTTCTAAGCGTTTCAATTCTCGCAAGAGCGATATTCGCTTCATGTTTGCTGGAGAGAAGGGAGCTGCTGAGGCTGATAAGGCTGAGGAGCAAACTATCCGCATGGATAATCTGGATGTTGCTAAGCAGATGGAAGAAGCAAAGAAGGATGCCAAGGCTATCAAAATGGCTACAGGTTGGGAGAAAGGCGTGGATGGCAAGTGGAGATACGAAATGCCTGATGCCAAGATAAAGGACACGATGGATGTAGGCGGTGGACATATTGTTAAGCGTTATGAGGATGATATGCTCTGGAATGGTGGCAAACTATCTAAGGTGATTGATGCACCTGAATTATTTAAGGCTTATCCCCAGTTGAAAGATGTGCGTATTGAAACGGATGCCATTATGAATGACATGCCTTCAAATGGGGAATACAATCCACAAACAAAGACTATTACCATTCATGCGGATGAATTAAAGTATCTGAATAGCATTCTGAATCATGAAATTCAGCACGTAATTCAGCATGAAGAGGGTTTTGCGCATGGTGGCACTCCCGAGCAGGTGGAGAGAGATTTCAATGCTGCTAAGGCTGAATGGAAGGCACGTTCCTATGCCTTTGAATTGGAAGAGAAAGCCAAGGAAATGGGTGGTGAGTACAACCAATCTGAGGTAGAGAAAGCTCTTATCCAAGAATATAAGGACATGGATATGCCTGAGTTCATTCCTGACAAGGAAACCCGAATTAAGGGATTCAACTACTTCGCACGTGGCTATGCAGACAGAAGTATGGATGATGCCATTAAGCGTTTCCGTTTGGATAGGTTCCAACGTACAGACTTTGATTCTTACCAAGAATATAGAAAGTTGGCTGGTGAAGTTGAATCTCGAAATGTGGAGAAGCGTTTGGGTATGACGGACGAGGAGCGCAGAAACTCCTTGGCATCTGAAACTGAGGACGTGAACCGTGATGAGCAAATCGTGATGAATGGTAATGATGCTAGCTATAGCATCGTGAAAGACCCTGAGACCATCAAGAAGCTGGATAAGGAAGATACGGTGAAGGTTTATCGTGCCATGCAGGTAGGCGAGGATGGAAAACTCTATCCACCGATGGCTGCAAAGGTGAAGGGCAAGTTTGTAGAACCTATCGAACTCGGTAAGTGGGAACAGGCAGATGAGCGACCAGAACTTGCTGATGATAAGGGTATGTTTACCCTCAACAAGGGTAATGGTAAATCGCTTAAGGCTGCTTACAATCCTTACCTTCATACTTCTCGCACTCCACTGAATGACCAGTTTAGCGAGGCGCAGAACCGCCCTAACATCGTAACCGTGGAGGTTGAGGTGCCAAAGAGCGAGCTGACCAGTGGCTACAAGGCTGATAAAGCCAAGGATGCCGTGGGTGAAGTAGAGTGGAAGGCTGGTATCATCCAAGGACAGTTGACTGGCAAGCGCAAGGTGGTGCTTTCTCGTTGGGATAAGCCTGTGCGTATCGTGCCTGACAGCGAGGTGGCTGATGTTATCGTCAATGATATGTTCAAGGGCAAGAATATCACTATGCCTTCGAATGTGGTTACTCCAAGTCTGAGAAAAGAGTTGGAGAAGCGAGGTGTGCCGTTTGTGGAGACCGATAACAGAGGCAGAATCGTAGGAGGTGAGAATGATGGTGTGCATTATTCCAAGGTGTACGGTAAAAATGCGCAATCTCCTATCTTGGAGCAGAAGTTGCAGAAGCATCCTGATTCGCTGATGAAGGCTGGCACCTACTTTAGTGGTGGTGGTCTGGTTGAAGAGGGATTGAAGGGCATTATCGACCCAGTGGTGGCTGTGGAGTATGACCGAAAGATAAGTGGCGTGTATCGCAACAACTTCGGACAGCATATTGTTACGGCTGACGTGAGAGACGTGGACCCTAAGGAACTGGTGAAGCATATTGATGGCGAGGTGGAGTATTTCCATGCTTCGCCTGTATGCAAGAACTACTCTCAGGCTAAGAGCAATGGGGGCGAGGTGGAGCTTGACAAGGAGACTGCCAAGAGTACTGCCGACTTCATTGATGCCGTGAAACCGCGAGTGGTGACTATCGAGAACGTGAAGGGCTACAAGGACTCTGAGGCGATGAAGATTATCACCCAGGCGCTGGATAAGAACGGCTACAAATGGGATGCTGACGTTTATAATGCCGCAGATTTTGGTGGTTATACCAGCAGGGAGCGACTGATTGTTAGAGCCGTGAAGGACGGAGAACTGCCGGAGAAGCCTAAGAAGCAACCACGCAAGGGTGGATGGCTAGAGGCTGTGGAGGATATTCTTCCTACCCTGACGGAGAAGAAAAACGGTGTGGCACCATGGATGGACACCAGATTGAAAGTTGACGGTATAGACTGGCAGAAGGTGGAGAAGCCTCTTTACGTAATGGGCAGTGCCTATGCCGATGGCAAGATACCTCATGCCTATGGGGATGAGATTCTGCCAACGCTGAGAACCAAGAGCGGAGACGTGATTATCATGCCGGGTGGAAAGGTGTTGCGTGCTGATGGCAGGGTATTGGCTAGAATAACCGGACTGGGCGATGACTATCTGTTGCCTAAGACGGAATCTTTGGCGCATACCATCATTGGCAATGGTATTCCAGTGCAGTTGACCAAGGGCGTGATTGCTCCTCTGCTGAATAAGGATGACTTATCCGGCAGAAATGTGCTGGCTAGACTTGGCAGCTCTATATTTAAGAATAACTGGGATGCTGACAAGCAGAAACAGGTGAGTGACCGGGTGGTGAACACTGCCAACAAGCTGGGTGGTGCTGAGGCTACGGTTTACACTTCTGTGGATGAGGTTCCTGATGCTTATCTGAGTGATGTGAAGAATGGTGCTACCGGATGGTATGACCCAACTACGCATACGGTTCATGTTTATCTGCCTAACTGTGCTGATGCCGATGAGGCTCAGAGAACCGTCTTCCATGAGAAGATAGGACATGAGGGTATGGAAGTGCTGCTTGGTGGTGAGCAGGGCGTGAGAAAGTTTGCGGACTTCGTATATAAGTCTGTAGATAAGAAGACGAGGGGCAAGATTCTCGACTTCGCTCATCAGTATGATCCAGGTTGGAACAATCCTGACCGCATCAATATCGGCACGCAGGAGTATATCGCACATCTTGCAGAGGAGGGTCCAACTACAGCTGAGGACTTTTCTCTGTGGACTAAGATAAAGCATTATCTCATCAAGGTGCTTAAGAAACTTGGCATCCGTGTGCCTGGACTTCTGAACGACAAGGATTTGAGATATTACCTAATGAAGGCTGGTAAGGCTCTCCACGTTTGGGACAATATGCCGAAGGAGAAGCAGGAGGCTATGATGGCACAGGCTAGCAATGCCGAAATCAAGGATGCGCTAGCTGATGGTGCTGGCAAGGGCAAGCCGAGACAGAAGAAGGGCGAGAGTGCCATCCAATACATGAAGCGAGTGATGGAATGGAAGCGATGGAAGGAAGCCCGAGAGGACACGGAAGACCCAGAGCCACCTATGTTCTATGACTTCGATAAGGATGCCGAGGGCAAGAAGGAATGGGAACGCCTTATCAAGGAGAACCCTATGGCTGATATGTTCGCCTTCGAGAAGCAGAAGCAGGACGAGGCAAGGCAGAAGTATGAGGACTGGCTGACTAGACATGAACTGAACGAGCAGAACGATGCCGACCTTGACTTGTATGAGGGTAAGGTTTACCCAGCAGAAACCAATCCAGAGGCTGATGCCCTGGAGCAGGAAGTGATGCAGGACTTGGCAGAGGTGACTAGTACCGATGTGAGCAAGGAGGGAGCTGCAACCACTGTGAAACATGCGGTTATCCATCGTAGAAAGAATATGGAGGAGGCTAGCGCAGACGATGCCATCTATATCAATGATGTGAAGAACAGCATCGAGAAGATGGCTGAGAGCGGTGCTTTCGATAAGTTGCTTTCCGACTACCAAGGCAAGCCAAACAAGGCTGAAAAGCTAGCTGAGGCTATACCTTATATAATAGAGGCACCTAGACGCATCAGAGAAATCGCCTACAAGCTGAACTCTACAGGTGTGTTTGGTGAGGGACATATCCATATCACTCCTGACGATGTGGAGGCTATACAGGAACTTCGCCCACAACTTGCCGAGGTGACAGCCAATACACATACGGAAATTAAAAAAGGAAAAGAGGTAAAGCTCTTCGATGATATGAAGGGCGCAACAGAGGTAGCTAGCAAGGTGGCTAACATCATCAATGGCAACCATGAGAAAGAACCTGGATTTGTGCCTATTGATGGTACGGACATCTTGAATAAGAATGTTTTGCCTATCATATTGAACCGTATCACTCCTTACGGTGTGGACTACAAGAATCTGAGCGAGCCGATGAAGAGCGTGCTTGATTCCATCAGAGACTGGTATAACTATACCTTCGACTGGTTGAAGGACAACAATACCTTGAAGGCAGACACTGGTTTCACCGTGGACTATGTAAACCACCTTTGGGATAAGGAAAAATCGGATAAGAATGCCTATGCCATGTATGTGGAGAACAGACAGCGCACAAAAAGCCCGAACGAGAAGCCACGCCAGATAAACACCATCATGGAAGGCTTGGAAGTAGGACTTGTGCCTAAGACCACGGACATCACCAAGATGATGGCTTACTACAGCAGAAGTAATATCGAGGCTTGGGCTAACAAGACGATGCTCCAAGAGGTGAGCGGACTGAACGTAATCGAGCGCAACGAGGACGGAGAGATTATTTCTTCTGACCCACTGCTTTCTTCGGTTGCACCTTTCAACTTGGAGCAATACAAATACTTCGAGATTCCAGGTGTGGGTCCTGTATGGGTATATAATGTATCGCCTAAGCAGATGAAGGTGAAGAACCCTATCACTGGCAAGGATAAGGTGCTCTATTCGGAGGCAAGTGCAGGAGATAGATTCGGAGTTGTATTCGATACCTATCAGTCAACTCCTTTCTGGAAGGCTTTCGACACCACGGCTTCGAGCATGAAGAAGTTGGAGCTTGGCTTCAGTGGATTCCATGCAGGAGCATTGACCGAGGTGTATATGGTGCAGAACATGGTGGAGTATGGACCTAAGAAGGCACTCGCCAACTTTATGAAGTACATTTTTGCTGATACGATGAAGAATCATCAGTTGCCATGCTTCGCCAATCCGCAGGACTTCCAAGAGGCTGCTACCCACTTGGTGAAGTTTGGAGCGACCAACGACTATGCAGCCGCGGATGTGCAGAACATGTTCGACAACATGCGCGATGCGATGATGAAGGTGCAGGAGAAGTTGAAGGACGGAAATGGAATTTCCGGAACGGTGGCTAAGGCTACTATGCCTTTGAAGGTGGCGACTCAGATGCTTTCGCTCATCAACAAGGGCATGGATAGAGCCTTGTGGGATTTCCTTCATGACGGACTGAAACTTGCTACCTACCGGATGAGGGCAGACAAGACCAAGGAACGTGCCAAGAAGAAGGGATGGACTGAGGAGGAACTGAGCCGGGCTTTGGACGAGGACGGTCAGTTTGTGAACGATATGTTTGGCGGTCAGCACTGGGATGTGCTTGGTGCCAGCCATCGAACCTTGCGCTATGCAGGAAGAGTTCTTCTTTCACCAGACTGGAACGCTTCTACTACTCGCCACTTCCTTGCACTCACAGGATATGGCTCTGTATGGAACGAGGCTACCTTGGAGAACTTCAAGGAGTATTACAAGAGGCTTTATCATAAGAATCTTACTCCAGAAGACGAGGGCAGAAGGGCTAGACAGATTTCTTCGTTTCTCTGCTATGGCTTGGGCTTCATGGTGTTCTACGAGGCTATTGCCAACGGTATCAATGCAGCCTTCCGTGCCCTGGACGAGGAGAAGGAGCGCAAGAAGGCTGAGGAGTTGAGGAAGACCAACCCTAACTACCGTAGCCCTTACGAACTGGCTTATCCAGATGGCATGAAGTGGTATGACTACTTGATGAGAGGAAACAGCCTAGGACAACAGAGCAAAATCTTTATGGGCAGATATGTGGACAGAACGGAAATGTATATCCGACATGGTAAGCAGTTCCGAGAGGTGCCTGAATATCTCTTCAACCATAAGGGAGAACTAGAGTTCCCTGGCCCGATGGTGCAGAGAATGATAGGCAAGGCGAATCCGATGGTGAGAATGACCTTGGACGATATAAACTATCTGAGCGACTTCCAAGCCAGCCATGCCGACCAGGAGATACAGAGAAAGTATGGCAAGACCATCGGTCTGCTCTACAAGGATGCACTCTACTGGGCACCGTTCTTGATACCGAGCCAAGAGAACAAGGAGTTTAAGGCAGTGGACTTCTTCTTCCCATCCTCAAAGGGATTCTCTCCTTGGAAGGCTCAGAGCTACTTCAAGGACTTCATCCTGAGCGGTGACATGGAAGGCGTGGTAATGACCTACCAGAGCTGTGAGCGCAATGGCATCGACCCCGAGGAGCAGATAAAAGCAGCCATCGGTAGCGTGAAGGCATTGGAGAGTGCTGAAATGAAGGATGGCATTACTTCCTTGCAGGTGGCTAGCGAACGCTTCGATGAGGCTAAGAGTATCACGGAAAAGAAGAAGATGCGCCAGAAGATGAAGAAATTCCTCTCTCAGAGCGACTACAAGGCATTCACCCAGAAGGAGGCACTGGACATGGTGCAGAGCTTCCTGAATGGGGAGGATGATTTGAAGGAGATGGAAAAGGCTGAAAACAAATACTTGATGAAGGCGAAATCGGAGGATGTGACAGAGGACTGGAGAATACAGGCTGTATGGAACGGAACGATGGAGACCTACGATGAGTATCTACGCTTGAAGGATGTTGACAAGGCGAAGGCAAACGCCTTCAAGAACAGCAAGACCAACAAGCGACTGTTTGCAGCTAGAAAGGCTATCTCTGCTGCCAAGAAGAAGATGAACAAAGCCAAGAAGCAAATGGATGGTCAGAACGATGCCGCCAAAATGGTGGAGATTCGCAAGGTCAGAAAGGAGCTGCTTGAAACATTAAACGGAATGGAGTAGCCCGGCATGATAAAAGCTACGAGGGCTTACTCAATACTCTGAAAAAGAAAAGGGACTTGCTTCACAGCGAGTCCCTTTTTGATAGTCGTAAAATTCTAAATTCCAAATATATTTTTAATAAAAAATGAAAATCGTATTTTGAAGATGTTGGAGCGATGATTAACCTATCTGGGTGGGTCCGTTGTCTTCTGCCTTCTTTGGCTTCGCCCAATCGATGTAACGCTTCATGGCTTCGTCCATGCTCTGCTGTTCACTCTTTGGTGCTTCTTTCTTTTTCTCGCCCCAAAGACGGTGGGCAATATCGTCTAGACACCACTGCCAATCGTCTCGAAGGGTGATAACCTTGGAGCTTGGCATGATGGTGACATCTGCCTTTGGTGGGTCAACATGCTTTGTGTTGCCATCTTTATCGGTCTCCTCCTTGGTATTGAGAGAGGCGAAGGGCACATTATTGTCGTTAAGAAACTTCTCTACATCCTCCTTCTTGTTGTCGCAGAGAAGAATGCAGACGGAAACCTTATTCTTCTTCAAGGTGGTGAGGGCTTCTTTAGCCTTGCCTACCAGGGAGAGGTTGCCTTTATCATCTTTTGTGATGACGCAGGCTTCGTGAACATTGATTGATTTACTCATACTATCTAATATATTAGAAATTCTACATTTAAAAGAATTGCGGAACAAAAATAAGGGGAAAATATGAGAAAGTAATGTTAAGTTGCGCAACTTATCACTAAGAAGTGAGAAAAAGGCGGTATTTTTGGCGAAAAATTAAGAATTATGCCAGATAATCGTGTTATAAATGATATTTCGAACTATGCCGAGCCTGGACCTGACTCCCTGGAGGGAGTGAGCAGGGAGCGGTTTGCCCAGACGGACAGCAATCTTCGGCTGATAGAATGGGCTTGCCAATACTTCTATGATGGCGCAGAGCTGAGAAAGAAGTGGAAGCGAGCGCAGGACTTCGTGATGGGCAGACAGCTGGAAGAACTGATAGAGTGGAACGGCAGAAAGATAAGCATCCGTCAGTATATGGAAATGAAGGGTATGCCTATACTGGAATATGATGTGATAGGTGACAAGCTGCTTTCTCTCGTAGGACTTGTGCGCCAGCAGCGCAGTACAGCCTCTTGCAGTGCCGTAGACCCCAACGAGGAGGACTATATCAATTTCTTCAATGAATACCTTCGGCAGAACGACAACTTGAACGACCGACAGGAGCTAGATGCCAGAATGTTTTATGCCTTCTGTGTCTTCGCCTTCGTGGGCATGAAAACCTACTATGGGAGGAAGGACGGAAAGAATGGTATATTTGACTACATGGTGGACATCTTTAAGATAGCGTTGCCACCTTTTTTCAAGTATGACCTGAGCGACATAGAATTTATCGCTGAGGCTCACGATTTGACTTGGCGAGAGATAATCGCCACCTTCACCGATGGAAGCAAGGCTGAGGTGGACAAACTGAGCGAGATATATCTACAGACACAGCATCATTTCGCTCCCGAGCAGACTTATCACCCAAATGGTGAAGCGCAGTATGCCGGGATAGACGATTTCACCCATTCTTCGGTAATCGGCAAGTACAGGGTATTGGAGATATGGACGAAGGAGACTAGACCAGCCATCTGGGTGCATGACTGGGATGCAGGAACTAGCGGATATGCCTCTCCTGACCAACGAGCTTTCTACGAGGAGAAGAAGCGGAAGCTAGAGGAAGCCAACATCATGAAGGACGAGAACGGTCTGCCTGTGCTCGATGAGAACGGTGAGCCTATCTATTATGTGGACCCATCAGAGCTTAAGACCATCGAAATGAAGGATGAGGTTGAGACCTATTGGTACAGAAGATACCTAACTCCGAATGGCTATCTGCTGGATGCTAGGGAATCGCCTTACTATGTTCTGAGAGACGGTTTCAGAACTTCCATTATGCCATATACCTTCGTGGCATATCCTTGCCTGAATGGCGAGGTAAGAAGTTTCTCGATGCGTGCCGAGAACAACCAGCGTACCTTGAATCACTATATGATGATGATAAACTTCATTGTAGCGAATGGTGCCAAGGGTACGATGCTTGTGGATGAGAATGCTCTGAGCGAAAAGCAAAGCATCGATGAAATGCAAGTGAATTATACCAAAACAGATAGCATTATCTTGTGGAACTCCAAAAACGGAGGCAAGCCACCGCAGACTTTGGTCAACAAGAGTATTCCGGCAGGAGTTGACTTCATGGTTAACTTCGCCAAGACCATGGCAAGTGAGGGTACAGGCGTGCAGGGTGCTCTGCAAGGCGTTCATCGCAACACTAGCGGTAAGCAATACCAACTGGAAAGGGAAAGTTCTTCTACCACAATACAAGATTTTGTGGAGAGCTTCAATAACTTCAAGGTGAGAATCGCCAAGAAGAAGCTGTATCTCATACAAGAGTTTTGTACCTCAGCGGATAGCGTGAAACTGACAGGGGACGATTTCGAGACACATTTCAATCCAGAGACCATGAGGGATATGGATTTAGATGTTTCCATCGACTTGGACGCTTACAGCCCACTTATTAGAAATGCTAATAACGATATGGCTTGGCAGATGATGGTTAGCGGTAAGATGGACCCATATACTATGCTGACCGTAGGACAATTCCCTGGTACAAGCAGAATGAAGAAGTACTTCAAGGAGCAACTAGAGAAGCTACGGGCAATGCAAGCGCAACAGCAAGCGAATGGCGAAATGCCTACAGCAGGAGCTGGACAACAGCAAACAGGTACGCCAGCAACACACCTGAAAGATGCAAGCGATGGTGTAAATGACTTGGCAACTTTGCCATCATCGGGCACATAAAAGGAAAGTTCTTAGAATTATAATAAACTCTTAAGTTCTTAGTTAGTAGATTGTTTTTAGGTTTTAGTTTAAAGGTAAAAAGATGAGGAAGAGGAAACCGTGATGGCTTTCTCTTCCTTTTGTTTTGTGTGGGCTTAAGCTATACCATATTTCTTTTTGTAGGAGCGTAGCTTTTCCATCGGGACGGAAACACGATACATGTAATAGTCTTGCCATTGCTTCAACTTCTTGCCTCTTACCTTGTTGTCGGCATCACAACCGATGGCACCCCACTTGGATGGCGTGTAGTAGAAAGATGCAGCCTTGATGTCTTCCACGTTCTTGAAATAGCGTGTTGCCTTCCACTTGCCAAGCTGAACCAGGCGACGGTAGGCGAGCATACCCTTGCGATTGGGGTCGTAGGTCATAATCGCCCAATCCTTGTGAGACTGGTCGTAGAGCATGTAGAAGCGAGGCGCACCACCTTCCTTGTACTTAGCAAGGGTGGCTTTCACTCCCTTCTGCCACATACGAGTGGAGCGGAAGAGTTCGATACGAGTAACAATAGGCTGGTAGATGGTTATGACCATCTTACGCAGCAGGTTTGAATAACTTTGTTTCATTTTTCTGTTTACTTTTAATTATTAACTTATATGGACAGGCGATAGAATCGCCTGGAACGGTGGCTCAGGGAGAGGGCTAGCTGCCACCACCTATGCCCGACAGCTCGGCTACTACAGGTGGGCGGTTGCGGAGGCGTTCACGCTCTATCTCTGCCTTTGAACGGAATGGAACGATTTCAGGTGCTGGCATATCCTTTTCTACGTAGAGGGCGATAGCTCTAGCCATCACACGGTCATCGTGCTTGCCAGCAATGGCACCATAGCAGTCGTTCTGCTTGTAATAGAGGAAGTAGGTGCATTCATCAATGGCTGCAAGTTCTCGCTCCATATAGCCACCGTCTCGGATGATGCGTGCCATGGTCTTCACTACTGCCACCTTGGTAGCCTTGTTAGTATTGAATCCCCATTTGGTCTCAATGTTCTTCACCTTCTTCAACTTGGACTGTGACGCACTATACAGATTACTGTAGAGAGGGATGAGGATGGGGAAGAACAGCTCAGACTGGTTGCCCTCGGTATTGTTCATACGAGAGTAAGCGGTATTGTTCTCGATAACCAGGAAGGCATCATTATAGAAATGAGCTATCTGGGCGCAACGCATAGCGAGTTGGTCGGCATCGCAGTGACCATGCCATTCGGCTACTATCTCGGGAACACCACCATAGATTTCATCGTAGCGGTCGAGCACCACGATGTCGGAGAAATCGGAAGTCTTGTGAGAGCCACCAATATCGCACGCCACGATGTAACGATGCTTGACAATCTCGGAGTTATCGGGTCCAGCCCAAACTTTGAGAGGTCCACCGGAACGTTCCACGAAACGGATGTTGTTCATGCAAGCAGGGTCTGCAGCATCGTAGGAATCGCCCTCGATGTCGCCCACCATGATAGGCTCGATGCCCTTGCAATCCTCTTCCATTTCCTTCAACTTGTAAGGGTCGAAGACAGTAGTACCAGAGAACAGGAAGGCTTCCACGTCATCGGAAGGGAACTCCTGACGCATATCGTCAAGAGTCTCATACTCCTTGGACTTCTCGATGTACCAATGGATGCCCTCGAAGGAAGCGCCCTTGCACTCGTAGAGCCACCAATAATACTTTCCATGACCTTGCTCGTCATTGCGATTCTTCCACAGCCAGATGATGAAATCGGCACGCTCATCCTCGGAGGCGAATGGGAGTACATATTTCTCAATCTCGAACCATGCCACGAAGACAGGCGTATAAGCAGAGAGAGGTTTGCCATCCTTATCCACGGAGTTGGCAGCTACCCAAGCATCATGGAACTCGTTTTCACGACCATTAGGGGTGGACTCACGGACAATGAAGGTAAGAGGGTCTGGCTGGATGGATGAAGAAGCAGCCTTGATAACCTTTGCCGGGGTCCACTCAGTAGTATTCGGGAAGAAGGCTTCCTCGGTGATATGTGCGAGGGCAGCATCACCGGAACGACAGGACTCAGGGTTACGAGCCGAACCAGTCTGAATCTTGCAGGAACGAGGGATGAGGTACTTGATGTTCTGAATGGTGCCAGAAGTCTTCAACTTGCGAGTATCAGGTTTGAATGGTTGCCCGATGTCGTAGAAGAGCCATGTAGGGATGGCGTTGATAAGTTTCTCGTACATATCGAACACCTGGGTAGCAGAAGAAGACTGGTGACCCACGATGTTGCTGTTCCAGTTGGTCTTCCAGAAGATTTGCAGCCATGCCATGTAGATGTCGGTGAGGGTAGAACCACCCCATTGGCGACACTTCAAGAGAATGACACGGATATAGCGGTACTGACTATGAAGGCGCAACTGCTCGAAGACCTTGGCTAACTTAATCTGGGCATTGCGAAGAAGAAAAGGTATATCATCGCCACCATCCTTGTTCTTGATTCGGGCATAGGCGTAGGCGAAGAAATAGAAATCGTGCTTGCAGCGGAGACGGATGAGATAGCGGAATACTGCATCGCGTGCCTTTTCTTGATCCAGGTCTGCCATATACTTCTCGCAGAAGGCTTGGATGGAACCGCACTTGATGATGGCGCAGAACTTCTTTTCCTTCAACATTTCTACCGGCAGCCAAAGCTTCTTGCCTTTTAAGAAATCCTCAATGACACACTCGAAACGAAGACCAGGGGCGTTTTCTCCAGTAATGGGACGATAGCTAGCGAGGAGGCTTGTGAGCCTTCTCTTATCTTCCTCTAGAAGTTCTTTGAGCTTCTTTTCGGAAATCTGCTGCTGAGGTCGTACCTTTAATGAAGACTTTGCTACTGGCATTTTTTATTTTTAATGTTGAGTGTTGAATGTTAAATGTTGAGTTTTTGAGATTTGCGAATGAATCCTTCTGCCTTGGCATAGATGAATCCGATGGCAAAGAGGATGAGGTGATAGATGCCAGCTATGTGAGGGAGGAGGCATCCAATCACTAAGAGGATGAGCATCTGCCAGAAGGCTAAGCGTTTTCGCCTGTAGAGCCACGGAGCGGTGAAGCCCATGAAGAAGGAGATAATGACCGATGCGCCCAAGACCGGGAGGGACGGATAATAAAGGAAGGAGAGACCAACGGAGGCAAGCCACGAAGCCAGCACACGATGGATGCGAAACTGACGATGCACCATAAGGAGGCACCAGGCATTGACAGCCCAATGGATGAAGTTGGCATGACCGAACATGTAAACGAAATGGGAGTATTGAGGCGAGGATGGTGACACTGCAAGATTGGCGTGCAGCGGAATGATGAAAGCCATCAGGAGGACGATGAGGAGAGTTATATATAATGTACGCATGATGAATGAAAGTTTTATCGAGTGATGAATGATGTTTTCTTATTGCGGAAATAATTGCTGATTTTCATCTGTATGTAGCGAGGTGTCATCCCCATGTTGGGCGCAGGAAGGTCTAGGCACACATACACAAGATGCTTGGTGTTGTATTCCTTGTATTGTTCCATCTGACGGAGGCGCAAGAAATCCTGATAGAAGGCTTCGAATAGCTTTTCCTTCATGGCTTGGTATTTGCCGAACTTAGGCTTTTCCCCCTTGATGCGCTTGCATACATACCGATAGGCTGTGCTATCAGCGAGATAATAACAAGAGGCTGGCATCTTGGCGATGTAATCGCATATCTTAGCCATGGTGGTAGGATATTCTACCATCCTCTTGGCCTTACGAAAGAGCAGAAACATTTCCTGGTCTCTTTTAAGGTAAATTTCGGATATGGAATTTAGATGTTTCATGCCAACAAAATTAATTCATCAAGATGCAGAACTTATCACAAAGTAATGCGAAATTTTGCTTAATTTAGCACACAAATATTAAAAACGAACGTTTATGGCAAAAGAAACGATTGATAATCAGAATGTTAAATCAAAGCGAGATTCTTTCAGAGAGCGTCTTGCTCAGCGTTATCCCGACCTGAATATGGACGATGATGAGGCTGTTTATAACCAAATTGCGACCGATTACGACCAGTACGACCAAAGCAAGAAAAGGATGGACGACTTCAACAATATGCTGAAAGAAAATCCTCATGCGCCTGGGTTGGTGACAGGTCTTGTGACCAAGAAAAATGCTGACGGTGGCGACTTCAACCTTATCGACTATCTGATAGACGAGCTGGGGCAGGACTTCATTGAAGCAATCAATGGTGACGAGGAGGCAAGGAAACGCTTGAAGACTAGCGAGAAGGAAAAACTCGATGCGAGTGAGAAGCTAGCCAAGGGCAAAGAGAAGCTGGCAGCCAATCTGAAACAAGAGGATAAGGAACTTGATGCTGCCATGAAGGAAGCCAAGATTAAGCCGGAGACTATCAATGACCTGATAGAGTGGTTGTATAAGCGTAGCGAGGATGGCGAAGACCATGATGATGATGGATTCGTATATCGTGCTGCCCGGTACGACTTGAAGAAGGCAGACTTCTTGCGACTCTTTCAAATCAAGGACTTCGACAAGGCTGTGGCTGATGCCGAGGAGCGAGGCTATAAGCGTGGCAAGAACGAGAAAATTGACCAGCAGAGGCAGCTTCACGATGGAAAACAGGGTGGCAAGAAGAACATCAACATCAATGGTGGCGGTGGTGCTCCTGCACTTCCAAAGGAAAAGAGCCGGACGGAACAGGTGTACAGCAAGATGGTTGGAATGTAGCTCTTATCAATTAAGAATTTATAGTTAATAATTAATAGTTTAAAAATTGTAGATTATGAAACAGTTTAAGAAATGGTTTGGATTCATGATGGCGATTTTCGTCATGATTCTGAGTGGTGGCAGCTCTTATGCTATGGCAGAAACTCCTCCTAATATTCCAGAAGGTGCAGGTGGCGGTGGCCCTACAGGTCCAACAGATGGACCGGGCGTAGGTGGCACGGGTCCAAAGTGGCAGGGTGGAAGCCAAGAGCAACAGGAGAAGATGAACAACTGGGACTACTATGTGGCTCATGTGAACCCTACTGTGGTGGAAATGAAGCTGGAGAGTTGCCCAATCGACCAGATTCTTCGAGCCTCGAAGCGAATGACTCCTGTGGACAGTAACCGCATTGAGTACTATTCCATCGGTCAGCGACCAATCAAAACAAAACTTGCAGCGAAGTTAAGTAAAACTACAAACGGTGGCTCTGTAAAGCTAACGGTGGAAAATGCTACAGTGTTTGGTACTGGTGACATCATTATGATTAAAAGCTGTCTTGGCTATCAGGACAACGGTACTGACCGAAGCACGATGATTCCTTTGCAGCTGCGTGTAACAGAGGTAGATAACGATGGAAACCCTACATGCTATGCGCTGAATGGTAAAAAGAATGCCAGTCGTGGAAACCGGGACATTCCTGAGGATATTGAGGCTGGTACTGTAGTAATGCGACTGGGACGAGCTGCTGGTGAAAAAGAGGTAGAGACTGGCAGCTACTACTCTATGCCAGATAAGAGCTTCCAGTATTGCCAGCGATTCATCATGCAGGTGGAGGAGTCTCTTATCGACCGTATGAGCAAGACCCAGGTACAGTGGGACTTCACACGCCAGGAGAAGATGGCTATGGACGATATGCGCCAAGGCCAGGAGCTGAGCGGACTGTTTGGCTATCGCTCTATGTCGAATGGTGGCAAGGATGTAGGTCTTGTCTATACCATGGGTGGCATCTTCTGGGAAGCTGGTAAGGATTTGCAGATTGGACACTGGGAGCCAAAGATGTTTAGACAAGCCGATGGCACTCTTGTGCCTGTAACCGTAAAAGTGACCGTACCTGATGAGACTTCTTCCGGTACGAAGGAAGAGACCAAGCAGGTATATGAGTATGTGATTAGTGAGAAGGAGTTGACCCAGTTTATTGCATCCATGTTGAAGGGTGCAGGTAACTCTAGCCGTACCAAGTTGCTCTTCGTGGACAACCTGATTTATCAGGCATTTGCCAACCTCCGCTCTAACAAGCGCATCATTACACAGACGGAAAAGGACTACCAGGGATGGAAACTCGACTTTGAGAAGTTCGAGAGCATGGGAACTAAAATTCTCATTTATCGCCACGATGCCTTCAATAGTTGGGGCATGGATGGTAGAGCCTTCTGTTTGGATGCTCGTTATCTCGACAAGTATGTATTTGGTACTTGGTCACGAAATGAGTTTAATGCCAAGGACTTGCTGATTCGCAACACCGCAGGTGTGGTAATGGAGGAGTATAGCTGTTGGGTTCTGACATTCCCGGATGCCCATGCTCGTGTATCTCGCCCTACCTTCACTGAGGACGGTGTGACCGATGAGCAGATTCAGGAGGCTGCTTAATCAAAACAAAGGGAACTGATAGTTTTCTAACATATATCAAAACTCGGGGATAGTTGAGGCTCTAGATGGGAACAATAGCCCTCGGACTAGGCTTCTCTATCCCTTCACCCATAAACACAAAAGATATGTATAGATTTGTAGCAAACAGTATGCTCATCTTTGTGGTGACTCTGCCTAGCGGACTTGTGAAGAGCGTGGAGTTTGAACGATGCAGTAACAATGCTTATTCTTACCTCACGGACAATAAGCAGGTGGCTGATTGCATCAGAAAGCATCCGTTAACGAAGGCTGGACGCATCAAGGATGAGAGTCTGCCCGAGGAGGAACAGGTGCAGCAACATGAAGAAGAGCAGGTGAAGGACGAGAACGCCCTTCGCTTCGAGAACATTACCAAGGCTAAAAACTATCTCCAGAAGACCTTCAAGGTGGATGTAAGGAAACTGAAATCGCCTGAAAGTGTGAAGGAGAAGGCTAAGGAGCTTGGGGTTGAAATAGTTTTTTAGTTAATAGTTTATAGTTAATAGTGCCTATGGAAGCATTGATGAGTGACCTTGTAAAGGAAATGCGGCTTGCGTTGGACGAGGTGAAGCATGACGAGCTGAACGATGTCTTTGCCGATGATTCGGACGAGGAAATGAAACAAGCTATCGAGACTGCTGCACAGCAGCTTTTGCTGCAAGCACCACCGCAGATGCTACAGCCCAAGAGGGTAGTGGCATCGCTAAATGAAAGCGGTAAACAAGATTATGATGCCATTCAGACACAATACACTGATGGCCATGGTAGCCTTGTGATACCTGATGATTGGCTGAGGCTGGTGGAGCTGAGGCTGAAAAGTTGGTCTTCCTCGTTGGTGGCTTTGATGGACCCAGGAAGCAAGGAGGCTCAGATGCAAGCCTCTCGATGGACTAGGGGGACACCGCAGAAGCCGAAGGGCATGATAACCGTTTCGCCTACTACAGGAAAGCGAGTACTGATGTACTGGACTGCCGGAAGGTATTCTGCTAACCATGATATGCCTACAAACAAGGTGTATGACCATGAAGTGGAGCTATTCACATACCTTCCTTATCAAAAGGTGAAGGATGTGGTTGAAAAGGATGGGAAAACGGTGACAGACCAGAAAATCATCCTAGCCCTGACTGACGAGTGTAAGAAGTATCTCATCTATCGTGCCATCTCCATCTTCTTGATAAGTAAGAAGGAGAGTGAACTGGGCGAGAAGTATAACCAATTATCACAAATTTAACAAGATATGGCTAATGATATAGACAAAACAAGTCCTCACTACAAGGGGGAGTTTGGTAGTATCTACGAGGTGAACCAGAAGTTTCCTTCGGGAGGCGTGGAAGGTGACTATGTGGCTATTGATGGTTGGGCGCATTACTGGAATGCGGACAGAGGAACTTGGTGCGTGAACGCTCAGAGGGATAGCTACTGGGATGAGCTTATCACCAATATCATCGAACATTTCAAGACCATCAAGGGTGCTAACTATATGGGGGTGGCTACTACAGACACCGTGCCTGATACTACGGCTGCAAAGATGTTTTATTTTGCGCTGCAAGGTGGAAAATATGCTAACTTCGGAAATCAAGATGTAGCCCAGGGCATCAATGTGCTGCTGACCGAGGACGGTAAATCTTGGACTGTGCAGAGTCTTATTTCCGTTGCACAGGAATTGGGTGCTAGCACAACTATGCTTGTGAGCCAGAAGGCGATTACGGATGCCATCAATCGCAAGGCTAATACGACCGATGTGGATGAGGCTTTAGCAAAGAAAGCTGATAAGGAAACGATGAACACGGAACTTGCCAAGAAGTTTGATAAAGTTTCTGTTGTTCAGGAAACAGGGACGGCTACAGATAAGGTTATGAGCCAGAAGGTTGTTACGGATAATCTTACAGAGCTGCAAAATACGGTCTTTCCGCTAGAGGTGTCTTTATCTCTTGACAAGCCTTTGCTAGAATATACTGGTAGTGAGCAGAGCATCAAAGCTACTTACTCCATTAAGCGTAAGGGTTCGCCAATCACGCCTACAGCATTGGCTCTGTCTGTTGATGGTTCTCTTGTTAGTATTGATGTAAAGCAAGCAGATACAGTTACTATCAAGGTGAATAAGGAGGGAGAAACGCAAATCATCCTCACCGCAAAGCATGGCGACCTCGTTAAGTCAGCAACAAGCAAGGTTACGATGGTTCTGCCTATCTACTACGGCTTCGGTACAACGGAAACGGACATAGCTATTGCAGCCAATAAACTTTCGCCTCGTCTGTCTGCTAGTGGAACTTACGCAAAAACTTCGGCTAAGGACGATGTTAACTTCATTATCCTTGCGCCTAAGACTCTTCCGAAACTTACCAACTTCACGATGGGTGGTGCTCCTTTCGTAATGGAAACTTCTTCTGTCTCCATCAATGGCAAGGACTACTATATGTATAAGAGTGGTGGCGTTTATATGAGCGGAACCACTTTGAGGGTACTGGCAGGTTAAACAAAATGAAATTTCGATTATGGCAGAAACATTAAATCCGGCAGTAGGCTATATAGGTAATGCCATTCGTAGTCTTGCGAAAGACCATATCACTTCTTTTGCGGAAGATACCTACGATGAGCATTTTCAGGAATACCAGGCTATTCTTAACAAGCTGAATGCCATCCAGGATGAAGAAGGCAATTTGGAGAAGACTCCATTCAAATACATCGTGAACGAAGAGTTTATCTTTGCCATGGTGGATGAGAATGATGTGTTCCTTGGAGGTATTCGGTGGGATGGTACGCCCAAGTTTGCCAAGATGGAGGAAAATGCTGGGCGTGAGATTTCTTCTATCAATGCTCAGATAAAGTATCTTCATGAGGAAATCAGCCAAGTGAGAACTGACTTGAAGAGAAATGTTTTCTCTCTTTCCTTTGACAGAGATACCGGGCGTATCATTGGAACGACAAGTGATACTAGTCGCATAACTTCTTGTACGCAAGACAGGACGACTGGTAAGATTATAATGAATCATCAATTAGATTAAAATAGTAATAATATGGCAGAAATTCAAACAATTATTGGTAGCTTGCCTGTGTGTAGAGGGGAGTATGATGCCGAGGTATCATATTTTCGGGACAACCAGGTGACTATGTACGGCAGTACCTTCCAGAGTATTGCCGATGATAATGTTGGCTATCCGCCAGCAGAGGAGCGTGATGATGGCAAGGTATATGCTATAAACACGGACAAATGGATTATTGTGGCCAATGCTCTCGCTGCCTATAATGCAGGCAAACGTATCGATGACTTGGCCGAGAATACAGAGATTAAGGATGAGGAAGGCAATGTACAAAATACTCCATTTAGAGTAATCGAAAATGAGGAGTTTATCTTGGCTGTAGTAGATACAGAGGATAAAGTTCTGTTTGGTTTCTACAGAGCAACTGGTGAGCCTTATTATCCACTCAATGAAATGTATCATGTTATTCAGAACGAAGAATACTTCGCTGCTTGGATTACGACTGACGATAAAGTAGTACTTGGCATCAGAAGAGACGGAGAAATCATCGGTGAAATCCATGCTGTCAATGCCTTGAAGCAAGTTATCTCTCAGCTTCAATCAGACTTTACATCATTGCAGGAGAAGGTAGGTACAATAGATACCAATCTCAAAGAACTCCTTGATATTTTCTCTTTGCAGGAGAATCCAGAGTTCCTTGCAGTAGAGCAAGATGCAGAAGGAAAGATTCTTTCTTCAACCAATCCCGATGGCAGTCACTATATTCATAATGCCAAGTCTGAGACTATCCCAACAGAGTTTTCTCATATCGAAGACCCTGAGGGTAGAACTGAAATTACTACAGATGCAGAAGATAAGATTCTTGGCTACAGAGATTCTAAAGGTACTCGTCATGAGCACAAGATTTCTGCTAAGCATATAGAATTATCTGATGAAGCTGCAACAGAAGTAAGTGAAGCCTTCAAGTCTGCTGGTATCAAGATGGAGAATCCATCTGATTTCAGCAAGGATACCCATATAGAATTGCCTGTCCCTCGTATCGCTGCACAAGTAAGGCTCTATGCTCCAAAGTTGCCTACAACAAAGCAGGATGATATTGAAGCTGAAATTGAGTATAATGACAAGGATGGAAACTATTTCCGCAAGCCAGTAATCTTGAATGCACAAGGCAGTTCATCTATGGCTTACTATGTAAAGAACATGGCGATAGATATTGCTGATGGTAGTGAAATTAAGTTTGGTGATTTCCCAACGCAAGATAGTTTCCACTTAAAGAAGTACTACATTGATGCTTTTCGTGGTCAGTGCGTCGTAGGATATTGGCTGATGGAACAGGTCTATAAATCTCGTCCTATTGGTCAGCAATATCCTTATGAATATTCATATTCAAACGATAGTACAACAAATAGTTTTGGTAATGTAAAAAAGGACTTTTTTACAGGTTCAAAGTGCCATCCTGATGGTTTTCCAATTATCATTACTTGGATTGACACAAATACACAAAAAGAAACCTGGATGGGCATATATGCCTGGAATCTCAAAAAATCTAAAGAGGTTTATAATGTTGACAAAAAAGATGGAAACCAAATAATTCTAGACGGTACGATTGATAGAGATACTTTGTTTGGTGGAACAGTTAATTGGTCAGCATTTGAAATAAGAAACCCCAAGTCACTAATAGATATTAATGGCAATAAATATGACGGGGATAACCCTAAGGAATTGTCAGAAAGTGACCCTTTAAGTAAAAAAGTCAAAGATAATATATTAAGATTGTCTCATTTTGTTAGCGACATAACACAGAACTACAATTTGAAGACTTTCGAAAAATATTTTATTGTTCCATCTTTCATTGATTATTATCTGGTAAGCCAAGTGTTATACCATCTAGATGGCTTTAGAAAGAATTGGATATGGGGAACTTGGGATGGTCAGCATTGGACTCCTACTCTTTATGATGTAGACTCCATATTTGGTGCTTTTTGGAATGGAACCCATATAGTTGTTGGGAGTGACACATCTATTGTTGTTGGCGGTTCTTGTCTAGAATTAACAGAGATTTGTAAATCTCAAATTAAAGAAAGATATTACGCATTAAGAAAAGCAGGAATCTTTACTTCTGAAAATATAACCAGTTTGCTTAAAACATGGTTAAACAGTATTGGATTTGATAATATACAAAAAGAATTTAAAACTTATAATGAGACACCTTCTTATAGAAATAATAATATTTCTGAAGAATGGGATTTTGTCTCAAAAAGTGATAGTTCTGATACATTTAGTGAATCAAAGCAATATGCACAAGATGAGACCTGTGTATATATGGGGTATGAGTTTAGAGCTAAACAAATTACACAAGGTGTGTTCCCACTAAGTAAATTATATGATAAAGTTCCAAGAGCAATGGGTTTCTTTAATTCCATTGGACGAGTATCAAATTGGGTAAACAATAGAATTAAGTTTTTAGATACAGAATTTGAATATAAATAATTAAATTTCAGTGTTATGACAAAATGTTTAATTATAAAATTGAATGGACAAGTTGATAATAATAACTTGTACCGAATAGGGGAGTTAAGAATCAAGTTTAGTAAAGTAACTTCTCCAACAGATAAATCACAAGGTATTTCTGTTAGTTTCATAAAGGATACAAAGTTAGAGATTTTGGGTGATGGTTATTTCACAGACCAAGCTCTATCAGCCAATAAAGGGAAAACTATAACTGTTCCTGCTAATACCCTAACAAAGGTATATGTATCAAACTCAGATTTGTATTTATGTATAATGGATAAATACGCTTTAGCTTCATTGTCATTTACACCTCTGCTTGATGATACCACAGGTTATTATGCAAAGAACAAAGAACTCAATTTAGAGGAATTGAAGTATTCTACAAGAATTTCAAAACTCGTAATATATAGCAGTAAGGCTTATGGTGATGTATCTTCATTGAAGAATCTTACCAATTTGAGTTATGTTCGCATGGATAGTACTGATATATCTGGAGACATATCTTCATTGAAGAATCTTACCAATTTAACATATTTGGAAATTGGTTTTACTAATGTTTCTGGTAATATATCTGCATTAAGTAATATGACCAATTTAACATATCTGGGCGCAGATTCAACTGCAATATCAGGTGATGTTTCTTCTCTTGAAAGATTAGTCAAAATCCAATTCCTGATGCTCAGGGATGTTATGTTGTCTGGAGATGTCTCTGCTTTAGGTGGAATGACTTCTTGTCTTTATTTGTATGTTAGTGGAGTGTCAGGAAATATCACTAGTTTTAGCAGGTTGACTAAAGTAAATGTTATTTCTTTAACTAAGTCTACAATTAGTGGAGACTTGGCAGGTATTCCATCTTCTTGTGTATATGTAGATTTTGCTGGCTCTAATACTACCCTTACATGGTCTTCAAGACCTTCTTCTGCCAATATTTTCGGAGTTACAGGAGAGCCTAAGATTAATAATGTTGATAATATGCTTAAGGATTTAGCAAATTGCGTTTCTAAGATAACATCTTCTAGTCCTGCATTTTATAAGATTATTTCGGCAACTGGCACTCGCACCTCAGCATCAGATGCAGCAGTAAAAGCTTTGCAGCAGAAGGGCTATACAGTCTCCGTTACTCCAGCATAAGGTATCATAAGTTTAACATTAAAGTAAAGAAAGGAAACAAGGTATGAATAAGTTAACAAAGAAGTACAAGGTAGTACATGAGGGAACCAAGATGGTGTTCCCTCTCACAGAGGAAGGTGACAATGCTGAGGTATTCCCAGCAGTAGATGCCACCGCAGTAGAGTTTGACACATACACAGAAGCCAAGGCTTACGTAGATGAGCATGGTCTTGTGTATGAGGAGCCAAAGTATGGGGAGTAAACCATATAGATAAAGAAGAAGGGAGTGTTGTTTGGCACTCCCTTTTCTTGTATTTACTCTTCAAGTTTTCTGTTCCTATTTTAACTTAGGCAGTTTATCATCATCTACTGCTTCAGGAAGTTTGATAACCAAGCACTCATTTCCTGACTTCTTTAAGCATAAACTACCAAAAGCAAGAAACGCAATATCAACAATAGGTAGGAATATACCCATAAGGATATAATCTGAAACTGGTGCTTCGTTATGTATTGCTATTGCAACAAATCCTGCATCAATGATAATGCAACCAAGTGCACCTATAATATAAGATATAATTTTCTTCTTCATAAGTTTGAATGTTTAATTAGTGCAAATATACAAAAATATTGCTTACGAATTGTTACTTTAGCAAATTTTAACTTTAAAATTTTGCTCAAAATGAATTGGTTTGAGCAAAAAGTTGTAATTTTGCCACAGATTTTAATTTTATAAGGACATATGAACAATTAACTATAGACAAAAGGAGGTTTTTCTATGACACAAGAACAAGAAGCCGAAGTCCAACGGTTGATAAAGGACGTAGATGTTACTGAGCTGATGAGTATGCTTATGAAGCATGGCAACAGATATTCCAGAAGAATCTTAAAGTTCTTCCGGTGGTACTGCAAGTATATGCCTATAAGCCTTATGTTCTTTCACGCTTATGGTATCTGGGACTTTTCTCAGCATCCCAAAGAAATGTTTGTTCCTCACGAAGAAAATTTGCCATGTTATCTCTTCATTTATTTTATGGTTTATATTCTTCCGATGGTGACAATTCTGGCTAGTAGATTTTTCTTTTTGTGCTGGTGGTATCGTATTCCTTTCTTCTATTTCTTCGGCATTAATGCTGCACATATAGTGGAGTGGAGCTGGTACACTACCAATGCTATGGTTGACTCCTGCTATACTGTTATGATTGTAACTGGTATGTTTTATCTCTATGGCTTTTCTGATATGATTATCAATAAGACGAAGATGGGTAGAAAATTCTTCGCATAGAGATTGCTGGAGATAATAGGAGAATAATAGAGATTTTTGGAGAATATCAGAGAAAATTGGAGAATTATGAAAAAAATGTTGAATTATGAGACCCTGGGAAATGCGTTGAAGGCGATGAGCGATGCTTGCTTCAAGGCTGCAGAGCAGCAGAAGAATGGGGAGAAGGTTACGGCTTGCGGAATGAGCGATGATGATTTGGACAATCTTTGTGAACAGATTCCATTCATGCTGAATCCTTATATGACTGCCGGGCAGGTGAAGAAGGAGGCGCATATCAGCGAATCTACCCTAAGAAGGGCTATCGCTGATGGGGAGCTGGAAAGCGTGGGGAACGCTGGGGACCATTTTCATTTCTTCAAGAAATGGGATGTTAGAGAGTTTATCAAGAAAAGACTGAAAAGAAACAAGTAGAAGAAGAGAGAGGCGAGAGATTGCTTCTCTCTTTTTTATGCTCTAAAACATACAATTTTTGCCTTAAATTATATACAATATTCTTGCGAAAATATATATACGATGGTTTTGATATGGGTCTATGTCATGTTAAAACGTTGATAATCAGTTGATAAAAGAATTTTTGATAGAGTTATTAAAGAATTTGCCAGTTCCTCGTATCTTTGCACACGTAATCGGTTACATGTGAGTATAAACAGAATGTACAACTTTTATTTCTTTAGGAATTATGGCAGAAGAAGTAATTAAAACAACATCTTGTTGCAACGATGCAATGATGGGTGGTTTGCTTGGAGCGATGGCAAATCGTGACGGCAATCCTTTGGCAATGGCGGCTATGTTGCGAGACCGTGACGATGCCGACATGTGGAACAATCCATTTGCCTACATGATGATGATGGGCATGATGCGCTATATGTATGGTGCAGACTGGAACAACCGTGACAATGGCGCAGACGTGCAGCGTGCGGAGATTCAGGGGCAAATCGAGAGTTTGCGTAACCAGATGGCAGACAACCAGAACAGTAACTTGCTGATGGGAGCCATCCAGGGCAACGGCAACGACCTTAAGATGTTGGCAAGCAATCTGAACTGTGACTTCAACGCCTTGCAGACCTCTATCTGTGGCATTCAGGCAGGCATCCAGCAGCTTGGCGGTCAGGTAGGATTCTCGGCAGAGCGAGTAATCAGCGCGATTTCTCAGGGTGACTTGCAGATGACAATTGCGCTTAAGGATTGCTGCTGCCAGACGCAGCAGAACATCATCAAGATGGGTTACGAAAATCAGTTGGGTCAGAAGTACATCCAGTATTCTACACAGAAGGGTTTCTGTGACTTGACATCAGCGATGCAGCGTAACTTTGACTACATTAGCACTGGTGTTGAGCGTGGTTTCAGCAATGTTGCCTATGAGACTCAGCGACAGACTTGTGACATCATCAATGCTGGCAATTCAAACACTCAGCGTATCATTGACACGTTGAATGGCCATTGGAGCCAGGAGCAAGCCAACGAGATTCAGGACTTGAAGTTTAAGAACTCTCAGTTGCAGCAGAACATCTACCTTGCCAATCTGATGAATGGCGGTTGCGGATGTGGCGCTGGTGTAGCAGGTGGCTATCAGTAAAAAAGAGTAAAGAATGAAACAGAAGCGTAGTGGTATGAACAAGATTTCTCCAGTGGGCTTGGCTACTACAGCATTGGTAGCCAACCAAGTTTCAGTCTTAGCTACTTACAATGAGAAGCTTTGCAGACCTTATTGCGTGAACGGCAGCGTGCAGCCACAGGCAAGCATAACCTACAGTTATGAGCAGCCTATCCTGAACGGTACAACGGTATTTGTGCCTATCGTGGCGACTATCTCCATTATTTCGCCTGTAACAGGCAACAAAAACATGATGAGAGCACAGCCGTTGATTTACACGGAAAGATGGGTAGCAGCCTTCCAAGGGCAGACAGCTCTGCCAACGGCTGTGACCATCGCCAGTGTAGGACGGACGCAAAAGGCTAACGATGTGGTATGCGGAAAGGCTAGAGGCCTGAGCATATTTGACAGTCTAACCGTAGCATTGACTACTGCTTAGTATCATTATAGGGGGAAATGGTGGATGGTTTGCTAGCCATCGTTTCCCTCGCATTATCCATTTAAAAAGATACGATTATGATATTCAGAGACTTGAAGGCTGGATTTCCAATCTATCTATTTGATAGAGCCAGCAGAAAATTTAAACAAGGTAAGGTGACGACCAATCCATGCCCTGACTTTGAGAATGGCAAGCAGAACGTAATGGCTGCTATGCCGGGAATGCCGAACTATGGGGCGAGGAACGTGAAGGTGAATGTGCAAACCGAGGATGGCAAGCAGTCCATCTATTCGGTGGTAGATACTGAGCAAACAGCATACAGCGACACCCTGGTAATCTCCTGTAGCAAGGAGAACATCATCAATGAGGTGAACGCACTGAAGAACCAAGCTAACGACATCCTTAGCAAGATGCCTGATTTCGAGCAGACCGTAAAGGACTGTGACAATCTCCTCTCGGAATTGGACACAACGTTTCGTGACCAACAGAAAACAAACGAAAGACTCAACCAGATGGAAAGCAAGCTGGACGAGATTTTCAAATTCGTCAAATCACAAAAGAATGAATGATATGAACTTAGTAGAACTTATCACAAAATATCAGACCGATGCCACACCTGAGCAGATGGTGCAGGTGACAAAGATAATCGGCAAATTCGTGGCTATGCACGCAACGGATGAAGACCTCTTGCTGCTGTATAAGGAAATCTATGGGGTAGTGGGCAACGGACACTTCAACGACTTCTTCGCTGAGGCTCAAATCAAGAAGATGGTTTTTGAGGATGATAAGGAGGTGGAGCATCGTGCTCCTTACTATACCATGGCGAAGACGCAGGAAATATATGAGACGGTGAAGGACGAGATTCGCCCTTACAACCAATGGGACTTTGCCGTGGTGCTGAACATGGTGTATTCGGACAACTACAACCTGATGAAGAAATGGTTTGTCGATGATAGCGAGGAGCAGCTGATGGACAAAATGGTGGACTTGGCTGTGAACTGGCTGAGAGACGATGATAACCCATACGGAAAGTGTAAGGCATGGGGGTACTTTAACTAAGTGAAGAGTGAAGAACGAAGAGTGAAGAATCAATTTGCTCTTCTAGAAATGATTCCATAACACCTAGAGATATATAAAAGAAAACTATCAGAAGAAGAGAATGCAGGCTAAGGAAAAAGGGCTTGTGTTCTCTTTTTTCGTATGAAGTTGCGCAACTTATCACTGAGAATCGGGAATGATGGCTTAAATTTGCATCGTTTCCATAACGGAGTGGGGACGGATAAATGGAAAAGAAAATGAATGATATTCGAGGTTACTTATTTGGGACGATATGGACTTTTCTGAGTCTGCTAGTACCCATCAGAGATTTTATGATTGCCATGATGGTATTGTTCGGGCTGAACCTGGTGCTTGGCATCGTGGCAGCGGTGTTTAACGGTGAGGAATGGAGCTGGAAGAAATTCGGCATGTTCTTCGTTTGCTGTGCGGTGTTTTTCGTGACGGTGGCTGCACTGTTTATCATCGGTCACTTCTTGCATTCGGATGCTGAGGCTCTGTTTTGCGTGAAGTGGGTGTGCATAGCCGCGACCTATCTCTTCACTACAAACATCTTGAAGAATCTGAAACGAATGCTGGTGCCAGATTCGCCTTGGTACAGGCTAGTGGACTATTGCTATTATGCGCTGACACTGGGCTTCGTGGAGAAAATGCCAATGTTCAAGAGATACCAAGAATATAAAAACAACAAGGAAAATGGAAATGAAGGAAATCAGATTGGAGCAGCTGCTGATGGCGATGCCTAATGCAGGGAAAAGAGCAGAGAAGTTTCTGCCATACCTGAATAAGTATGCTCAGGAATTTGAAATCAACACGCCTTTGAGGTGGGCGCACTACTTGGCTCAGATAGCGCATGAGAGTGGTGAACTGAGATATACCAAGGAGATAGCCAGCGGAAAGGCGTATGAGGGGCGAAAAGACTTGGGCAATACTCATAAGGGTGATGGGGTGAGGTATAAGGGCAGGGGGCTTATTCAGATAACAGGAAGAGCCAACTACAGGAAGTATGCCGGATATTGTGGCTATGATGTAGTGGAACAGCCTGAGTTGTTGGAGCAGCCTCTTGGTGCCACACGTTCTTCGATGTGGATATTCGATACCTTCGGCTGCAATGAATTGGCTGACGAGGATAATCAGAAAGCAATCAGACGGAAAATTAACGGTGGCTACAAAGGACTGGAGAAATGCGAGGAGTATTTGAAGAAGTCCAAGCGAGCACTCAATATTTCATAACATCAAGGCTTATGAAAACGACAAAGCACTTTATTATTTATTTGCTAGTGTGGGTAGCTTATTTCTCTTTATTGTTTCTGTCGAGCTGTAAGACGAAGTATGTGACCATTCCGGAGTATCACACCCAATATGTGGTAAGAACGGACACGGTGGAGAAAACAGATAGCATCTATCGGAAGGATAGCGTGTATATCTATCAGAGAGGTGACACTATCTTTAAGGATAGGCTTGTACTTCAAGATAGATTCAGGTATCTGAACAAAGTGAAGACGGATTCTTTCATCAAACGAGATACTATCTATGTTCCGAAGCCGATGGAACGAGAACTATCTAAAGCAGAGCAAAAGTATATCACCCTGGGGAAGTATACCGCCAAGATGATTTGGACCCTTGTAGTAGCAGTGATTGGTTTGTTGATTTGGCTATGGCACAGAAAGAAATGAGCGTATGAAGACAATAACGATAAAAATAGTGAAGAAGAGCGTGATGGGCGTGGTAGAGGGACTATCTGCCACCATTGCGCAGCATAACCCAGAGGTGGACTTTCAGACCGTCTGGGCGAGTGATGGCGAGGAGGCGAAGTTGGACATCTACTATAGGGAAGCAATAACCGACCTAGAGAACTTCTTGGCAAGATTCTCTTCTTCGACCACACAGCAGTTTGACCTACAGGCACTGGCTGATGATTTCACAATCACCATCAAAACCTTGGCATCTTGGCCACCTAGATTGAGCGGTGTGCTGACCAACCAAATACAGAACTATCTGGTACATGCTATCCTTGCCGGATGGCTGAGTGACTTCCCAGACATGAACCATACGGACTATGCTAGCATGGGAGCGAGCGACCTAGAAGCCATTAAGGAGGTTTTGCTAAAGAAGGACTTTAGCTTTGCTGAGGCTGAAAGAACTGCTGACGATACCGTGAAAGATGGTTCTTCGGCTGTGGATGCTGTTGCTAGAGTAGGGGATGAAGCAGGAAAGGACAGCAATCGTTCTTCTACTTCAATGAGAGTGGATGATGATTCAGATAAACAGATGAATGCTCAATCTGCTGAAACCAGAACTTCGGACAATGTAGGCAAGAACGTTGCTTCTCCTGGTACTATAGCGAGAGGTGAGGATGAAACGAGCAAACAGGCTCAGTCTTTGGCTACAGATGGTAGGGGCACTGATTCGGAAAAGAAGGATAGAGGTGCCATAGGTACTGATAACCGCAAGGAGGATGATGAGGGCAAAACTCAAAATGCTCTGAACGCTGAGGCTAGAGGTGCCGATGGAGCGGTCAAGAATGGCAATACATTGGATGCTGAGGCTCGAAACGAGGACGAGGTAAAGGATGAGCGGAGAGGGCTAAAAGGCTCTGAGCGAAATTCTGATTTTGTTTCGCAGCATTTCCACCAAGACTATGTGGACTGGAGCGGAGGCAGGCCACCTTACGAACTAAGATAATTTTTCATCAAAACAAATAATTGCAATTATGGATAGAAAATTGATTACATTGAATTTTAGCATGGAGCAGGTATGTAATGATGTGCTTGCAAGATGCTATGTAGTGAGCCAGGGAATGGTGGACGAAGCCCAGAAGGACATCAGAGCCAACATCGAAAGCCCGGACAGTGACGAGACTCGCAGTATCATCAATCGTGCCGTGACGGAAGCCATCGGTAACATCAAACTGGCTGCTCAGCGTTATCTGACCACTGGTAGAGTGGAGGACAACAATAACTTGGAGCGACTGGTGAAGGGCACAAGAAAGTATGCCTATACTGACAACAAAAACGGTACGTGGACGGAGGTAGTGACCACCATCATTGATGGTGAGGAGAACGAAACGACAGCTACCGTAAACAAGGCTGGTAAGGACAGGGAGGAAAACATCTATGAGACCGTGACGCTGAACCTAGAGATTCCGAACTGGAACGTGGCTGTGACAGATGCCTTGAAGAGCCATTGCCACCGCTATATCGTGGACTACGTGATGAGCCAATTCCTGATGGACCAGTTTGCCGACAAGGCAGGAACGTATGGCGAAAGCGCAACGGCAGACTACAATAACATCAAGAGCGACTTGCTGAGCCGTGACAACTATACGCAGAGAAGACCTAGCTTCACTTAAGAGGCTATCTGGGACCAGGCGATGGAATCGCCTGGAACGGTGGCTATTCTTTTTCTTCATTATTTTGGGTGTTTATGGAAAGAGCCTTCGCTAAATCGGGATGGATTCCTGAAAAAGCGAAGGCTCTGTTTTTTCTAGAACTTGTTGAAACGCCTGATAACTTCGAGGCGAGTGGCAAAGTACTGATTCATTGACTTCATCTTAAGATAGAGGGCTAAACGGAAGAAGCGATAGCTATGAGAGGACATATAGCTGGACTTCATGCCACCTAGGCGACCTAGGTAATGCCAATTTTGGTTATCGTTGCTACCATACAGCCACATGACTGGCACGGTGCCAGAGGTGAGGGAATGGATGTAGCCTGTGATGGCATCGGGAGCGTTCTCCTCATCGAACTTCAAGGTACGAGTAACTATGATGCCATGATACTCGGTATCATCCTCGTAATCGTAACCGCTATCCAAAACTATTACGCTACCGTCTCGATACTGTATGTAGGGGTGAGGGTAGGAGTTGAGGGCTGTGAGCACGTTCTTGATGAGGAAGGTGCTCCAGGCTTCATCCTTGATGGAATAGCAGAGGGCTACGGTATCGGCTGAGGCTTCCTTGGAAAGTTGGCTGACATCTAGGCAGAAGATGCGAGAGTTTTTGTAATCGTAGATAACCTGGCAACGCTGAAAGAAGTCGATTGGTGAGGAGGTGAAATCTATGAGTTGGCGCATCTGTGCCTTGATGGTCTTGGTGGCAGCATCATCGCCTTCGGCATCATTGAAGAAGTTGAGGAACTTGCCAAGGTTGCTTGCTATATTGAAGCCTGGTCCATCCAAGACATCGGACATGGAAGCCACTTGTGACTCAGCTATGCGACTGAGGGAGCGATTGGTGGCGAAGAGCACGGACTGGTCTAGCTGGGTGATGGACTTCGGATTGCTGCAAACCTCACGGCTGATGGGGTGGATGCTGCTATAGGTGCCTTGGGAAGAGACTTCCATCGCCCAGATGCCATCGGTGGAGAACGCCATCAAAGGGTACTGACCAAACTGACCTTGGGAGAGTGCCCTTGTGGTTGAGGCTATGCCCAGGATGGTGCCGATACCCACGGTATTGATGCCATTCAGAGGGAAGTAGAAGGCGTTATCGGACTCGGAGGTGTAAATCTTGTTGGATAGTTCTACGACATCATTAACGGCATACTCAGGAGCGGTAACGATGTATTCGTCCCCATCGTCCTGATATGTGCCCATGTGAATAGAGCCATTCAATTCTTCGCAAGGAGTGAGCGGAAAGCCAAATACCACTTCTTCGTCATTGTAACTTGTGAAAAAGTACATCATATCTGCCCTAGAATCTGGGTAGAACTTTGCTGCATTACAGAACAGAAATTGCTCGATGTAGTAATAATACCCATCTTTGTTGAAGAATCCTCCCTGCTCTACGTACTTGACACCTGAGGTCGTATTGAGCCTGACAACGATTTTATTCACTAAGTAAGTATTTTTCCCTTTCACCTTGATGTATTCCGCCTGAGGTAAAAGAACTGCATCGGAGAAGCCCGCAAAAAGTTTTTCCTTGACACCATATAAATTGAGACGATGATTATAGACATATCCACCTTCGGCATAAAGATAGTTATGGGTCTTATAGTCATCCTTCATCTGCTCTTGCAGAGCAACTTGATAGACTGCATTTTTATCGACTGGGAGATAACTACCTGATTGTGTCCAGAAATTATCCAAGTTTAAAGAGCAGACTTTGTAGTAAACAGAACTGTTTTGCAGTTTTTTCTTATATATATCATCCGCTAGTGTAGGGAATTTAACAGTAACGAAACCATATTTGCGAGCAGGATTGTTCTGATAATAAGTACAAGACCTAGCCCCCATACCTAAGGCGTAGGAACGTGGGCGAATCTGTAAACTGCTAATTTTCTCAGATGTGTCTATATTGGTTATAGGAGGAGTAATGAAAAAGTCTACCGACTTAATAACATCCTTCCATTTTTTTAATTCGGTCAAGCTTTTACCAGAACTATCGGCAAGAAAATAAAGCAGCGATGTGTTACGTGGATAATAATAAAAAGTTGCACCTTTGAAGTGGACAGCTAATGTCGTACCTTTACTATCCTTCCGATTATATCCTTTTTCGTTATCATAATTTATAGCGGAGCTAATAGTGGCATTGCCTTCATTCCAAGCATCACTGTCACTAATAGCACCCTGGCTAAAAGAATCTGATGGAAAATAAAAATTAGCAGCTTGCACTAAGTAGGTATTAGGCACTTGCACTGGAATGAATACAGGTGCAGAATGCATAATCATACTGCCATCAAACATACGATAACAATAGCGAATGAAAAAATTGGCATAGAAGCGACCATTACGAGCGATGATATTATTGGTACGATTAACTAAGGCATATATGGACTGGGTTAAGTCGGAAGCTTTTTCCTCCTTAATGTCTACGCAAACATCGCCAGGAATCCAAGTTTCGCCTTTCACATTGGTATAGGCTTCTTCGCACGATACGGTACTTTGTTGCCATGCTTCTCTAAACCCATTTTTGCTACCCTCTGCATCTATGCCGCCAGATGGATAGTCCTCTGGATTATCCTTTTTTTCAACAGAAAAACGAATGTTGAGAAATGGTGGCTTAAGTCCAAGATACAGATAATTGTCGTCATGGGAATCATCGTTGCGCTCGTAGAGAGCGTAGTGAATGCCATCACTACAGATTATAACGAGAGTGTTACCTATGGAACTAACAGACTTTAATGTTCCTTCTCCAAGGCTAAATATTGAACTCATATAGCCTCCATCTTCACTGAACCAATGGAGTGAGTTTTCTTTTTCATAATAACCGATGAAATTCTTGCAACCATTGATTTCATGGATATATACTAACTTTGTGTCGCCAGCTTCATCTACCCACAACGCTCCGGATATTTTTGTTCCCGATACGATGGCAGGGCGCAATGCGCCATCGTGCAGCTCTATGTTGCCACAGAGGGATAGCGCACCGTTCTCTACTGCCATTTCATCGGGTGTGAGGCTGAGACCTTTGTATCTGATTGATTGTTGCATCTTTATTAATGTTTAATGTGTATTGTTTAATATTTAATTATCGGCAATGGGATGGGTCTGCACGATTGACTACAGCCAATGCCTGTAGGGTGTCGTTGCCTACGGTGATGGTCTCTAGACGGTCAGAGACTACCAAGTCTATTTCTTGGGCGTTAGGTGGAACGCCTAGGGTGTGGAGGAAGAGGCATTTGACAGTGCTAGCACTGCAACCGTGAAGCTGTGCCTTGCGCCCATAGAGAGGTATGGCATCAGGAAGAGAGGAGGACTTGGTGATATACATCTGAGAGCCGAGACAGAAGAACACGATTTTGTCGCCTCGCTGTAGCCCCAAGAGCTTTACAGGGTAGGAACGCAAGGTGATGCGCCCATTCTTGTTGAGGGTGATTCCACGCTTTTGAGGGCGTGGACGGTTAAGGATAAATATTTCAGTCTCGTTCTGCATAATCTGTAGGTTTGTGGAGCCAGAAACGGAAGTAGTCGTTTTCGGCATCCTGGTTACGTACTTTTACATATTCTCGGGTGACATAGAAATGTTTCTTGCGTAGGGTAGGGTTGAGGTTGTAATCATGCAGCATCATAGCTGGCTCTACCCTGCCATCAAAGGTTATCTCGTACCAATAGCGGTGGAGAAAGAACCATGGGCGAAGACGGACTTCCTGAATGGTGGTGTAGTTGCTTTTGTCTACTCGGCAAGGAACGATGCTCCAGCTACCATCTTGCCAATGTTCCGTTATCTCTTCTCCACCTGGTGCCAATTCATGCTTCTCGATGGTGGACTTTTGAATCTTTACAAGAAGGCAGACATCGGCAGTGAAGACCTTTGCCATCTTACGGTGGCAGAGCATGACATAACGCCCTTTCTTGTCGGGGAGGAGGCTACGCTGCTTGCCTGGGTGGTTGATAACGCAGACGGTGGAAAGGAACTTCTTGCGTGCCATGTGAAGGAAGTCGGGGAGCTTCGCCTTGGCGTGCATTCGGTCGATAACCTTCTGAACCTTATTGAAATTCTTGTCGGCTTGGGTCTCATGCACTGTGATTGGTTGCTGAGGCTCTTGGCTAGTCTGCTCACGTACCTTCTTTACGTGCTCACGAACTTGCTTCTTGGAAGGGACTTCGAGAAGGTGGCCAGTCTTTTTGTCGAGCTTGTAATTTGACTTCTGCTGTTTCATATTCATTATACTTTAGATGTTACCTCTGTTAATGCAGATGATTTCGAAATGATGATTGTCGCAAATATCGCAGCCGTTGGGCATACGATGATTGAAGGAGCAAGGAATGTGCTCTTTGAACAAATCGCAGTTAAGGCAATGCTCTGGTACTTCCTCATACTCAAAGTTGCCTTTTGCCAGTGGTGAGGCTGATTCCTTGTTGGGTACAGCTCGAACAATGCGCCCGAAGAGGTCGTAAAACTCTCCAGGCACAACGCTAGTAGCTTCTCTGAGGGATGGGAGGGTATAGCCCATCTTGCGGATGAACCAGAGACGGAGATAAATGATGAAACGTTTCAACTTTTTCATATATTGTACTATATTATATATTAATAATGTGGGCTAAGTTACCACTTCTGTGCGGAACAGAAGTGATAACTTGCGCAACTTATGCTTTATGTTCGAAGACATCAAGAATCTTGGTTTCGCTGAGGCTCTTCAACTCATAGTCAATCATGGTTTTGCCCATAACCTCGTCAACGTAACGCTTTGCACGCTCGATGCACTTGGCTTGGATGAGGTAGTTGACATAGGAACGCTTCTCCTTGTTGCTCTTATCATCAATGGTGATGAAAGCCAAACGTGCCTTAAACCATAAATCATCGTCATCAATATCTGAGAAGAAAATCTCGTTGTAGTTGGTCGGGTTGATGTTGGCATCCTTAAACTCACCAGAGACATAGACCTGCATGTTGTCAATGATGCTTGCTTCTGCCTCGGTGAAGGATAGGGCATCGACCACGTACAACTCGTTTACCATTTTCTCGCTACCATCGTCCTGAGTCTTCTCATAGCGCACCTTGCACTCGAACCATGAGCCTGTGCGAGAACGAAGGGATGAACCGTTGCCTGTGCCAATAATCTTTTCGGCAATGGCTTTGTCTACTTTAACTTTTAAACTTTCTGTTTTCTTTTCCATAATCTTAAGAATTTAAATTGTTATTAATAATTTTATCTACCTCTTCTTCTGATAGAGGTTTGCCGTCTTTGCCAAGGTATTTCTTGCAGATGAAATACATAGTGCCAGGAGGGTCGGGATGGCGGTAGAGGTCGTCCAACTCTACCTTGGCAAGTTGCTCATCCATGGAACTGAAGACTGGGCGAGCTTGATGTGCTCTTGGCAGTCGCTCCATCACCTTGTAGTGGATGCTGTAGCCATCTTTCTTTATCTGTTCGTCTTGGAGGCGGATGAGCATCTTATCTAGCTTGGCTTCTTTCTCCTTGATGGTCTTGAAGAGGGTATTGACCAGCTCTTTGTCTGGCTGTGCCTTCTTCTTCTCCTGAAAGTATTGGATGGTTGAGGCTCTAAGTTCCGCTACCAGAAGGAAGAAGGTGCCGTTGTCGTTCTGAGGGACGGCTGAGCCATCTGCCTTCAAGATAATATCATCGACACGCTTTTCTAACTCGATGGATTGGCGAAGCATCTTCTTATCGCGGTGTGCCCAATACTCCTTCTCTGTGGTTCGCATAGCTGAAACTAGCTTGCGAAAGGATAATGCTGATTCTTCACTCATAGTTTATTTGATACCTAATGTTTGTTTAACTTTCTTGATGCGGTCTAGCTCCTCTGGGAGGAGGTTGCCTTGCTCGTCTATTCGGCAGAGGAGTTTGAGGCGTGGGGTGATGGTTATCCACTTGTGGAGGCCATCGTGCTCACGCTTTATCTGTCGAAGTTGGGCAGCTTGCAGTCTTTCACTCAAATGCTGCTCATGACGAAGCTTACTGATTTCGTTCTGAATTCTGTCCATTGGCTAACCTTCGCACTTTTGAATTATCTTTGACAGAATGCTTTCTACGCCCTTTGGCTTGAAGAAGCGATTGGCGTTGAGGAGAGACAGGGTTTCTCTTGCACTATCACTGATGGATAGCAAGCGACCAGCTTTCTTTATGTAATAATTGTAGTCTGCATCCAATTGCTGCTTGTATGCCTTGCCCTTGGCAAGATAGTCTGCTTCAAGAGCTTTACCCTTCTCCTTGTATTCAGAAATGAGATTAGCTTCCTTTTGGGCGTACTTGTCTTTGAGAGACTTTTCCTTGTAATCCAACTCTTTCTCATTGTATCTCTGAACAGAGGATTCGTAATTTGCACGTGATTCGTCTCGCTGTTGGATGCTACGTTTCACCTCATCCTTCATGTGCTCCTCAACCTTCAAGCGCACATCCTCAAAGCCAATGTAAGACTCGGAGGTCTCAACTGTGCGTCTTGGCTTCTCATCTTGTGAATACAAAGGGTCTGTTGCACAGCCATGCATTCTACGAAATGGGTCACTGAATCTCTCGTATTCTATTTGCACTTCCTTGCGGATGATAACTCTGGAACCGTCTTTGAGGGAAGCTATGGTCTTATCCTTCTCTTTTACGGTCTCTTCTAATTCCTTTACTCGATTCTTCAAGGTTTCGAACTCTGAATAATCTACATTTACTACAGCCATAATTTTTATGATTTAAATTTAATTGCTACATTTTTCTGCATTCTCAATAGGGATGTCGTACCATGGAAGAGAATAACCTTTATCTTTCATTTCTTCTGGCAACATACAGCGGTAATATTCGCCATAGAAATTCATCCATGTGTCGCAGACCTCTAATGTCGTACCAGCAGGAAGTTCTGGCTTCGGCTTGAACCATGGGCGTGGATATTTGGTCGTTTCGTGAACATCCTGAGCGCACTTTGTAGGTTTGATTATTTTTATCTTCATTACTCTACTTCTTTTCTTTACTCATTTTTATTGCTTTTCTAGCCAGTTTTCCTAAAGTCGAAGAACTTGCTTCTGGAAAGCGTTCTTTGAACTTTGCTCTTACTGCATAGAATATTTCGCTTTTTCTTTTTGCTTCTCTGTATTTGCCTTGTATGGAAGACAGTTGGTTGATAGCCTCTCCTGCTTCAATGGTAAAGCTATCATCAGAGCTTGCTTCAATCTCTGTTACAATTTGAGACCAAGCAAAACTTATAGCATCGTATTCTGATTCTGTTAAGCTTATATTCATACGTTACACCTCCATTTCTGAATTTAGACCAAGGAATAAGAGGATATGTTGTAACTCATGCAAATATTTGAAACTGCATAGGTTTACACCTCTCCAATACATAGTCCAATTCTTCACATTTTTCCAGATTTCATAGCAATCATTTTCTATATGTTGGTAAATATAACTTTGATTGACTACTTGCTTATAGCCGTTCTTCTCAAGTATAGAAGGAGTAAGAGGGATGGGAACAATATCCTTCACCCATGCGCCACTATCACAGAACAGAAATCCATCATCTTTAATGGTTTTTCCTTTTAAGTTGGAAAGAGTGACGGAACCTTTCAGTTCTGTGAATGCATTTCCATCTTTCACTTTTGTATATTTATCAGCATTACTTTCTGTGACCTGATAAACAATGCCCTCTTTGGTTCCGATAGGAATGCCGTTGGTCATAACCAAATCACCTGGAATATAAATTGTTTTTTCCATTTCTTAATATTTTTACTTTGTTATATTATGGGACCAGCGATAGAATCGCTGGGAACGGGGGCTTTTACCCTTTTAATTGTTCTTCGATTGCTTCCTGGGCTAGAATTTGCTGCCAGTGGGCTTCATTGTAATTTCTTGCCTCTTGATTCTCGGTTAGCTGTGGGTCGTAGCCACCGAAACAATAGGTGTCAAATTTCTCATACTCCTTCATCGTATATGGAGGCTGGGAGCCAGGAGTGGCTGGAATGTATTCCTTGGCGAACTCCTTGGGCAATAGGGTTGCTATTGTTGAGGCTATCGGGTCGATGACTTCGTATTTGAAAATACGGCTCTTTCCCTTTTTAGGAGAGTTATACACTGGTCTTGCCCAACAGATGTTTCCCCTGTAGTGTGACATGAGACCAGAGAAATAATAAGGCTCCCATATTCTCTTATCCCTATATGCGCTACAGATGCCTGTAGGCGAATCTCCATTATACGTAACACTATCTGACTTCCAGCAATGGTTGTAGCCGAGGTCGCTGATGTGGCTATGTACACAGAACTTGCACATCCTCATTTTCTCCTGATTAGCAACTGATGGTGTTGGCTGCATCAGGCTTTGTTTGATGTAATTGCCCATAGATGCATGATTTTAAAGTTCATCCTCTTGGTTGGTTGCTTTACGTTTCCATTCTCCACAGCACTCCCAGTGGAAGCGATGATGACCGAAGCCGTTGCATGTTCCGCTGTACTTACTATTTGCTGTAGGCTTGAAGAACTTGCAGTTCTTGCATGAGCGATGACCATGGTGGTAAACTAGATAGATGAATGTGCTGGCCATCATTACAAGGCACAGCATGATGATGATAAATCCGATTTCCATATTACTTCTTGTTTTTAATGATTTTGTTTAATACCTGCTTGTTGTGCTCAGTATCATCATTGATGAGGTGATAGGAGCGAACTTTCTCGAAGGCGTTGGCTTCGGCTGCTTGCATGTAAGCCTTGACCACTTCGATGAAGTCTTCGAGGGAACGACAGAGGGCGTACTTGTAGCCAGCGCACTGCCAATAGCCCTGAAAGCGTTTCTGGTTGGCAGACTGATTGTTGGTCTTGCCATACTTCAATTCGATGCCCAAGCCGAAGTAAACTTCTGGGTTCTCGTAGATGATGCCTGTCTTGCCATCCTTCATGGAAGGGAGAGCAAGGATGAGGTCGGGAACGCCTGGGACCACGCCCGATGCTGCATTGATGGCTAGCTTCTTGCCACTGGTAGCACCGTCTGCCTCGTTCTTGGGATGGAAGAGGAGTGTGGAGAAAGCTGGGTACTGTAGTCGAAACCATCGTACACAGGCTATCTGCAACTGACCTTCACGCTGCACCTTCTTGTGCTGAGGCTTTTGCGTGTACTCGGGATAATTGCCGTTGAGACGGTCTATTAATTCTTGTTTGTCCATAACTTTTGGAATTTTTGAATTGTCACTTTATGTTTGCACTTAGTCGCTGAGGATGGACTGGAGATAGTTTTGTGTCTTATCGTCCAAGTCGAGAAGGTTTTTCGTTTCCTCTTCCACAGGTGGGGTCCAGTCGATGCCCAGACGCTGAATAGTTCCGTCCCGATAGAATCTTTCGAGCGACTGCAAGGCTTGTTTGTCTTGCGGATGCTTTTTGAGGTTGTCGATATGCCCCAAGATGATGGAACGATTAACCTTGTCTCTGTAGGCTTCCGCTGACTGCTGTGACTGTTGGGCAAGTTTCCAGCGTTCGCCTATTGACAGACTGTCATCAGATGATGGTGGGCTAGGTGTCTTCTTCTGCTGAGGCTTGGAAGGCTTCTTTTCTGTTGCCGAGGCTTGGATGGTTGGATTGTCGAACGTTCCTTCCATCAGAGGCTCGTAGTTCTTTGGATTGAAGAGCCAGTTGAAGGAGATATAGCATCCACCATCCTTGCGCCCGGATAGGAGGTCGGAATCGAGTGCCTTGCGAAGCATCGGCTCAATGTCCTCAAAGGAGTAATCAGAGATAAACTTGGCGACTAGCTTCTTGCGGTCGGGAGTCATCTTCGAGATTGGCTTTACCTGCGTGCCCAGGAAGAGGCGATTGAAGAGCCTTAACACTTCTGAGAATTGAGTTTCAGCATCCCCCGACTTTTTTTCTTTTTCTTTTTTTTGTGTTTGGGGGTGGGCTTTCTCTTTTCTTTGTTTGTTTTCTTTTATAGGGGTTTCAGGGGAAAGATTTTCTTTTATTTCTTTCTTTTCTCTTACTTCTGTGCCCTTTGCCATGCCCTTATCTGTGCCCTTGACTTCGGCAGAATCTTCGGAATCGCCTTTATTTAAAGGGGTTTCAGCGTGTGAAATCTGTGCCCTAGATTGTGCCCTTGGCTGTGCCCCTTGTTTTGGCTGTGCCCTAGATTGTGCCCTATTCGTGCCCTTATCTGTGCCCTTATCTGTGCCCTTGCTAGTTTCTGAATCTTCGGAATCGCCTTTATTTAAAGGAACTTCGGAAGATTGAATCTGTGCCCTAGATTGTGCCCCAATCTGTGCCCCGAAGTGTGCCGTAACCTGTGCCCCTTGGTCTCTTTGCCACGGTATGATGCAGTGGGATAGGGGGTGAGAACTGTTAACGTAGAGTTTGGTTGAGGCTCTTGGAGCAGAGCACTTGGTGATGATTTTCTCGGCTATGAGCACATCGATGGCGACACGGATGGTCTTGACCGTGGTATGGAGCTGTAGAGCCAAATCACGATAGGAGAGGGTAGCAGCGGAAGCTTCGTTGTGAGCGGAGGAGAGGAGCACATGGATGAGCACCTGAACGACCACAGGACGATGGAAGTAACGCCACTGCAACAGCTCTGGAGTAAATATGTAGCCATCTGTTTTCATTTATTCTTCTTTTATTTGGAATGTAGAATTTACGATTTCTATCATTTATTTGTTTTCTTCTTCTGCCTCGATGGCTCGGAATATCTCGTAAGCCACTTGTGGCACCCAGGCATTGCCGTAAGCCTTTATGGATTCTTGTCTCCACTTGGGGAAAGAAATGGTAAGGCTGTCCACATCAAAGGGAATCCCATCATTTCCTCTACAAACAGGGGATTGAGTTGGGAAGTTCCGCCACCTACTTTGTGGGCAATCTGCTCCGATAGATTGGCTTTCTCCTTGTTGTGGTTTTTGAGAGCTTGCATATTCATGTTCGCCCTCATCCCATCCGCAGCCATTGGAGTGAGGAGGTAATGGAAATCCAGAAAGTCGGTCAGTCCATTCGGGCGAAGTGCTCCGTTCTTTCGGCTGTACATCCCTTTTGCACCCTGTTCTTTCAAGCCCTTTACTCGCTTGGAGTGCTTTACCTCCATTGCTGTAGGAGTGGGAAGAAGACCGTTGACCGCCAAGGCTGTTAGTCCTTGCCCCATCTGGGAATTGGGATTGATGGTCTTGGTGAACTTCGTGGCTTCTATGCTGCAAGGAGTGGGAAGCAAGCCTTTTCGAGCGGCGAGTGCCAAGGTTGGGCGTTCTGCTGCATTCGGTGAAAGGCTCTTGTTTATTCTTCCTCCTCCTTTGTCGAGTGCCGTGGGCGTAGGAAGGAGTTGTGCCACTGCCATGTCTTCTAGACCTAGGCTGTGGTCGGTCTTGCCCTTCTTTGGATTTCTTCGCCCTCGCTCGTTGATTTCCATGTCCTTGTGGGCTATGTCCATCGCATTGGGTGTGGGTAGAAGGTCTAGCGGAACAAATTCCGTCTTGCCCTTCTTGTTGCACTGTTTCAGCCCTTGGGTCTGAACGGTGGGCAATAATCCAGACTCTATCCCTTCTGTGCGGTGCTCCGATGGCACAAGCTGGAATAACAATCGGTTGGACGGAATATCCTTCGGCTTCGAGGTCTGCACAGATTTTGTCGAGGGTGAATCGGCTTTCCTCTCTGTATAGGTGATTCTCTTCGAAAAGATAGTCTGTGCGTCCCATCTGAGTGACTTGGCAGGACTCCACCATCGTCTTGATTCCATTAACGTTTTCACCAACGACCCAAGTGGGGTGTATCTGCCGTATCGCTCGAAGCATCTGTGGCCAGAGGTAGCGGTTATCGTCCGCTCCCTTTCTTCTGCCAGCGAGGGAGAAAGGTTGGCAGGGGAATCCTCCAGTGAGAACATCGACTTTGCCGTGCCACTTTGTGAAGTCTGTTTTGGTAATGTCTTCATAACTTTCTGAATTAGGAAACCAGTAGTCGAGCACCTTGCGAGGAAACTCCTGTATCTCGCAATGGAAGAGGTTCTGCCATCCCATCATGGATGCAGCGACCTCTGCGCCACCGATTCCGCTGAATAAACTAGCGTGATTCATATTGCTTAATCTTGTTACCTAAAATGGGTCTGTGGTGAATGCCATATTCTCATTTCCTTTGTATGGGATGCATTGGATAAAGTCACCTACGTGCCCGGTGCATAATAGCAAAGCGTTGTATTTGTATGGGGATTCACCTATACGTGTTCGTGCGAAGATTGCTAGTCTCCATTTATGTTCATCGCTGTTACGCACAAGAACCTTATCGAATATCTTGAATGATGTCTGCTCCTTATTCTTGTTATTCTGTTCCATATTATTTAGTTTAAATAGTTATTCACATGGAAGTTTCTCCTGATGCTGCACGTACCTTTTATATTTAAGGCAATACTTGCCATTGATTAAGTTGCGCCCATTTGGGCAGAGGAGGCACTTGCGAGCTGCATAGGTGCTCTTACTTCTTGAATCGCTCATAATAGTAGGTTACTATCTGATGCTCTGTAGGCTGGAAGCCATTACGAGAGGTGAGCGTATCGACTATCTCATCGTAGGTACGCTGAGGCATCTGAGAAATCAGGTTCTCATCGTGGATGCCCTGTGAGAGCTTCGTGATGCAAAGCCATCCAAGGACTAGCCAGATGGCAATGCAGAAGATAATCTTAATTGTTTTCATAACTTTATCGTTTTATATTGTTTGTAATGGTGGTCGGTTAGGGAGTCGAACCCTTGTGCCTATCTGCTTAGTTCTTTTTCGCAGAAATCATGGTGAACCTAGTAAAAAAGCATTTAAACAATCAATCGTTTGTTATGAACATCGCCCCCGATGGGCTAGGCTACATGCAAGATTGCAATGCCGACCGTGTAAAGAAAGGTGCCTGAGTAGGATTTGTACTTATCAGATTTTTAATGATGAAGAACTGTTCTCGCAGGGATATTTGCCCAGGCACCTTTTGAATGTTTCAACGATAAGTTTCGCTTCACAGCGAGCTTTTCTTGTTTGCAATGTTAGCTTATGTCTATTCTCTAAAAGTAAAATTACCTATGTGGGATGTAGATAGTCTTGAACTTTACAGGCACAGGCTTCCAGCTCGGACAGTCGGTATTCGTAGCGAGTAATCTTGCCGTTCTTGCCACGCCCGAAGACCTTGACCTTGCCTTCCTTCACCCATCGTTCTACATTGCGTCTGCCGAAGGTATCGAATGCCTTGGCTTGGGTGATGAATGGTCGCTTGCCTACAGCCTTGGATATTTCTTCCTGGACTACATTGCGTATGGCTGATAGGAATGTGTCGAACGAGACCATCTTGTCAGCGAACTGGATTTGTACTGTTTGGTTCATGACTATTTTGTTTTATTTGATTCTTGTAACTGTGATAACTCCTTGCTCCCGGTTGAGCTTGGTCTTGAACTTTCGGCTGTAGATGGCACCGAGGTCAGTGCAACTACTCTTGACCGATAGCATTCTCTTGATAGGGAAGTCGATGGCTTGACCTAACGCCAGTTCCCTAATCTGAGGTCTGAGTGGTAATGTTTCTTCTTTCATATTGATGATGAATTGTTATTTTACTAGTTCGAAATCGTAAATGAAGACGAGAGGATTGCTGCCCCAATGGAGGTGGAGCTTACAGCTAAGCATCTTGTATGCTTCGATAGGAGTCCTGTACCACCATTTCTTCACAAAACTATCATTTGTGGCATCGTATGAAAAGGAATCGTCAATGCCTTCGATGTGGCTACAGAAGATTCCTTCCTTCATGCAGTCATCGGTGCTGATGTTCTGTAGGCGCTGTACACTGATGTTGATAATCTTGATTTGATGAGGCATCGTTTTTGCCGTGACGAACATCTTGTTATTCCATCCAGGATGTTTGCATAGTATTGTCCTGATGGATGGTTCCAGTGAAATGTCGCTGTATCTTTGAGCGACTGCCACGACTTCACCTATTCTATAAGTGGACTTTGCCACTATCTCATTGCCATCATTGATGGTGAACTTGCCCTTGTCTTTTCCTTCCGTACAGAAACCGCAGTTGCAATTATACTTGAAAGGCTCTTGATAGGCGATTCTTCTTGTTTGGGTCTTGCGACCATCTAGGACTGCTTGGGTGAGACCGTACTGGTCATTGAACATTATCTTTTGCATTGTCTTGTCTCCTTTTCTTATAGTCTTATTTGAGGAATGAGTAAAGTTCCTTGGCATCATTCAAGGCTTCATTGTATTCCCCCCAATGGATTCTTGATTTGGCTGCATACTTGAAGCAATACAACATTCCTTCCCACTCGTAGATAGGTGCCTGGTATATCCAATTAAAGATTTCCTCGAAGGTGCTTTTTTCTGGCATTCCAATAATCTCATGAATCTTAGTTCTGAGCCAGAGTCGCTTCTGCTGCTTGGCAATCTCATCCTTCAACTTCTTCTCTTCACACAGAGAATGGAAGTGAGCTACTAAATTGTCATTTTCGTTCTTTTTCATTATTTGCCTCCTTTCTTTAATTTGATAGGAACAATATCTTTGAGGTATGCCCATTGAACTATTTCTTCGAATAGATGTGCTCCAGAATCAGTGAGCCATCCACGACTGCCATCTGGGTCTGTATATGTATGACCGACTTCTGTAGTCATGCCGTCAGCGTAATCAAGGAGGCATTCATCTTGGTTGCTTTTTGGAAGTTCTTTTCCTTGGTGCCAGACTTTGGCTAGGTTGATGTATTCCTCATCGTCTCTACCCATTCTGACCGCCATTCCATGCCAAACTGGAAGTTCGGCATGTTGTTTTCCTTCTTGGTCTATCCATCCGCTTGTAAGCCCAATGTGAAAGGGATAAACAAACAGCCTATAAGGCGCATCGGGAACTTTTTTATCTTCATTCTTCATTTTTCTTCAATTTTATTTGGTACTTATTTATTTATTTACTAACTTTACGGTGCAAAAGTACAATAAACTTTTTGAATATGTATTGTTTAGTGGGCGTATTTAATATATATTAACCCACTTCGTTGAACATTTAAAGGATTTTAATATGAATGTGCAAAGAATAGTGGACATTATAACGTCCAACAAACTGAGCAAAATTGATATTGCTTCTAAGATGAAGGTTAGTCGAACTACGTTGGATAACCTCCTGAATGGTGCTGATGTGAAAGTTAGTACAGTTGAAAACCTTGCTGAAGTCCTAGGTGTAGAAGTTGCTGAGTTTTTTAGTTCAGATAAGAAAACGCCTTCTTTAGCTAACAATAGCAATGTGGCTGATATGAACGAGCTGGAGAGGGAAGTGATAGCTCTCCGTGCAGAAAATAAGGTGCTGAGGGAGCTTCAAGGCCTTCCAGCTAAGAAGGCTGTGGGTTAAAGTTGGTTTATTTAAATAAAAAGAATTATGAGCATTGATTTTTCAGATAAAGTTTCCGTGTTAGGATTTACCTTAGGAATGGAGTATAAAGATGTAATTTCAAAATTAGAGGCTTTAGGATCTCCGTATTCCAAAGATATGGGACAAATATCAGGTGATATTACTTTCAAGATCCAGAATCCTATACAGGATCTTGGTATTCTTAAGTATTACTTGCAGTTTGAACTAGCTAAAGGAGAGAAAATAACAACACTTATGCTTTGTTCTTATGCAAAATCTGAGTCTGAATCAAAACAGGCATACGATGAACTTTCTATGGTTGCCTTTGATGCTTTAAAATATAAAAAGAGCCAAATCGTAGATGTTCCCAATGCGAGTGTTGATGAGGAAAGAATATTCTATATGACAGAGAACTATTTTTTGATGAAACGAAGAATGAAAGTATTTCCTTATTTAGTGTTTCTTTCTTTTTCTGATATTAATGAACTATCTAGATTTCATGATTAATTAAATTAATATGCAAGTATATGGGATTTTCTAGGGAAGAGTTCGAAAAGTACTCCAATAATGGCCCGGTGTATAATACAATAGGTGAAAGTATCACAAATGGCAAAGGCTCACAAAAGGACTTAGACAGAAAGTTGAGGCTATCAAAGAAGTTCTTTTGCTTTGGTCTAGTGACCTTCTGCATAGGTTTCTTGATGCTTGGCTTTGCAATAGGTAAGTTGTCTTCCTCTTCTAGTAATGCTGAGGCTGATGGCTTCCAAACTGAGGTAACAGTAGAAGGCAACGTATATGTATCAGATAGCCCTGGTTCCAAGCGATACCACAAGGACAGAAATTGCCCAGCTCTTAAGAGAACTACAGGCAAGATAACAAGAACAGATGAATCAAATGCCATCGACCAAGGAAAAACTTTGTGTGGATGGTGTGGAAAAGAAAAATAATTCGTAAATTTGCAAAAAAAATAGGAGATATGAATATAGGAACATTGATTATTTTAGCTATGGTAGGAATCCCTTGTGTGGCATTTCTGATATTTTGTGCAACGTCTAATGGAAAGAATTGGCTACGCCAAAATAATATGTTATAAGAAATATAGTATTAAAATAGGAGATTGATATATGGAGAATATTGGAATAGTAATTAGTATTTTGGTAGGATTGGTAACTTTGTTATCAATGCTTGTATGGTTTGGACGTTTCATCCAGCGTGTGAATGTACATGACAAGAAACTAGATGATTTATCTGAAGATGTTGAGGACTTGAAGTTGGATATGAACTCAGTTAAGACTTTGCTTATGGCGAAGTTTAAGGACTTCGAGGTGGTCTTTTCCGGAAAGCATTCGCCTAGAGCCTTGAATGAAACCGGCCAGAAGATATTTGATGATATGCACGGAAAAGAGTTTTTGGAAAAGAACAAGGCTTTGTTGTTTGCTTACGTTGACAAGAACAAACCAAAAACTGCCTACGATGTTGAAGGCTTGTGCTATTTGGCTTGTCTTATGAATGTGAACAATGATGCCTTTATAGAGATAAAGAGCTTCCTCTACAATTATCCTACCATAACTTTGCCTGATGGCAAAGAACATGAGGTAACAATGGATGAGGCTTGTTCTGTACTTAGCCTTCCTTTGCGTGATATGTACTTAGAAGAGCATCCTGAGATTGTGAGATAATAAAGAACATAAAGTTTGTTCGTAAATTTAAATTCCAAAATAAGTTTATAGATTGTTTTGAGAGAAACGTTAAAACGCTAGTAAATACAGTATAAAATGAATCTGGTTTGGAAATTATTGCGTCAGCATATCAGTATACCTCAGTTTGCCGGCTTTGC
>ERZ1034626.78-NODE-78-length-62358-cov-38.912316_pt1 | contig 62358 bp, 51 predicted proteins | sample MGYA00520652_ERZ1034626 | MGnify/ENA primary metagenome ERZ1034626 (study PRJEB33766, sample SAMN09781765) | gut metagenome | biome: gut microbiome | host: Homo sapiens | place: Madagascar | study: EMG produced TPA metagenomics assembly of the PRJNA485056 data set... | reverse complement strand
TTGCTTCTTCAAAGTAATTCATAATACTTTTTTTCTCTTCTTTATTGATATTTTTTCTCATTAAGTTGAAATCTTGCATTTCCTACCCTTTTCTGCTATTCTTATTGTAATGCCTGCGGATGGTTAAGTTTCCATATGTAGGGCAGGTATTTCGGTTCAAAATGCTATGTATGGGAAGGGTATGGTCATTACATGAAAATACAGGAATCTGCTGAGAATTATCTGGAAACGATCTTAGTGCTGAAGAAAAAGAACGGTGTTGTCCGTTCCATTGATATTGCCAACGATCTGGGTGTGTCCAAGCCCAGCGTCAGTGTCGCTATGAAGAATCTCCGCAATGGGGAATATATTGAAATGGACAAGGAAGGCTACATCACCCTGCTGGATAAGGGGCGGGAAATTGCAGAGAAAATCTATGAACGTCACACATTTCTTACGGACTGGCTGACTTCCATCGGTGTGGATCCCACCGTTGCTGCTGAGGATGCCTGCCGTATCGAGCATGTGATCAGTGCAGAGACTTTCACTGCTATGAAAAAGACATTGAAGACGAAATAGAACTCACAGTGAATCATTGCATGTTATTTGAAAGCAAGAACTCCCGGTGCGATATTGCTCCGGGAGTTTTGTTATTATCATAAGCTCATTACATGCGCTCATTAAATCTTAATTGTCACCCATTTGCCCTGTCGGAACCTGATCGATGCAAACAGGAATCTGGATACCTGATCCGCCAGAATACCCATCCAGATACCGGTCATTTCCAGTCCCAGGGTAAATCCGAAAATATAGGATGCCGCCGTACGGATCAGAGTAACGCTGATCGTAGAAGCTACTGCCGTGTATGCGGTATCTCCCGCGCCGCGCAGGCATCCCATGTAGATGACCTGAGACACCTGGAACAGAACAATAATACAAATACAATGAATAATATTCACACCGTATGCAATAATATTTTCCTCTCTAAAGAACATCCGGTAGATGGTCTCCCCACCGAAGAAATAAATAACCGCCAGTGCGATAAAAAAGGATTCGCAGACCGCCGGCCACGCCAGCCGGATTGCCTCTTTTGTCAGGGAACCCTGTGTGTGTTCTGTGCTCATAGCTATGTTACCTATTACCTTTTCTTGGATATTTCCTGTTTCTGATAGTCATAATGCTTTATTACACTCTTAATCATACACCAAAACCTCCGTTTGCCGATAGTCCCAAATTTTTGTCCTCATTTTATAGCTAGACACATAATTTTTATCTCATTTTCATACAATACTAATCAGAAATACACGGATATTGACACATGCAAAATCGTATTTTCAAAGGAGGCTCCCATGCAACTCTCCGACAAATTTCACAATATTCCCTGGAAAAATCTCATCACTGCCGTTGCCATCCCTCTGGCAGTAGGCGGACTCTCCGCCTGGATCACCAAAGACGGTATGAAAGCCTTTGAAACAGTGAATCAGCCTCCCCTGACGCCGCCCATGTGGCTCTTCCCGGTGGTGTGGAGCATCCTGTTCGTCCTCATGGGAATCGCCTCTTATCTCGTTGTCATGCAAAAAGGTGAGGACACGAAAGCCCTCACCCTGTATACCGTACAGCTTATTTTTAATTTTTTCTGGTCCATCTGGTTCTTCAACCTGGGATGGTATCTTTTCGCCTTTTTGTGGCTGGTCGCTCTGTGGATCCTGATCCTCGCCACTACCGTTGCCTTTTACCGCATCTCGAAGCCTGCCGCATGGCTGATGCTGCCTTATCTGGTGTGGGTGGCGTTCGCGGGGTATCTGAATCTGGGGGTGTGGTGGCTGAACCGGTGAAAGAGTTTTCAAAAAAACGAAACACTGTTTCACTTATTTAATTGCAAAAAGGCTATCTTATATATCACGATAAACGCACGCGTGCGTTTAAGGAAACTATATTATTCTCTCTACTATAACTATATATATGGCAATTCACTGACTGTGTCGACTACATATTGAAAAGTTTAAATTTTTCTGTGCTTTCCTTAAGCTCTTATTTTTCTAATCCGTATGTCCTTATCCTCCATCCGCCTTCTTGCTTCTCAATCATTCTTTTTCCAACAGGTAAAAAGCACAATCCATCGTAAGAATAACAAACTGTGTATTACCGGAAATCATTATGTCCACTGCCGGAGGCTGTCGTTTTATTCCATCTCTCGTGCCTCTTATTTCCAAATTCTGAAATTCATCATAATTCAGAATCCAATCATATAGTTCCGGATCGTCTTTTATAGCTTCCTTTACATAATAGATTAAATTACGCTCTTTTATAGGAGATATCTCATAAGAAGGTTCTAAAATCTCGCATTGATAACGTTCATATTTTTCAAGCCCTTCACTGGAAAATACCTCTTCATTTATCACAATATGATTGCCTATAATATCATGTCCTTCCGGATAATTCGTATAATCGTTTTGTACGTGTGTAAAGCCAAGCAATTTTGTAACTTTCCACTCACCAAAAAGCAATTCCTTGATCTCATCCATGGATAATTCATCCACACTGCCCTCTGCTGTTTCCGGATCTGGCTCTATCGTTTCTACCGCATTCAGATCTTCCGATTCTGTCTCGAGCATATTATTAATTCCGATAATTGATAATTCCGGCGTTCCTGTTCCATTACCAACTTTTTCAAACCAGATTTGTCCGGCATCCCCCATCATCACCCCTTGCCAATTGCAAAACATTTTTCGGCATGTTTCAGCACGAATAGCCTCTACAAATTCTTGATTCAGCTTTCCATCAATATCTAGTTTTAAAAAATCTTCACGATTAGTAACCGTAGTTCCATTTATTACAATAGGATATGAAATCTTCTCAGATAACGCATCCCAATCATGCTTTAAAATATCATTTTTAATCTCTTCAGCAAATTGCTCCTCTGCTGTTACTCCTGTAGATGTCATATAATAATCTTCTGTTTCGCTGCTTTGAATGCTTTCATCACTTTCACGTACTTCATAGTCTTCTGTATCACTCATGGCAGGCATCTTTTTTTCTTCAGGTGTACTGTCTATATGCTGATTTTTCATCAAAAATATGTAAGACATAATTATCCCCAGCACAATCACTGCTGCCACAACCGCAAATACTACTTTCTGCTTTTTTGTCATCTTTTCGTTCATTTTCCTTACCTGAATTCTCCTCCCACAAGCATTTACACAAACGATATTTTAAATTTGTAACTCTTTTTATGTTACAAATTTAAAATACCATATTTTTATCGCAATTTCATTAACTGATGCTAAATCTTTTGATATTTTCAATTATTGTGCTGCAATCATCTCTTTCTCAATATATGAAAAAGCACCCTAACATGTTTTGGCTAAAGTTCTCATCTTTACATTCCCATTTCTTCTATCTCTTTAAGCATAAATTCTTCTAATTTCTTCTTATCTGGCAAATGCAGCATGTAAGTTGAAACAAATAATTGATTATCCATACCTGATAATGCATATTCTACCATTTGCGACCCTTTATCTGTGCAAAGAAGTATTCCTACAGGCGGATTATCACCTTCATTCATTTCATTTTTCTTATAATAACCTACATAAGCATTGAGCTGTCCTAAATCTTCATGCTTAAATTCATCATTTTTAAGTTCAATAATGACATTGCAATGTAAAATACGATTATAAAAAACAAGATCAATAAAATAATACTTATCATCTATTACAATTCGCTTTTGCCTAGCTTCAAAACAAAATCCTTCACCAAGTTCAAGCATAAACTCCTGTAAATGATCCATAAGTGCTTGTTCCAAATCCGATTCAGACACTGCATCTTTCGCAGCCAGCCTTTACATAAAGATTTGTCTTTATCTGTCTACGAAGTTCTCTCACATTCCAGTTGCACTTCATGCATTCTGTTTCGTAAAAAATCTTTCAAAAGCATCTGTCAGTCCCATAATCTCACGTATATGTGAAAACGATAAATTATTGACCAAAACATCTGGATCTGTAACAAATTGGTTCGACGCTGTCGAACTTTTTCCAAAATATGGTAATTCAATTTTGTTCGGCGCCATATTAATCATTATCCCATTATCTTTTCGTATCTTTGACTGTTCAAGATAGGAATCTTTCTTAATTTCCGCAGCGTCGCTCCTTATTTTTGTGCATTGCACGGTTTTTGGTAATGATATTTTACCCAATCATTACTTTAACTTAAAGTATGCCAATTAAGCTCAAATAAATCACTCTCAAATAGCTTTTCTTTCCAATCATTATACTCTCCTTCATCTAAACGAAGAGAGTCTTCATAAAATCGCACAAAGTATATTTTTTTATCACCATCTTTATCATCTTTAAACGGAAAATTATCCTTGTATTCCGGGCATGCGTTTAAATCTAACTCTTCAACACTGGCAATACATTCGTACATATTTTCCATTTCATTATACCGATATACTTCATACGGCCAAAAGTCATCATTATATGTATATCCCGAATGTGATGCCGGAGCATATATCAATCCATTTTCATAAAATCTACATCCATAATAGTAATCAAATAATAATTCTAACTCTTCTTTTTTCTCAGAAAATCGGTAAATATATTGTGCACTGTCCGAATTGCACGTTCCTTCAATTCCTATCAATAGTTCATCTATACCATCATCATTTATGTCATATATCACGAATTCATTGGGATATGCCAGCTCTTTTTGTTTTTCAAAACCAGTACCATTATCAACATAACAATAATCTCCGTTTGGCAAATATCCCGTATTTTCCAATTTCTCGACCGCGTTTAAATAAGTTTGATTTATTTCAGAATAACTCCCTATCCCAATCACATAATCATAACTATAGGTATGCACATACAACCGGTCATCCTTCTCTGCCATGAGATCCGGCATCTTTTTCAGAGGCAGGCGGTCGATCACCTCTCCGGTATTTTTATCCAGCTGGTAGAGATAATCATCCTCTGCGGTAAAGCCATAGCCGCAGAAGATCACGTCCCCCTTCACGAGAAAATTCATGCTGTTATAGGTCTGGTCGGCACTTCTCCACAGCAGTTTCTCATTTTCCAGATCGTATGCAAACATAAAACAGGTGTCCGGCTGCGCATAGCCGTTCATCACCGATGCCCCGTAGAAGATCCCGTTCTCAAGCCGGGCGTTATTACCGTTAACGTACCATTTATCTGTCGGATATTCCAATACATACAGGCAGTTCTCGCCATCAAAAATGCTGAGTTTACCATCGTCCCACTGGTAGGTGTAATTCTCATCATAGAAGCAGTCCCAGTTCTCACCGATCATGGGAAGGGAAACATCTTCCGATGCATTGTACCATTCATCCGCAAAAGTAATATTGTTATACGTCTCGGAAAGGATTTCCAGGGAATAGGGCTGCGCCGCAGTTCCTTCTGGATGAAATTCTGAGATTCCAGTGAAATCTATGAGGATCTCTTTCGGTGCAATGGGTGTTTCCCGGGATTCGGACTCGGCGAGAGCCCCGGAGGTCTCTGGTGCATCTATTTCAGTGTCTATGTTGATAGTATTTTCGGTCTGGCTCTCTGCTTCGCTGTTCTGTGTTGCATTGGTCTCCCGGACACCGCATCCTGTCAGCAGGCATGCGGATAATGCGAACGTTGCTAATCTGTATTGCTTTTTCATGATAATCTCCCTTACTGCTTAAATTTTTTTCACATTCACATATTCATAGCTTCTTCATTGGTCATCTGTTCCTCTTCTATCACCGTAACAATACCTTCATATACGGTAAAGTAATATCGAATCTGCTCATGTATATCCTCATACTGCCAACGTTCCCAGGAAGCTTCCTCAGCAGACTTCACCAGTGTCAATGTACCATCGGCATCCGCGATGTTTCGCTGTAATTCCTCCAGCGTTGTCTTGTCGACAAGGAATCTCCCATCCCGGCTGCTGCCGGCCTGAATCTGTATCCTGTCTAATCCACCGTTCTCGTCAAAATAGCAATAGTATTTGCTGTTCTCTATATAGAGACTCGCATCCTCACTGGCGACATCACATTGCAATCCGGCATCGGTACACAATGTCCGTACTTCGTCTCTTCGCATTCCCCATTGCATCCTTGACAGGACCTCTCGATTATACTCCAGGGAATAGACCACTGCCTTCACCGGCACAAAGGAAAAGGAGCAGCGGTGCGATCCTGCCTCATACAGATCCCCCTCCAACACTGTGGTCACAGAGTCCTTGCCAAGTTTGTCTCCTGCTCCCAGCAACGTACCATCTTCCAATAAGGCAAAATTATTATATCCATATCGAATAGCGGAGATATCTGCATCAAAGGTGCTGGCGTCATCGTTGTGCCGGATTCCACCCAGCCATACCATGCTGACCTTATCCAGTACCTTTTTGGGTTCTCTGACAAAGTCATAAACGTTCTCACTCTTAGAAATGCCGCACTGACCAAAGATATTTAATCCCCAAAGATATAATTCTCCGGCTTCCGTGATTGCCGCTCCATTCCACGCATTGATGTCCACATAGATACAATGATCCAGAACTTTATGTGGTTCCAGATACATCATTTTTACCAGATTCAACGGATTCTCTGTTACCGACCAGTATTCATCATATCCACCAACGGTCGTGCTGCTTGTCGTTCGAAGCTGTCCCCACCAATATACGGTTCCGTCTTCCTTGAGTACGATAATGGCTTCCCTGCCGGCTCTGGCGTATCTGACATTTTTCATTAACAGTGTGGGGGTACATACCCTGTCGTTATTCATGTCGCTATATACCTGCTTCACAGTGTCCTTTCCCAACAAAAGTCCTGCCATATTTAATCCCAGTCCGTAGAGGTTTCCATCCTCCGTCAGATAAATGCAGAAATTATTATTCCAATCGGCATCTACGGAAACCACATGATCTGCAATCCTCACATCATCAAACTGCCCCTTGTCAAAATCCGTCTCGTAACTGCCTGTTCCCAACTGACCATTCTCATTATAACCGCTCCCCCAGAGAATACCATCATTATCAATATAATAACGATTATCGGCAGTGACCCGCTCAGTGATATAATAGTTTTCAATACGAAAAGGCCTGGGAGCTTGCAGTTCCTCTGCCTGCTGTATGTAAATCGTTGGCAGATCCTGTTCCTGTACCTGTTCTGTTTCTTCCGTTGTCACCATTTCTGTGAAGTCTTCCTCTGTTTTCTGAGAAGAAACCACACTTTTCTGTGTGAGCAGTACCAGCGATGCAATGATACACAGTTCCACTGCCAGCGCCGCAAGCTTCCCTACGGTCTTACGGCATTTTAAAATATGCCGGATCCTGCCCCGGATGTCACCTTCATCAAAACACACCGGTGCTGCAAATATCCTGCGTGCAGTCGTATCCGTTGCCATGGATAGCAGTACGGCGGCATATTCCTGCCGGCCCTCCGGCTCCAGATGTTCCGTCACTGCTTCATCACAGGATTTTTCTATATCACAGCACAGCAGATAATATGCCAGCCAGACCACCGGATTCATCCAATGCACAATGCTGATCAGATAGGCCAGTATTTTCCACAGATAGTCCCGGCGGTGCAGATGGATCCGCTCATGCTGCAATACACAGTCATAAAATTCCGGCTTCATCTCCACCGGCAGATAAATCTGCGGTCGCAGAATCCCGAATACCATCGGCGTACGGATGCCGTCCACGTAACGGACTCCCTCCTCCCCGGGAAGGCATTCTGCCAGACGATGCTTCATTCTTACATAAGAAAAGATAAAATACGCGAGAAAACAGGGGATTCCTGCCAGCCACAGGTATCTGACTGCAAATATCACCCGTGTAAAGGCGGTCGATAGGAAAGGCATGACTGCTGTGCCTGTGGACTGTGCAACCGTCACAGGGAGCTCGTTCGATCCCGCTTCGAAATTCGTACCCTGCACGGTCATCGCATCTGTTCCGGTCGCCTGTTCCGACAAGGTACTCTGCCCCGTTGTTACATTCTGCTCCGATGTGGCATTTTGTCTCGGCACAATGCCCGTCCCCAGTCCCGTCACCACTGTCGGTCCATCCGCGCTCACCGCCACTACCATCGACTCCGGCTGTGCCCACCAAAATCCATGCTCATTCTCGATCTTCCAGGGAAATATGAGATAGAAAAAGGCGATTCCCCACAACAGCACACAATACCGGTAAGAGATCCGCAGTCCTCTAAATACCATTCTGAGGAGCAATATGATTCCTATGATGATACTTCCCTGAATACTCATTCTGACCAGTATCTGCATCGTTGCCATTACTGTCATTCCTTTGCTCCCCCGTTATTTTCTATAATCTTCTTCAGCTCTTTGATCTCTTTCTTAGACAGCTTCTTCCGGGAAGTAAATGCCGCTACGAAATCCGGCAGAGATCCTGCGAAAGATTCCTCAATGATCTCTTCACTCTGTCTCGCTTGAAACATCTGCCTCGACATCAGTGAGGTGACAGTCCCGTTCTCACTGGTAAAAATCCCCTTCTGGCAGAGGCGCCGCAGGACCGTATAGGTCGTTGATTTCTTCCAGTTTAACTCCTGCTCGCATAGTTTTACCAGTTCCCCGGAAGAGACCGGCTCATGCTCCCAGATGATCTCCGCAAAACGCATCTCCACAGCTCCCATGGTATATTCCGACATTGTAATTCCTCACTTTCTGTTCCTGCTGTATCTATTATGTCCTATAACGTAAAATGGTTTACATGATGTAACACTTTTATGTTACATCATGTAAACCATTTCTGTCAATGCCTATTTTTTATCTGCTAAGGTAAAAGTTTCTCTTATACTGGAAACTTTTTTATTTTTATCAATTGTTTCCAGTATAAGTTTTATCACCCACCATATGGCATCAAGTCATTAAAAGTCGCCCAAGCCTCCTCGGCAGTGTAATCCGCCAGCTTAAGCCACCCGGTGACACCGTTCTCGGTCTCCACGCAGAGCCACTGTCTGCCGGCATCCAGATAAAGGAAATAGACTCCGTGATCTGCGTTGATGGTAAAGCGTTCACTGCCGGCATCCGGAATCCGGCAGACTTCCAGATCCTTATTGAGCCAGTGCAGGGCCGACTGCTCCGGCAGATCATAGCGGTCTGCTGGAAGCTCCGCCAGTCTTCCGTCACTTCCAATGCGGTATACGATCCGCAGATTTTCCTTCTGTAACGTATAATCATAGGGCTGGTTGGTGATGATCTGGCCGTTTTCCACCCAGATTTCCCGGATATCCTGCGCGAAGCTTCCTACCTCCTGTAATTCCCCGTTCTCATAGCGGAACAGGAAACTCTCGCACTGTCCGAACTCGTCCCTGCGCATCAGTGCCAGCAATATCTGTCTGCCATCAGGAGTGAAAGCATAAATGCTGTTTCCCAGATTCTGTGCCGTCCGTGTCTCGCCTTGCATGGTATTCACCGCAAATATATATTGATCCAGCGGTGAATGATCCACTTCGTTGACTGCCTGTGCCATTCTCGAACGCAGCAGAAGTTTCTCTGCGGTTCCGTCTCCGTCCAGATCAAGCAGAGCATAGGTCTCCTGTGCCGCGCGCTCAGACAGATCGAATACGACTCCCACATTCGTCATAATATCCCGTCTCTGTGCTGCTGCATAAGCATCCGCTTCCTCTGTCGTCAGATCTGCCGCCACCTTCCCATTCCAGACCGGCTGGTTGGACAGAAGCGGAAGTTTCATCTGGGCGGTTCCGCTGCTCTGACTCAGGATCCAATAACCGTCTTCCGCAGTAAGCATGTCTGCGGAGAAATCCTGCGCCTCCGACGGCAGCTTCCAGTCCGTGACTCCGTTTTCTCCGGTCTGTCCCGAAGTATCATATTCCCGGATCGTGTCGATCCAGATGTCCAGATCTCCATCCTGATAATCAGAAGCTGCAAAATAGTACAATCGGACACTATCCTGTTGCTTCAGATAAGCCATCTCCTGTCTATAACTGTCAGACGTATAGTAATTTCCCACATTCTGGTAAACCGTGGAACGTCCCTCTGCCGCACATCCCGGCGCTATATATCCCGGAACCATACAATTCAGTCCGGCGTCGTCCCCGGTGGCCGCATAAATACCGTAGCTGGAGACCTGATAAGTAGCAGCAACATCCGCAAAAGATCCGGGGGATACCTTTACATACACCCATTTTTTCGACAGTTCTGCCACGGTAGCCCAATCTTCATCCCTGGGTCCGTATTCCGCATAGACCACTCTGGCCTGATTTTCTCCGTCCAGAGGACCGGTAGAATGCCTGCCTTTACTGTCGATGTCTCCCAGTGACAGCAGCCAGATCTGACTGCTCTCCTCCGCAAATACCATCGGAATATCGATAGCGGATCCATCAGCGAAAATATAATGTACGTTTGCCACAGAGCCTTCGCCGGGTCTTGTGGAATCCTTTTGGAAAAATAAATACTGCCTCCCGGCTTCATAGAGCAGTTCCGTCATTTCTCCGCTGCCGCCCTCCAGATGCAGCAGTGCTTCCGCCGCTTTTACCGGATCCTTATAAGTCTCGTGGGCTACGGTATCCCCGTCCAGGATCTGTCTGTGCAGTTTTCTCGCCGCAACACCGTTGTATTCCAGATATTGAATGCCGTCCTGTCCGGCAAAAGACCGGGTATCCTCCAAGGTATCCACATCAAACAGGGCACTGAACTCTTCCCTGCTGTGGATACCCTGCTCAAATACCGTCAGCCATTCCGTTTTGGCAGCCTCATAGTCCACTTCACCCGCCGTTAAATCCCCTTCCGCTGTTTCATCCGACGTTCCTGTCATGTCTGTCGCATCCGCCCCAGTCTCCGTATCATTATCCGCATTTACTGCATCTGTTCCACCGCCAGGGTTGCTACACAGGCATACCACCAATATCACAAGCACCGCCACCGCACCAACCAGCATCCAGAACGGCGGCTTGCGGTAGTCCAGCACGTGCCGGATACGATTCTTCACATGATCTTCTCCAAAAGAAAGCAGTGCGCAGATGGAACCGCCCCGATAGCGTTTCCATTCCCCACCGGAAGCCTCTTCCAGCAATGTATAGGAATATATCTTCTTGCTCCCCTCCCCGAGAAGCTTCACAACTTTTTCATCACAGGACATCTCGCAGTCCATGTTCATCAGATAAAATGCCAGCCACACCAGCGGATTGAACCAGTGGACACAACAGATTACCAACGCCGCAGGCTTAAACAGATAGTCCCTGCGCTGTAAGTGCACCCGTTCATGACACAGAACAACTTTTCTGCTCTCAGGATCTAAGCCCGAAGACAGATAGATTACCGGATGGATCAGCCCCATGACGAAGGACAGATGCCCACCGTCGATCTCGCAGATCCCCGGTTCCACCTGTCTGACACCGCTGTCAGGTCTACGAATCCGGTTACGCATACGCAGGTAGGAAAAGGCATGATACCCCATAAATCCTATCATTCCCAACAGCCATACGATCGAAAGGCCACGAAAAGTTTGCAAAGATCCGTCCGCATTATACCGGTTATCCACCGGGTAACCATCATCCAAGGCATTCGTAACATTACCCGGTGCCTGAATTCCGCCGACACCGTCATCTCCAATTTCATTCATGCCTTCTACGTTTCCATCCTGTCCCAGTGCCGGTGCAGAACCTTCCCTATTTCCGGCGGCTTCTAAAGTCCCGGAATTCGGATTTTCCGTATTATCCGCCCCGGACAGCACGGCATCCACAGTATTGTCTCCAAGGAGGCTGCCATTATAAACTCCCTCATTGTCAACTGATCCGGCACTGTTCCCGGCAGTCAACTGTGCAGAGGTTGTCGCCGTCCCTACTGCCAGCAGTCTCTCTGGAATCAGGCTGATCCTGGTCCCCGGCAGCACCGGACAACATAGCCGCACAAATACGATTCCCCACAGCAGATAGGAACACCATTTCGGGGCTTTTTTCAGTAAAAATCTGGCCAATATCACCAACAAAATACAATAGCTTCCCACCAGACTGAGACGCCATATACTGTCAAACAAACGATAGATGCCTTCCATCATAAAGTCCCTCCTGTGCTCTCTGCTTCCCTATCTGCGGAAACTCCGCTCCCTGTCATCGGTGTTCTGTAAATCTCCAAAGCTTACTAATTTGTCACCCCGGTAGCTGAGACTTCCACTGTCTCCTTCCTGCAATTCTCTGTAGATTTTGTCAGAGACTTCCAGGGTGATCTGTTCTCCCGGTTTCTCCAGATTTTCAAAAATGACACTCTTGACATTTTCTGTCTCCGTCATCCCGGAATTTACCGTGCTGCCTGCCAGGTACACCGGCTGCCCCACCGCTGTGGACTGCCCTTTACTGACGACTGTTGCCCTGCCCACGGTGTGTTTGCCTCTCTGTTTATTCTGAAGGCTCCGATCAAGCAGATACAATAAATATCCCAGGATTACTACTACGAATAACACGGCCAGTACATTTTCCACCGGACTGAATTTCAACTGCTGTATCATATGAACCCTCCCTTTTTAATCGGCGTGATTTAATCCGCCAAAATAATCATCATAGTTGATACCGGCTTCCAGACGGAACCACCCCTGCGTATTGTCTTCCGTCTGCAGGCAGATCCAGTTCTGCGTTGCATCCAGCTTCGTCATGCGTACCTTGCTTCCTGCCGGCAGTATGAAGGTCTCACCATTCGGTGTACGGTACAGAGTCATATCCTGCAGAAGTTCCACCTCTGCATAGCCACTCAACCAGTACTCCTCCTGCGGCACTTCCTGAAGATGTCCGTTTTTCGTCACATAATAGATTCTCTCGATAGAATCTATCGTCATTACATTATAGGGTTCGTGGACCTGCATCTGCCCGTGCGAGATTTGAATGCGTCGAATATCCTGTTTTATCTGTCCGGTCTCCACCAGTTTCCCATTTTCATAATGATAGAGCCTGGTCAATGGATCCGCACTGGGACCATCTTCATACAATGCGATCAGAATCTGTTCCCCATCCGGGCTGAATGCGAAGATAGAATTGCTCATATTCTCCGTATAAATCTCCGTCGTCTGACCGTTTACTTCCAGTACTGCATCTCTCAGGTCATAGCAATTCATTTCACTTAGTCCCATATTCACATATTTCGTATATTCCTCCAGAGAATATCCCTTTACCGGTTCCGCAGGATGCATCGAGATTTTCTCCGATATCCCGTCGCCATCCAGATCCAGCAGGGCAAAGGTCTCATCGTCCGTTCGATTCGACACATCAAACACGACTCCCGGATAAGCCAGAGTATCGGCTCCCCGAGCAGCTGCATAGCTTCCATACAAGCTGTCAACCCCGGTCAACGGCAGTCGGATTGTGATCGCCGGATTGCTGCTATTTTCTATATAGTAGTAGCCTTCACCTACCCACAATCCATTCCCAATCTGCAAATTCTCCGGCAGTGCCCTGTCGGTTATGGTACCTGTGTCCAAGTCGTATTCCCGCAACACCGTAGGCATCCAGGCATCCGTTCCAAAATGCGACTCGTCGGGATCTGTCAAGTAATAGACCTTAATATCGCTATTATCCGTCAGTCCCCGGTCCGCCCGATACCCATTATAGACTCCTGATACTGAAGTCCGGTATGCTATCGGCACGGAAGTCACATCCGCGGGAACTTTCGCCGGAATCCGCTCTGCATGAATACAGCCAAAAGAATTGTCCTGCTCATCCATCAGATAGATTCCATAGGAAGACACCTGAATATGTTGTCTTTCTCCGATGTTGTCTTCTCCGATATAACTGCCTTCCGGGAATGGATACTGCCCGGCGTCGCTAAGTTCATATTCCGCATACACATTCCGTGTACAGATATCTCCCTCTAACGGTCCGTAGGTTTTGTCCGGATCACCACTGCTGCTCAGATCCCCGAAGGATAAAAACCATAACCGCTGTGTCTCCTCTGCCATTACCATGGGAATATCTATGAAAGAAGCGTCTGCCGCAAACGTATACCGTACATTGACCACAGAACCTTCTCCCGGAGTGTCACTGAAATTAAACTGCTGTTTTGCCTTGTAAAGTGTCTCCGTCACAGTCCCGTTTCCTTCCCCCAGATGAAGAAGTGTCACCGCAGAAGTCACTGGATCTGTGTATTTCTTGTATTCCTGTGAAGTATTTCCGTCTAATAAAGCCTTGAATATCCCATACACATAATCTCCGTTATTTTCTGCCCACACCAGATCATGTGCTGTGTTATCCCATTGAAAAGACCGCTGTGCTTCTATGGTTTTCAGAGAAAAAATGTTGCCAAATTCTTCTCTGTTGTGAATCGTTATGCCAGCAAATTCTTCCGGAGTCACCACACTGCCCACACCGTTTTCCTCCGGTTCTGTCTCTGCACCGGAGTCTGCCGTCTCTGTCGTGGTGCCGGGATTTGAGCCATCTGTCATATCTACTTTGCCACCCGGGTTGCTGCACAGGCATACCACCAATATCACAAGCACTGCTGCCGCGCCAATCATGACCCAGAACGGCGGCTTGCGATAGTCCAGTACATGACGAATCCTGTTCTTCACATGGTCTTCACCAAAAGAAAGCAAGGCACAGATGGAGCCGCCCCGATAGCGTTTCCATTCGCCGCCGGAAGCCTCTTCCAACAATGTATAGGAATAAATTTTCTTGCTCTCTTCACCGAGAAGCTTCACAACTTTTTCATCACAGGACATCTCGCAGTCCATATTCATCAGATAAAATGCCAGCCACACCAGCGGATTGAACCAGTGGACGCAGCAGATCACCAACGCCGCAGGCTTAAACAGATAGTCCCTGCGCTGTAAGTGCACCCGTTCATGACACAGAACAACTTTTCTGCTCTCAGGATCTAAGCCCGAAGAGAGATAGATCACCGGATGGACCAGCCCCATGACAAAGGACAGATGCCCACCATCGATCTCGCAGATCCCCGGCTCTACCTGTCTGACACCGCTGTCAGGTCTACGAATCCGGTTACGCATACGCAGATAAGAATAAGCATGATATCCTAGGAAGCCAAGCATTCCTGCCAACCATACCATGGATAATACACGGAACCACACCGGGTATGTCCATGCGCGGGCGTCAGTACCCGTTCCGGCAGATGTTTCCGAAATCACTGCATCTGTTCCACTGGCCGCTACCTCTGCAACCGTAGCTCCACTTTCTGTTCTCGCAGTTCCCAGGGAAAAATCCTGCGTGCCGTCAACATTCATGACAGTATTGTCATTTCCCACAGCCATCGTTTTTTCTGCCGTCTGGCTGTCCGGTACTTCCTCTGCATCGTACTCCCGCCGCAGGACATCTCCGATGTCCTTCGTATCGTTGGCCTCTGCATAACCATGACTGCCCGGACCGACTGTCTGCTGCCCGGACGTCATCTCTGTCCCCACAGACAGCAATTTGTCCGGAATCAGACTGATTCCTGTCTCCGGTAGTATCGGACAGCACAACCGCACAAACACGATTCCCCATAACAGATAGGAGCACCATTTTGGTGCTTTTTGCAACAAAAGTCTGGCGAGGATCACCAGCAGCACGCAGTATCCTCCCACCAGACTTAAGTTCCAAACACCGTCAAATATTCTGTAGATATTCTCACCCATAAGCCCCTCCTGTCCTGCCCCCCCGCAAGGCATAGTCGATGTTTTATAGACTCTTTGTAATTATAGTCTACATTCTACCGACCCATCTGTCAAGTAAGAAATCTGATTCTGTTGCCCCTCTTCTTCCGGATTCTAGTCACTTACTGTCAGCTCCGGCTCTTCTTCCGAGCGCAATACCTCCGCATGCATTTCAAAATCCAGCACGCAGTCTCTATGGATTTCCTCTGTCTCCCCGGTAGTCATGGAAGTGCCGGTCCCCCGGAACAAGATCACTGTCTTTCCATCTCCTATGGTCACATCCGAAGTGACATATAACGGTTTCCGATACTGTTCACTGATCCACACAAAAACCTCATTGGTTGCTTCCCAATACTGCCGCAGTTCCTCACCATACTGCTTCGCATACCCCTGTCCGATGTGGGATCTGCTGCGAATGGAACAGATGGGATAGGACCGGTAGAGATCTTCACTACGATCATGGCTGAATCTGATCTGTATCTCCGGATGCTCATACAGCCATAACTCACGTCCGCCCAGAATCCCTGCCGCCAGCATCACCACTGCCAACACGATCAAAATAACATGCCTTTTCTTTTTACCGTTCATTTCCGCCCCTCTCTTTCCCGTGCTTACTTCTGCAACGCTTCCATCAGGCGCTCCTGCCAGTCATAGAAAGCCTGGCCGTCCACCAGGCAGCGTTCGTCCTCACCTATCCATAATCCCTGTTCTTCCGACGCGTAGCGAAAGGTCCTTGTCTCACCGTCTGCATAGACAAACTGAAAATATCCCACACCTTCCACCATCTCTTCCGGCGGGATCGGATCTGACGTCACTTTTCCGGAAAGTTGTATAAATTCCTGCCACAGTTGCTCTACGGTATCGACATCTTCCACATAATCGTAATCCTCCGCACAGAAGCTGCAGCCAATCTTCTGAGGGCATTCCTCCGGCAAAAAAGCCGCACAGAATGCTGTCTTTGCTTCATTCTCCAGCATTCCCGGATACCATATATCCGCTATGGCATAGGCTTCTTCCGGTGTTGCCGCCGGATATAAAACATAGCTGGCGAGATTCTCTACGGATATCATCCCTTTTTCCACATTCTGTACCGCCTGATAAATCGCTACGGTAGTCTGAGCATCCGGGGTTCCGATCCAGCCAGCCCCTCTTCCCTCCTTCAGAAATCCTCTGCTTGCTCCATAGGTAAAGAAATAATTCTGCGGTTCCTCTCCCTCTCCAACGAAAGATATCTGCCCATGGAAAGTGCTGCCGTGGATCCAGGGCAGTACCCGGTAATAATAGGTTCCGTTGACGCTCACTTGTACCTCTTCCTGCTTTCCGAAAGTGTTCTCCTTCGGCATCTGTATCCCCGGCACCGTGAAATCCACCGTTTTGCGGAATTCGATGAGATTCAGCAGAAGTACCACTACCACCAATACGATTGCACTGAGAAAAATGGTTGCTTTTACGTTAATCTTCTTCATAAGCCCCTCCTTTGTTTCCCTTCTATCTATATTGACGACTTTTATACTCCGTTTGTTACAAACAGCATAACAAAATTTCACCCATGAATCTACTTTTTTCACCCAAGCGACCACTTTCTGTTATTTCTGGTCTTTTTATAACATAACCACTGTAAATGCACAATTGAGCAGATGGAAACCTAACAGTCTGGAACTATAAAACTGGCGGCATCGGCTTCCCGGTGTCGCCAGTTTATTGTCACTCTATTTTACGAGTGGCTCATAATAGAGCACTGTCTTCGCAGGATCTTTTCCGCTGATCTCCACGCCGTCCGCCGTCGTTCCCTGGAAGCCGTCGGATGCGCCGATATAGAGAATGCGACCGTCCGGTACGAGGACCTCGCTGTTTTGCAGAATCGAATACGCCAGTCGGTACATGGGAAGCGTGTCACTCTTCACATGTTGCACAAACTCTTCTTTTGATTTCATATTAGTAGAAAAATTCTATTCTGCCCGCAGTCCGTGCAGCATCACGGTATTCTGCCATCCGCCCGCTCCACAGGTTCCGGTATGCAGGATTCCAACACTGCCGCCCGCAGCAGCTGTTCTCGTGTCCACGGTGATTTCCGACGGATATTCCACAGACGCCGGAAGCTCCTTTTCCGTCCACAGATGCGCCCGCAGCCGTCCGTCACGAATTTCTGCCTCGATATGACACCCTGTCACGAACCCTACCGTGTAGCAGCGTTCTCCGATTGGTGCCGCAATCCCATCCTCATAATACACCGGGAATACCGCTACGGCATTGGAGGCTTCCGGAGAGCGCAGGATCCGGAGTGCTGGTCCGGTCATCGTCCGCGCATCGAATCCGACGCACACATCCATATATTGTCCGGCACTGCCGAAGCCCTGTCCGGATGTCTTCGCAGGATCCAGATACACTTCCGCCCGCATTTCGCGCGCTTCCTCTGCAAAAGTATAGAATAGCTTCACACCCTGTATGGTGGGCATCAGTCCGGCGCCCACGCAGCCGTTTCCAGCAGTACGATAGTTCCAGGGAGTCTCCGGCAACTTCTGCTCCCATTTTCTCCACTCAGCAAGCGCCTCTCTGGGCGTATAGAAATCCCTCGTCCACCACTGCGGACGGATCCTGGGCTGAAGTTCCGTAGGGAAATCCGTAAAATCGGTCTGCACCCGTCCGGCATCCTCGATTCCTTCCGGTTCCAGCCTCTCGCAAACACACAGTTCTACCGTCTCCCCACAGGCACTGCAGTTCGTCCGTGGAGTGATCCGCACGTAGACCGCCGCTCCAATTGCTTCATTTCCCGGATGATACACACGATTCCCCACTCCGGGGCGGCTGACGGATACGGTTCTGCGCTCACCGTCCTGCTCCAGTTCCCAGCAGATCAGGGAAGCATCCTGTGCTCTTTCCAGCTCCAGTTCATAGTGCAGGATAAACATCCCCTTCTGCCATGTAACACAGGGATCCTGCTGCCATTTCGGTGCTGGGCGGGTCGTCGGAGGGACTATAATCTCTGCCATAGCCGCCAATCCGGTCTCTGTATGTACGAGCAGTCGGTTCTTCCCGGTACGGGCACCGTTATTTTCTCCATACAACGTCAGTTCCTGCCCCTGCCTCTGCAGACGGATCCTGCTCCCATCTTCCGTGATTTCACAAGCCAGTTCCGGGTGCTCCTGCGTCTCGCCGCTGAAATATTTTACCTGGGCGGACAGGGTCTGGCTTCGATGTTCTTCGGTTAATTCTACGCTCCCCCGGCTCAACACCAGCTGTACCGGCAGATGCTCTGTCTCTGCTTCCGGCAGGTACTCCCGCTGTCCTAGCGGATCCCAGTCGTCCGTTCCCCGTAACAGATTCCGGACGTTGTATTGCGCCCCACTTTTCGCCTCTACCAGAAAAGCCCGCAGCCCCTTTTTTCCGGTGAGATCCACGGTATGTTCCGCAGGTCCTATAGGCGTATCGTTTCCATATGCATAGCACATGGTCTCCAGCTGGGGATAGCGCGTCCACTGCACCTGCAATGCCCGGGAGGTTCCCATGCTTTCCTTACGCAGATCCTCGAACTGACAGCCGATCACGTACACACACCCCTGCCCTTTCATAAAATACTGGTCTGCGCCGCTTCTGTCCCTGTGTCCGCAGATCCGGAACAGACAGTCCAGAAACGCACTTCCCGTAGCATCCGTTGCAAAGATCGGGCATCCCCCATAGAAATCAAAATCACAATGCAGATATACCGCATTGCCGTTCAGAGCATCATCGGTGGATTCAAAATGGCAGTTCTCGTACAGGCTCCGTTTCGCACCGCAGATGGGATAGAGATTCAGTCTGCTGACGAAGCGACAGTTTTTCGCATGGAACCGGTCTCCCACCACATCACCCAGCTGTGCCTGTGTGACTGCCTTGCAGCGCTTCGGTCTGTTTTTCGACGGATCTAACGGATACTCCAGATCCACGTTGCAATAGTTCCCGATGGTCAGATTCTCCAGGTACAATCCGTCCCCCTCAAAGTGCAGCATGGTATAATTGCCGATACAGCCGTGGGACTGCCCCTTGTTCGCCGCGATTACCACATCCTCCGGGTGCTCCGACAGACCGATCAACGACAGATAGCTGCATTTTATTTTCTGCTGATAGGGCAGGAACTCTCCCTCTGTCCCCCGGAAGGTTTCCCCATCCTCCGGATCATGCAGCCAGTAAACATCCGGCGCCAGATATACCGTCATCGGGGCTTCCGGCGTTCCGTCCTGCAGTGCCCCGGAGGCAAACAGCTCCTGTAATGAACGGAAGCACCATGCCGTTCCCGGGGCGGCACTGCCGTCTAGCAGCAGATGGTGCGCATCCAGTTTTTCCATCATCGCACTTTTATCTGTCATAATTTATCCTCCTCTGTTAAAATATCTCAGTGTCTCATTATACGGGCAATGCAGGTCAGAAGTAAAGTGACAGTTTCCTTCCGGGAAGTGACAAAAGATTCCAAAAAAACAAGGCACCGGACGAATCCAGTGCCTTTTGATTTAAAATCTGCTTTAAAAATAAAAGTTAATTTCTGTTTTTCCTTTTTTAATTCGGAAACAGACATCTTTTTATATTTCTTCGGGATTATCAATACATCATTTTCATACGCAGTCATCCTCTGTTACCTCCCATAATAATCTTTGTTTTTCTCTTGTTAACTCGCTTTTTCTCACATTTTCATTTCTTCATAGAGATATTTTCTAAGTCTATGTCATTCCCCTTGGCCATGAATCATGGATATACGGATGTTTAGGGTACACAAAACAAGACGTCGTCTTATTCTGCTATGATCGGCCTTTCTTCCCCCAACTCCTTACGGCAGCCTAACCTCCCATGTCATACGGGATCTCCTTTACTTCAGAGTCCTTAATTCCTTCGTTCTGCTTATCCATAAAGGGTCGTCATGATGCTCCCTCGCTGAGTCTCTGCTCTGATGGGAATAAATCTGACATGGCTCTCTATGTTTATGAAATTCTTCTGTTCCTTTCAGCACCTTTCGGCGGACGTCTCCTGAATCTCACAGTTGTTCTTCTTATGCTGCCTGTGGTTGCCTATGAATATCTGAAAGCATCTTCTGCGGATCGTAGGTCACTCCATTTGCCAGGATGGCATAAAAGACTCTTATCAGCTTACAGCTGATGGCAATCACGGATTGTTTCTTCTTGAGCGGGTTGTTCGCTCTTGTCGTGTAATACTCATGCAATGACTTAAACTCTGGGTTCTTCGCTATCAGCGGAATCGCTGCATTGAACAGTACTGCCCGTAGCTTACTTCGACCTCTTTTGCTTATGGTCGTCTGTCCTTTGTGCTTTCCAGAGCTGCTCTCCCGTAATGAGAGTCCTGCCAGCTTTTGTATCTGTCTGGGTGATTCGAAACGCCTCACATCACTCACTTCTGCCAGAAATCCAGCTATCGTGATCACTCCTATACCTTTGATGGCAATCATCTGCTCGCTTTCGGGTATCTTCCTGCACAGCTTTTCTACCTCCTCCATAACGGCGTCAAGCTGTGCCTTTTGTATTCGTAATCCTCGAGCAACAGTTTCATTTCATACCGGGCAGCCGAAGAGCCTTTCTTTAAGCCGATGCTGCGTTTGGCTGTCTCACACAGGGTCGTTGCCCTTTTCATTCCCACAGCCCTTAGCTTTGCATCACGCCAGATTTGATTGATTTTCTCGGCTCCCAGTTCCACGATTGCTTCCGGAGTACAAACTTTCTTTAGAAGCAGCATACACACCATCCGGTGTATACGGTGCAGAATACCGGCCCTCGGTAACCAGCTTTGCGATCACCTTCGGATCCTTCCTGTCATTCTTGCTTTGGCTGTTGTCATCCAGTTCCTTGGTCTGCTTTACCGCATAAGGGTTAACCATAACCAGGAGGATGCCCTCATCCTCAAGATAAGCACAAAGGTCAAACCAGTAATGACCTGTCGGCTCGATACCTACGATTACATCTGACTTTCTGTACTTGTCCTGCAAATGCTGCATCCATGCTTTAAAGGCTTCAAAACCTTCTCTGCTGTTGCTGAACGTAAAGACTTTTCCGAGTTCAATGCCTCTCCAGCTTTCATGCATTCACCTCGCGCACACACTTTCTTTTATTTTACCACTTCTGTCAAGAAAAGAATAGCAGGCGAATATTTGCTTTTCAAATAATCGCCTGCCATCGAAAGGGGGTGGTTGTTAGCACATTATAATTTAAACTGGTTCACAATACTGTTTAACTCTTTTACATACTCAACCATATCATTGGATAATGCATCCGTCTTTCCAACCATCTCAAAGATTTCGGAAGACTGGTTCTCAATATCTCCAATTCCGTCTACCGAAGTATTAATAATACCGGAAATGCTGTTGATATTATTCTTAATTTCAACCATTTCTTCATTCAGTTTGTTAACGGAACTACTGATTTCACCCATGATATTTTCAATGTCTGCAGAACTGTTATAATAATTCACTCCTGCTTCCATAAATCCATGATAATCTGCCATTACCGTAGTGTCCATATAATCCATTGCCTTGTTCAGACACTCTACCATGCCTTTGGCAGCATCTTCAATTACTTCTACGACCTGTTTAATATCTCCGGTTGTCTGCTCGGTCTGGGTTGCGAGTTGTCTGATTTCTTCTGCAACAACTGCAAATCCTCTTCCTGCATCTCCCGCTCTTGCTGCTTCAATTGAAGCATTCAGTGACAAAAGATTTGTTTGGGAGGCAATCGCCGAAATCTGTTGTGCCAGCTTGCTGATTTCGCTGATTTTCTGTGCCTTCTCAACTGCAGACTCTGTTTCTCTGCTCAGCTCTTCATACATGTACTTTGTCTTCTCGTTCGCTGCCTTGGAAGATTCCTGCATTTCTCCGGATTGCAGATGAACGGAAGTCGCTTTTTCTTTTCCGCTTTGCAGCCGCACATTCACTTCTGCCAAATCTGCAGTAATTTCCGTGATGTTATTCTCAATCATCGCTACCGAAGGCAATACATTCTGCTTCATCTCATTCGACAACTGGTCCGTGGTACTAAGATTTCGATTCGAATTCTTCTCCAAAACCCCAACCATGTTCTCCAATGCATCCGAGCCGTCATGTATCTTGTTGGAAACCTGCGAAATTCGCTTAACAACACTTTGAATGTTATCTTTGAAATTTGTTATGGCACGGGCCATCGCACCGGTTTCATCGTTATTGCTTTCATACTTGCCTGTAACGGTGTTGGAAGAAAAGTTCAATTCGCCGCTTTCCTTTAATACATCGGTCATCACCCGAACCGGTCTTGCAATTGTCTTTGCAAGGAGCCAGGAAACAATCAGCATGGCAACAATACATATTGCAGCACCAAGTATTCCAATAATTACAATGGGGCGAACCACGCTTAATGCCTCCGATTTATCTGCCATAATCAGCAGCATCGGGTTGGACCCATCGCATACATAATACGCAACGAGCATGGTTCTTCCACCAACCACAGTTTCCGTCACAGACGCTTCCGGAATATCCGACTTTGCAATTCTGCTCATCAATTCCGGGACAACCGTTTCCTCCGGAAACTGGTCCAGATAATTCGTAGAGTTATAACTTGCGTCCGGGTAATAGCAAATCAACCCCGAACTGTTTACAAACACCGGATAACAGCTTTCTACACTTTCAATCTGTACGTTTTCAAAAAGTGCGTCCAGTTCCTCCTGCAACAGCATGGAATAACCATTTTTTTCCAGACGATACTCCACCAGAGAACCATACGCTTTCACAAGGTTCTTCATATTATCGCAGATACTGTCCCGATACAGAGAAGTTACCTTTGGTAGAATACTCAATTCGCTTACAACGACTGTAATCATGGAACTGATAAATACCAGCAGCATAATCTTCTGCGCAATGGAAATCTTAATTTTACCAACATCTAATTTTTTTGCTCCGGTTTCCATTTTTCCGTCTCCATTCATCCCTAAAGTATTCTGTAATCAGCGTCTCTATCCGGTTTTTCATGTAGATAATTATTTTCCTGTCTTACGTGTACGAACATCAAATGCAACTGCAATGATGAAAATAATACCCTTTACAACGTACTGATAGGAAATATCTACGCCCATCAGGTTCATACCATTTGTCAGGGACACAATAACAAGTGCACCAATAATCGTATTTGTAACACGTCCGATACCACCACTTACAGCAACACCGCCAATGTAAGAAGATGCAATGGCATCCATTTCAAATGCATTACCTGCAGTAGGTGTTGCAGACTGCAATCTGGATGTATAAAGAATACCTGCCAGAGCTGCCAGAACACTCATGGAGCAGAATGCGAACATCGTTACCTGACGAACGTTTACACCGGAAAGTTCCGCTGCCTGGTCATTACCACCAATACCATAAATGTAACGACCAAGTCTTGTCTTGTTCAACATATAATTATACGCTAAAAGAATCACTCCGACAATAACTGCGGTCCATGGAATTCCCTGATATTTTGCAAGTACATAAATAATTACCATAATAATTGCAGAAACGAATACCAGTGTACCAATAAAGATTGGCATGGAAACTACTTCAAAGTTGTATTTCTGCTTATTCTTTCTTGCCTTAATCTGGGACATAATTACCAGTACAACTGCCACAATACCAATCAGCAGGGTAAGGAAATGAATTTTATTTCCAAACAATACAATATGTAATGGTAAATCCGGAATAAAGCCATTGGACAATGCGTTAAATCCTGCATTTGGTACAATGATGGTACCGGTTTTCTGCAAGGATAAGTTCAGCAATCCACGGAAAATGAACATACCAGCCAATGTTGTTACGAATGCGGGTACACCAACTCTTGTTACGAGAACACCCTGGTATACACCAATGGCAAGACCAATTACCAATACAATCGGTATTGCAACCCATTCGCTCATGCCCTTCTGGGTCATCAGAATTGCTGCGATTGCGCCACTAAAACCTGCCACATAACCTACAGACAAATCAATATGCTTAATAATCAAAATCAAGGTCATACCAATTGCCAGAACAGCTACATATCCTGCCTGATTAAATAAGTTTGAAATATTTCTTGCTGTGACAAATCCACCATTGGTCTTTACTGCAAAGAATGCAATAATTGCAACCAACACGATGTACATCATGTAATCTCTGATATTCTTTTTTACTAAACTGCCAAGTTCCTTTCCAATAGAAACTTTTGCTTGACTATTTTCTCCCATCTTGCACCTCCTATGATTGAATAGCCATTGCCATGACTTTTTCTTCTGTTGCTTCTTCTGCTGAAAGTTCACCCGTAATGGTTCCTTCGGACATAACGTATAAACGGTCACTCATTCCTAATACTTCTGATAATTCGGAAGAAATCATGATTATACTCATTCCTTCTTCTACCAGCTTATTCATCAAGGAATAAATTTCGTATTTTGCACCTACGTCAATACCTCTTGTAGGTTCATCCAGTATCAGAATATTTGGTTTTGCAAACAACCATTTTGCAATCTGTACCTTCTGCTGGTTACCACCACTTAAGTTTCCTACCTTCTGTAATATGGAAGGTGCTTTGATATTGATGGATTCACGATATGAATTTGCCATGATAATTTCTTCATTTTCATTAATTGCCAAACCATTCTGTAATGCTTCCAGGTTTGTAATGGAGTTGTTATATTTAATATCCTGAATCAATACAAGACCATTTCCTTTTCGGTCTTCGGTTACATATGCAAGTCCGGACTGAATCGCTGCCTTCGGACTATGGAAATGTTTCTTCTTGCCATTGATGTATAATTCTCCGGATGTAATCTTATATCCTGGTGTATTACCGAAAATACTAAGGGCAAGCTCGGTTCTTCCGGCTCCCATAAGACCCTGGAGTCCTACGATTTCACCTTCATGTACTTTCATATTTACATGGTGCAGTATTTCTCTTCCCTTTACCGGGTCATCTACTGTCCAATCCTTTATTTCAAAGCATACATCTCCGATATTTACTTTTTCCCGCTTCGGATAAATGTTATCAATTTCTCTACCAACCATGTTTTTAATAATCATTGCTTCTGTAATATGTTCAGAAGCTGCATCCATGGAGCAGATTGTTGCACCATCTCGTAAAACTGTGATGGTATCTGCAATTGCCAAAATTTCTTTCAGCTTATGGGAAATCATGATACAGGTAACCCCCTGCTCCTTCAATTCCTTAATCAGCTTTAATAGGTTCTGGCTGTCATCTTCATTCAATGAAGCTGTCGGCTCATCCAAAATCAACAGCTTAACATTTTTGCTTAATGCTTTTGCAATTTCAACTAACTGCTGGTTACCAACACCAAGTTCTTTTACTTTCATGGAAGGGTCAATGTGCAACCGTACTTTTTCCAAAACTTCTTTGGATTTTACAATTGTTTCATTCCAGTCAATAGATTTTCCCTTCATAATTTCATGTCCGAAATAAATGTTTTCATATACACTTAATTCCGGAATCAATGCCAATTCCTGATAAATAATTGCAATTCCTTTTTCTTCACTGTCTGCAATAGACTTGAATTTCTGTACTTCGCCATTATATACGATATCACCCGTATAAGTCCCGAAGCTGTGCACTCCGGAGAGTACCTTCATCAACGTGGACTTTCCGGCTCCATTTTCTCCAACCAGGCAATGGATTTCACCACGTTTTACTTTAAAGTTTACATCACTTAACGCCTTAACTCCCGGGAAGGTTTTCGTGATGTCCTTCATTTCCAATATATAATCTTCCACCGCTGGACCTCCTTTAAAACAGAGCCGGCCTTATACCTCTCTAAGATGAATAAAGCCGGCTCGTCTATCTCATTATCTCACATTAAGATTCTATGTTGTTGTTAATTATTCTAATCCTGTGAAGTCACCAGCTTCATAGTATCCAGAATCAATTAATGCTGACTTAACATTGTCTTTTGTTACAACTACTACGTCTGTCTGCTTAGCAGGAACATCCTTAGCTTCGTTGTTGTAAGTAGTATCTGTTGCAGGTGTTTCGCCGTTTAATACGGAAACTGCCATTGCTACAGAGTCAGCTGCCAATGTACGAGTATCTTTGAATACTGTCATGGACTGCTTGCCATCGATGATGTACTGGATAGAAGCCTTTTCAGCATCCTGACCAGAAATAACATAGCTTGTTACGTCCTTATCGGTAGAGAATACATCTGCGATTGCACGGGATGTACCATCGTTAGGAGCAAGTACACAAACATCGCCCTTAGCATCTGCGCCGTTTGCTGTTAAGTTAGCTTCTGCTTTAGACTTAGCAACGTTGAAATCCCAGTCTGTTGTAATCTGTCCAATGATTGTACTTAATTCTTCACGAGTAAGGTCTGCCTTATCCTGAAGTGCTACAGCTTCATCAGAGTTTACAATCTTGAATGTTCCGTCAGCAATCTTTGGCTGAAGAACGCTCCAAGCGCCCTGGAAGAAGATGAATGCGTTGTTATCAGTAGCTGCACCAGCGTAAAGGTAAAGCGGAATACCACTTCCTGCAGGAGCATTGTCAATTAAGAACTGTCCCTGAGCTGCACCTACTGCAAAGCTATCAAACGTTACATAATAGTCAACTGCATCTGTACCGGTAATCAATCTGTCGTATGCGATAACGGTAACGCCTTCTGCCTTAGCTGTTTCTGCTGCTGCAGCAGCTGCTGCTCCATCCTGTGCACAAATGATTAATACGTCGATACCCTGAGAAATCAATGTTTCAACATTTGTTTTCTCTGTTGCTGAGGAACCCTGGCTGAATAATACCTGATTTGTGAAACCAGCATCGCTGAGAATCTTTTCGAACTGTGCCTGGTCCTGTAACCATCTTGGTTCATCCTTTGTAGGAAGAACGATACCAACCTGAACGCTTCCGTCTGCAGAAGCTGCATCTTCAGCAGGAGCTGCATCCTCAGCAGGAGCTGCATCCTCTGTTTTGGTTTCTGCCGGAGCAGATGTTGTAGAAGAACATCCTGTGAGTAATCCAACTACCATTGTTGCTGCAAGTAACATGCTGAGTAATTTTTTTCTCATTTTTAAATAACCTCCCTTTGTTTGTTAACTGCTTGTTACAGTAGTTACTTTAACACAGGGAGGCATGACTTTAGTTGTTATGATTCTTCACATTTTTATGTTTTTTATAATAATGCAGAGCATGTATTAGTATTTTTTTGTCTGCACTTTTTTTCAAATGCAATTTTGTCCTATTGTACTTTGGGACGTTCAATATATACATCTTCCCGCAAATGAAATCCGCTGTCGATGATGGTGGCGTCTATATTTCCTTTCGTTACTGCCAGCGGCTGCAGCTTTATGTAGGGCACATCTGTAGTTCCATCGTTCAATGTTTCTTCTGTTACTACCGTCTCCCCCTTTGCCATTGCCACCGCACATTCTGCAGCAGATTTTGCAAGCTTTTCAATCGGTTTATACACCGTCATATATTGTGTTCCCGCAACAATTCTCTGGCACGCCTCCAAATCTGCATCCTGTCCGACCACACAGATTTCTCCTGCCAGCCGGTTTTCGGAAAGTACCCGGACCACCTCTCTTGCCAGGTCATCATTTCCGCACATAATCCCCTGTACTTCCCTGATTTCTTCCAGATGTTCCGCAACATACTGTCCTGCCAAATCCGCCTTCCAGTTGTCAATGTATGTCATATCTGCAACAACAATACCTTTTTCCGAAATAGCCTCCCGGAATCCCCGTTCTACATAGGAAACGTTATTATCCTCTGACGGACCGCAAATCATAATAATTTTGTCTCCCTTTTTCAGCACCTTTGCCATTTCCGTCCCCATGAGCTTTCCAACCATCTCATTATCAAACGATATATACAGGTCCGGGGCAGCCTCCAGTGCAAGGCGGTCGTAGGAAATCACCTTAATTCCTGCGTTTTTTGCTTTTTTAATCACTTCGGTAAGAGAATAGGAGTCAATCGGAACCACCACAAGCACATCAACCTTTTTGTCAATAAAATATTCAATCTGCTTTATCTGTTCCTGCGCATCTCCGTTTCCATTCTGCACATTCACTTCTGCCCCAAGCTCCTGCGCCGTAGAAACAAAGACATCACGGTCACGCTGCCAGCGCTCTACCACAAAATTGTCAAAGCAGCAGGCAATCTGTATTTTATCTTCCTCCCGTGGCTCTTCCACTGTTATTTTGCTTTCTTTCCTGCCGCAGCCTGCAAGCAAAAATGAAATTATCAGTATTCCCATATATAAGAAATTTCGATATCTCATGCGTTTTCTTCCCTTTTCTCTTTAAACTCCGTAGGTGTAAATCCTACATTCTTCTTAAAGGTTCTGCTAAAATAATTCGGATCTGCATACCCAATCTCATTACAGATTTCCTTCATGCTTTTATCCGTCTTGGAGAGCAGCTCTTTTGCCTTCTCCATCCGGATGCCTGTAACATATTCAATAAAACTTTGTCCCATCTCTTCTTTAAACAGCTTGCTGAAATAGTAAGGACTGATATTTATCTGTCTGCTCGTCTCATCCAGAGATACTTCATTCTGGTAATTGTGGTCAATATAATCCTTTGCAATTGCAATCAGATTCGTGGCCTGTTCTTCCTTTTTGTTTACAATATTACGACAGACATCCTGTATCTTCGTAATGAACCAGGTCCTGATTTCTTCATAGTTGCTCATATCGTTGATGCTTTTCAGGTAATCATGTCTGGAGCTGAAACGGTAGACCATCCCCCCGCTTTCGTATCCGATATTCTCTGCCCAAAGCACAAATTCCAGTACCTTCAGCTTAATATCCATCACATTTTCTGCATTGCTTTCCAGCATCCAGTTAAAAAAGCTGGTGGCTTGTGCAGTTGCTCCCTCCAGATTTCCCTCTTCTACAAAGGAAAACAGTTTTTTCTCTGTCTGAACCGGATAATTCTCCTCATAATCGCATCCAATCGGAAGGTCTTTCACATGTGCCACACTTCCACTGGATATCCGGAAAGAATTAATCGCCTCCGAATAGGAAACACCTGCCTTTTCAAGAAGCATCACCGAACCAATCCCGACCCGGAATTTTGCATCAATTCTACCCGAAAGCTTGCGTACCATCTTTCTTGCGTTTTCGATTACTTCAATACGGCTGTCATACTCCTCGGAGCTTTCCTCTATTCCTACCGGAACATAAACAATAATCATGTTTGCCATCATCGGTCCCACAATTCCGGTAAAAAACTCCTTGATAATCTCCCGGATTTCCTGATAGCTCGACTGAACACGCACACTTGTACCAACCGTATTGGTAAGATGACCATTTTCCTGGTCATCGCCACACTTGATAACCATCATGTATCCCTGTTCCTCTTCTACCCCAAGGAGCTGCTTATACCGCTCCGTATCCTCGGCGTAATTGTCCTGAAACAACACCGAATATATCAAACCGCTCTCAATAATCGGAATGACCGTCTCCAGTTTTTCCCGAATCAAAAGGTCATTGCTCCGTTTTTCCCTGGAAACATCCACCTCTTTCATTGCCTTGCGGAGAATATCAATGATTACATTTTTTTCGATAGGCTTGTTAATATAGTCCAGAGCCCCCATTCCCAATGCCTGTTTGGCATAATCAAAGCGGTCATATGCACTCAGAATAATAAATACCGTATTATGGCAGGTCTGTTTGATTTCTTTCATCGCCTCAATGCCATTGATTCCTGGCATCTGAATGTCCATAAAAGCAATATCCGGACGAAAACGTTCCGCAAGCTCAATTACGCTTCTTCCTGTCTTTGCCGACTCAATCATGCAGCTATCGCCGAAATTCTTCTGAATGATGAAGCTTAATGCATCAATTACAATTCCCTCATCATCTGCAAGCATAATCTTGTACATCCGTTTTTCCTCCTCGTTTCATGACCTATTGCATGGGAATCCGAATGATGAATTCTGTTCCCTGGTTGATTCCATCGCTTTGAATCTGTAAAATATCCTCTTTTCCGTAGAAAAGGGCAAGCCGTTTTATTACATTATCCAGGCCGATTCCATTAGAATCCTTATTGTCTGCAGAAACCTGTACGCTTCCGCTGAGAATCTGATGAATTTTGTCCTGGCTCATCCCAATTCCATTGTCCTTCACGCTTACACAAATATCATTGTTATCCCGGTATACGGATAACAGAATTTTGCCTTCCCGGTCAATCCCCCGAATTCCATGGTTTACACAGTTTTCTACGATTGGCTGTAATACCATTGCCGGAATGGATGCATTTACCAGCCGTTTATCAATTTGCTTACTATAATGCACCTCTCCGGAAAAACGCACGTTAATAATATAAATATAATTATCTACCAGTTCAATTTCTTCATATAAGGAAACACTTCCGTAATCCTTTTTTACACTATATCGAAAGAAATCCGCCACATTCTGAACATATTCATAGGTTCTCTCCGCATCCTCCATCATTGCAAGCTGAGCACCCGCATTTAACGTATTGAACAGAAAGTGCGGATTAATCTGTGCCTGCAGGTATTTCAGCTGTGCATCCTTCAGATGTGCTTCCATTCGAAGCTCCTTTTCCTGCATCTGACGTTCTGTTTCCATGCTCTGGCGGAGCCGCTTGATGTATTCCTGAATACTGAGCACCATTTTATTGAATGCTTTCGTTACAACGCCCACTTCATCATTTGCATAAACTTCAATTCTGGCTACCTCCAGGTTTCCTCCCGCTACTTCATTCGCAGTTTCTGCAAGCTTGCGCAATGGCTGTATAATCCCCTGTGTCATCCAGATAATCAATACAATCGTCAGCATTCCCGTTAAAACAAACATCATCTGATTCAACGTTTCCACACGGTGCATGGTATTCATCAGTACGTGATAATTCTGCGAATTATGATAAAATTGTTTGTTATTCAGGCAATAGATGTAGTCCCGGATATACGTGCACAATTCCGTTGCTTCTTCATAATTCTCTTTATATTTCTCAACATTATAACCACGCCGGTACTTGATTGCCAGCTCGCTCACCTTCCGGTAACGCTCGGAAAGATTCCGAATGTTTTTCTCAAGTAAAAGCAATTCATCATCGGTAATCTGATTATTCAACCCTTCTACCAGTTTATCATATTCTGTAACATCCCGGTAAAAGTTCTCCATAGAATCCGTCTGCCGCAAGTTCAGATATTCCGTCATATCATCCTGTACCAGCGTCAGAATATTCTGCAGCTCATTCAGCTCTGTGTTACTCGCATACACCTGTTCAATCTGAAGCATCATTTCATCCAGATTGGAATAAATGTATACATTCACTCCAAACAAAACCACCGTCATAATCAGGAATACCGCTATCAGCTTCATCTGGATGGATATTTCAATTTTATGAAGTTTATTCTTCAGTCTTCGAAGCATCCTCAAGGTACTCCTTTACGTTCGTTTCCGTAACCGCATTGCCTTCCATCAGGAAAAAGCCGTTTACATATCCGGTATCCAGATATTCATTCAATGCATCCACGCATCGTCTCCCCATGTCCCGATAATCCACCGCTATGGTTGCCGAAATGATATTTTTATTTACTGCCTGTAAAATCGTATCTGAAGTATAATAGCCAAGCACATATACCTGACCGACAATATTGTAATCAACCATTGCCTGATATACACTGACGGTATTTTTCTCATTCAGACATATGATAAAGTCCGGCAGTTCCTCCATATCAATCAGCATTTCGCGAATGGATTCATCTGCATTAAAGGCACTTCTTCCATCCACCGACTTGATTTCCAAATCAAGCTGCAAATGATTTCCCTCATTCGTAAGTGTTTCCTTAATTCCGTTGCAGATAATGTTTTGTGTGCTGTCATCCGTAGATGCGTCCAGAAGAATCAACACTTCCCGATTCTTCTTGGTCGCAAGCTTAATAATCTGACGTCCGTACTCTCTGCCTAAACTGTATCCACCTACCCCTACATAACTTTTTCTTTGACTGTCCACACAGTCATTCACAACGGTAACTACCGGAATTCCCTCCTGCTGTGCCTCTCGAATGACATTCTGATATTCTTCGGTCTCCTCTGCTTCAAGAATAATTCCATCCACCTGTGCAGCAATTGCAATACGGGCAAGCTCTATTCTGGAGTAATCTCCATCCAGTCCCTCTCCCATAAGCTCTACATAAGCACCTGTTTCCTTGCCTTCTTCCAGACACCCTTCAAATATTTCTTCCCTTGACTGCTCCTCCGGCTGCTCCATAATCAATGCATACTGCCTGCGGTAGCTGCTTGTTTCGCTGTTCTTGTCATGCTGTCCCACCACCATATCCATCTGCTGTCTGGACAACACAATTTCCCCGACGATAAACCCTATCATTACACACTGGAAAAGCACCAGCAGTGCTCCAAGTCCCTTGCTCCATTTTCGATTCCATCCTGATGTTGCTGCCATATCTCTTTCCTCGTTTTTGTCTGCTACTGGCATTCTAACACAAAACGGGCAGAATTATCAATTCTGCCCGGGATTTTTCTTTCGTAAACAGCCAGAAGTTCCTTTATTTACCGACCCCAAAAAGTTAGACCAATAATCTAACGATTGGAGGTCGGTATTTTTATGGCTAAGTATAGCTACGAATTCAAAAAAATGATTGTTGATGCTTATTTAAATGGAGAGGGTGGATATAAACATCTTTCATCTGTCTATGGTCCAACTAGAAGAGATATACAAAAATGGGTTCACAATTATCAAACTTTAGGAGATGAAGGTTTACTACGTTCTCGGAAAAATGATATATATTCTTTCGAAAAAAACTTTCTGTTGTAGAATTATATTTATCAAGTGAAATCTCATATCAAGATTTAGCATTGCAAGAAGGTATTACCAACCCCTGTATGATTACCAACTGGGTTAACCGGAAAGAAAATATTGGATAAATCATGTAAGAATCCGAAAATAGTACCGTCAGAAGAGCCTTCCGTTGACACAAGCGCAGAGTATGTAAAAGAACTGGAAGATGAACTTCTGAAGTTAAGAATAGAGAATGCCTTTTTAAAAGAACTGAGGAGACTGCGTTTAGAGGACGAAGCAAAAGGATCTGATGTCACTTTTCCGGAAAGCTGTATAAATTCCTGCCACAGCTGCTCTACGGCAGCAGCATCTTCCACGTAATCGTAATCCTCCGTGCAGAAGCTGCAACCGATCTTCTGCGGGCATTCCTCCGGCAAAAAGTTCGCACAGGACGCGGTCTTTGCACTGTTTTCCAGCATTCCGGGATACCATACATCCGCTATGACATAGGCTTCTTCCGGTGTTGTCGCCGGATATAAAACATAGTTGGCGGGATCCTCTACGGAGATCATCCCTTTTCCCACGTTCTGCACCGCTTCATAAATCGCAACGGTAGTCTGGGCATCCGGGGTTCCGATCCAGCCAGCCCCGCTTCTCTCCTTCCCGAATCCTCTGCTTCCCGAAAGCGTTCTCCTTCGGCATCCGAATCCCCGGCACCGTGAAATCCACCGTTCTGCGGAATTCGATGAGATTCAGCAGAAGCACCACCACTGCCAATACGGTCACACTGAAAAAAGCGGTTACTTTTACGTTAATTTTCTTCATAAGCCCCTCCTTAGTTCCTTTTCTATCTATACTGACGACTTTTATACCCCGTTTGTTACAATCAGCATAGCAAAATTTCACCTCGGTATCCACTTTTTTCACCCAAACGACCATTTTTGACTATTTCTGGTCTTTTTATAACATAACCGCTGTAAATGCACAATTGAGCAGATGGAAACTTATTCCAGTTATAATTCTATTACGAAATTTTATGCATTTGTATATGTTTTCCGTAATAGGATTCCCTCGGGAATGGAATCATTGTTCTGACAACTCAAGCGGCTCATAATAGAACACTGTCTTCGCAGGATCTTTTCCACTGATCTCCACGCCGTCCGCCGTCGTTCCCTGGAAGCCGCCGGAGGCACCGATGTAGAGAATACGACCGTCCGGTACGAGGACCGCACAGGTGCCTTCCGTGCCACAGGGCATCTCCCAGTTCTCCTGCACTCTGGTGAATTCCGTCTCGCCCAGACGATAGGTGTCCACGCCGTTGTATCCCCATAGGATAAAATCTGCCGTCTCGTTCACACCTGCTGCCACCATTTTCCACGGATAGATTGTATCAGCACTGCAAATAACATTCTCACCTCCAGCCACCGGAACAAACCTGAGGCTTTCCGGGTCTACTGACACTAATGTCATAGCTGTATTTCCTGCTGTTGTATTGCCCACTGCCTGTGCAGCCACATAGACTTTGCCATCCTTGCCCTGTCCTAATGCTCCGACACCTTGTACGACATAGCTGTTGTCATCCGCCACGGTTCCGATCAGCTCACCTTCCGCAGAATAGATCCGCACATAACTGCCGTCCTCCTGCATCCGCATCCGCACATATAATCTTCCCTGGGCATCTGTCGCCATACTATCAACGATATTCCATTCCCGCTCTCCTACGGTAAAACTGTTCAGAAGCGTTCCTTCCGGGCTGATATGATAGATTACAGGCAGCCAGCCGTGCTCCGCTCCCGGAGATGCCAGTCCGCGTAATGCCGCATAGACACTTCCGTCCGGTGCGATGCACAGGCTATACACCTCGCCGTCCTCATCGAAATCATCATAAAACTTTTCCGGGGTCCCGCTGCCGTAAGTCAGATATTCCACCCGTGCTTTCCCTTCCATGGTGAACCCACCGACATACAGCCCCTGTTCTGCCACTGCCGCACAACGGATACTTACGTCTCCCTCATAGGCGACCTGCCATTCTTGTGCTGCCGTATCTGCCCCCGGGACTACACTTGCCTCTCCTGCGCCCTGTGTCTGTTGCGATCCGCTCTCCTGTGACATATCACCCGGTAATGCACTATCTTCCGTCTTCACATATTCATAGTCGCCCGCCTCGATCTCTTCTGTGATTTTCGCCAGACTATAATCTCTCTTCTCACGGAAATCGATCAGCTCCAACAGTTCCTCCTCCGTCATTTCCTCTTCCGGCAGGAAAAATGTACTCCGCGCTGCATAGAAAGCCACGCCCTTTTTGTATTTTTCAGGACTATCAAGCATGGCAAGTTCCTTTTGGGGGAAATATCCTTCCTCCAGATAGACCTGCCTCAGTTCTTCCAGCCTGTTTTTTTCGCCGTCCGTAAGCGGTCTGCTGTAGCTATCCGCTGCAACATCTGCCTCCTGCAACCTGGAAAAATATGTTTCCAGTTTTTCATGATTCATGCTCTCCATCCGCGCCCGGTACAATCCCGATGCCGTCACGGTAACGGAGGCCAGAAGCAGACAGGCTGCTGCCGGGATCACGATTCGTCTAAAGCCATAATGGCGTACCGTTTGATTCACTCTCTTTCCATCCGTGTTTTTGCTGTCCGCATTTTCCGGTTTAAGTCCCTCCAGAATATTCTCCACCGTCGTATTCAGCGACTCCGGCACTGCCATCCGTTCCGCCTCCGCCATTTTTCTTATTTTTCTATCTATATAATCATCTCTCATATAAAACCTCTTTTCTGCACACTCATTTGCGCATAATGAATTTGTGCCAAGTACGCACAGTCACATAAGTTTCTCCCTTAACTGCTCCTTCGCCCGATACAGTCTCGATTTTACAGTTCCCTGCCTGCATTCCAGTATCCTGCTGATCTCCGGGATCGTGCACTGTTCATAGTAAAAGAGTACGATCACATCCCGGTATCCGCCATCCAGCTGCATGACAGCATCCCACAGTTCATGGTGTTCGTCATAAAATGCCGGGGACAGATTCTCTTCCCATGCCACCGCACCGGTCCGCTTATTTTGCCGATAAATCTTTTTCGCTTCATTTGCCGTGATCTGTAAGATCCAGTTTTTAAAGCTGTCCGGATCCCGCAGTGTCCTTAATTTTTCATAGGCATGCAGCACCGCTTCACTGACAGCGTCCTCCGCATCTGTACCGTTATTCAGAATAGAATATGCCAGTCGGTACATATGCAGGGTATAGCCCCTCACTTCCCGCGCAAATTCCTCTTTTGTCATAACTGACAAGGTAACACCTCCTTCTCTTCGCCGGCTTCATACTATATGAGTCACCGGACGGTAAAAAGGTTCCCAAATGTTTAAAAAGGCACCGGATGTTCCGATGCCTTTCATCACTTTTATTACATATCAATCAAAATCGTCCATTTACCATTTCGCTTACCATTCTCCCGGCAGATGTACCCTTTCTCTTGTAGCTCTATTGTTCTGCGCTTAATCGTCCTCTCTGATTTCCCGGAAAGTTCTGCTATCCCCTTCTGAGTGATTGTTGGTTCTGCTTTGAGAATATTCAAAAGTGCCATTTCTTCTAGCGTCAAATCCAAAGTGCCATTTTGGCACTTTGGGCTCTCATTTTTGGCACTTTGAACACTATTTCCCTTTCTATAATCAAGATGCATATATCTGTTTTTCAATTCATGGTGTTTATTTAACAATAAATTTTCAAAAAACATTTCCAGAAATTCGGTAGTTTCATACACATTGTTTTTCCAATCATTGTAATTGGCTCTGACTAATGCATTTCTGAAGAACCATGAATTTTCTGCAAATGCCCTATTACTGATTTGAAAGCCAAAGGTCTTTAAATACTTGATGATAAATACTGCTGTTGTTCTGGTATTTCCCTCACAGAACGGATGAATTTGCCATATATCGGATGTAAATTTTGCAATATGTTTCACACATTTTTCCAAAGACAAGCCCTCGTAACAAAAATCTTTTTCCTGTTGGAAATCATATTCCAATGTTTCTCTTATACTATCAAAAGATGCATAGATAACCGTATCACCTTTTAATACCCATTCCTTTTTTGTTATATTATAATCTCTGATTTTTCCTGCCTGTTTAAATACACCGGCAAACAGTCTTGCATGAATATTTCTAAACTCCGCCGGTGAAAACTGAAAAGTTTTCTCCCCTAAAAGCTTTGCAATCCTTACAGAGACAATATCCGCCTCTTTCTCATCAGTTTCTATCTCACTTCTATCAGCTCTGGCCTCATAATAGGTTTGGATTCTTTTATCTGCATCAGTAATACTGATTTTTCCTTCGATGTGCTCTTTCGCAGTGTTTAAAAGGTATTCCGATACTTTTAACCCGTCTACACTCTGGAGCCCGATTGCTGTTTTCCAGGCATTACTCTTTTCTACCTCATTCGGTTCCCCCTGACGGATATATTCATCCAACTCAGTCTGCCAATTCTTGATATCACTCATAAATTATCCGTCCTTCCCAATCTAAAATATATTTTCATTTTCCAGCAAAAAGTCTAAAATATTTTTTTGCCGTATACCTCCTCTGTTAATGTGCAATAAGGAATCCATAGACAGTATCATTTTTTCATAATTGTCTGCAATTGCTTCTAGAGGAGCAAATTCCCGATTTGTATTTTCAGGTGTAAGAATATAGCATACCTGAACGTACAGTCTTTCATCCCGTCTGTTTGCCACAAAGTCCACTTCCGTAGTGCCTTGTTTTCCGATATTTACCGCGTACTCTCTGCGAAGAAGTTCCAAGTACACAATATTCTCCAATACTCCTGCAATATCATTGTCTCGGTATCCCATAACCGCATGTCTGATTCCAAGATCGGACAAATAATACTTTTCCTGTGTTTCCAGTATTTTCTTTCCCTTAATGTCAAATCGCGCTACCTTTGCAATCAAAAACGCATTTGCCAAGGCCTTCAGATAATTATAAACAGTCTCTGTACTTAGCTTTCGTCCCTGACTTTTTAAAAAGTCAGAAATCGTTTTTGCCGAAAATGTATTTCCAATATTATCCATGATATATTTGACAATATTTTCCAATAATACGGTATCCCTGATATTATTTTTTGCAATTACATCCTTTAACAGCACTGAGTTATAAATATCCTGAAGGTATTGTATGATTCTGTCTTCCTCCCATGTCATCTGATGAATTCCCGGCAAACCTCCAAATCTGACATAATTGGCAAAATGCTCCTGTCGTGTCAGTCCAGCCTCTCCTTCGTTTGTCTCGGCAAACTTAAGATATTCCTTAAAGTCCAACGGATATACTCTGATTTCCACATATCTGCCGGCTAACAATGTAGCCAGTTCACCGGATAGCAGTCTTGCATTTGACCCAGTCACATAAATGTCACAGTCCATATCCACACGCAGAGAGTTAATTACCTGTTGCCAGCCATCTACCTCCTGTATCTCATCCAGAAGAATGTACAATTTTCCAGTTGTCTTGTCTCCAAGCTCTATCAGGTGTTGATACAATGCTCTGTATTCCTTCAAGTATTCGTATCTTAACGATTCAAAATTTATATATATAATATTATCCGGATTCTTACCTATGTTAAGCAGTTCCTGCTTTGTCAGTTCCAACAAAGCACTTTTCCCACTTCGCCGCATCCCGGTAATTACTTTTATAACGGGTTTATCCATAAAATCTTTGATAATCTTCATATATCTGGGTCGAGCAATCATTTCATCCACCTCCGTTTCTTTTATTATAGAACTTTCAGTGTAAAGTAGCAATAGTTTCTCATATGTGAGAAACTATTGCTACTTTGTGCTGTATCTTCTTTTCTATTATATTTTTTTATGGTTCACTTGATAGGTGAAAAGCGATATTTACGAATATTAAGACTATATCAGTCCATAAGCTGTGCACGAATACCATGTAGCATCACTGTATTCTGCCATCCTCCGCCTCCACAGGTACCAGTATGCAATATCCCCATACTTCCGCCCGCAGGTACTGCCCCGGTCTCCATAGTAATATCCGATGGATATTCTGAGATTCCTGTAGAAAGCTCTTTTTCCGTCCACAGATGCACTTTCAGACTCCGGTTATTGATCTCTGTCTCAATATGACAGCCGGTCACAAATCCTGCCGTATATCTTCTTGTCTCCGGCAATGTCGTAAGCCCGTTCTTATAGTATACCGGGAACACTTCCACTCCATTGGAAATATCCGGTGAACGCAAGATCCTGAACGCAGGACCAGTCATGGATTCAGGATCAAATCCCACACATACGTCCATATATTGTCCGGCACTTCCAAAGCCCTGACCGAATGTCTTCGCGGGATCCAATAATATCTCCGTTTTCATATTGCCAGCTTCTTTCTGAAATGTATAAAACAACATCACCCCTTGTATAGCAGGCATCAGGCCTGCCCCTACACAACCGTTTCCCGCCATACGATATACCCATGGCATATCAGGCAATTTCTGTTCCCATTTTCTCCACTCTGTAAGAGGTTCCCGCGGTGTATAAAAATCTCTTGTCCACCACCCTGACCGAATCAGTGTCTGACGTTCAGTTGGGAAATTCGAAAAATCCGTCTGGATCTGACACGGATTAGTAATCATATTTGCGTTCATTTCCTTACAGGCACACAATTCCACCGTCTCTGCAGGTAGACTGCAGTTTAGTTTTGGTATGATCTGAACATACACTGCTGCACCAATCGCCTCATTTCCGGGGAAATACTCGAGGTTCTCCACACCGGGACGACTGACAGAGACTCGCTGACGCTCTCCATCCTTCTCCAATTCCCAGGAGATCAGCGAGGCATCCTCTGCCCCTTTCCTCTCCAATTCATAATGCAGTACAAATTTTCCCGACTGCCATAGGATATGAGGATGCTGAATCCACCCCGGTGCGGGACGAGTCGTTGGTGTCACCGCAACCTCAGCCATTGCCATCAACCCGGTATCCGTACGTGCGAGCAATATGCCCTGTAAGATGCCGGTCCCGTCATTTTCCCCACTGAGTATCAGTGTGTGACCCTGCTTCAGCAGACTGATTCCCAATTGCGCTTCCTCATCTCCGACCATCTCAAACGTCAAATTCAATTTTTCCGTTATCTCCCCACTGAAATATCTGGCTGTGACACACACGTTTCTACTACGATGTTCTTCTGTTAATGTCAGCATGCTTTGATTTAATACCAACTGTATCGGCAACAATTCTTTTCCGCTCGCCTTTCCCTCTCCAAGAGGATCCCAACCATCGGTTCCGCACAATAAATTTCTGATATTATACTTTGTCGCTTCCCCTTCTGTCAGAAAAGCTGCTAATCCCGGCTTACCGGTCAGATCCACTGTATGTTCCGCTGGCCCTATCGGTGTATCGTTCCCATACACATAGCATACTGTCTCAGGTTGGGGATAGCGCGTCCATTGCACCCATAATGGTCGTGAGTGATCTGTACTCTCGTCCCTCATATCCTCAAATCTGCAATTTATCACATATATTGTTCCCTGTCCCTTCATGAAATACTGATCTGCACCGTTGCGGTCCCGATGTCCGCGAATGCGGAACCGGCAATCCAGAAAAGCACTCCCCGTGCCATCTGTCGCAGAAATCGGGCATTCCCCATAAAAATCAAAATCACATCCTAAATACACTGCGTTGCCGTTCAGAGCATCATCTGTAGATTCAAAATGACAATTCTCATAGAGACTTCTCCTGGCACCGCAAATGGGACAAAGATTCAGGCGGCTGACAAAGCGACAGTTTTTCGCATAAAACCGGTCTCCTTTCACATCTCCCAATTGTGCCTGTGTGATCGCCGCGCAGCGCTTTTTCTTATTCTTTGATATATCCCCCGGATAATTCAGGTCCACATTACAATAATTTCCAATGGTAAGATTCTCTAGATACAATCCATCGCCTTCAAAGTGTAGCATGGTGTAATTACCGATGCAGCCATGGGATTGTCCTTTGTTGGCTGCAATTACAACCTCCTCCGGATGTTCAGATAATCCGATGAGGCGCAGCCAGTTACAGCTTATTTTCTGCTCATAGGGCAGGAAATCCCCCTCTGCTCCACGGAATATTTTCTGATCCTCCGGGTCATGCAGCCAGTAGACATCCGGCATCAGATACACTGTCATCGGCGCTTCCTGTGTTCCGTCCTGTATTTTCCCGGAATGGAAAAGCTCTTGCCACGAACGAAAACACCATGTACTTCCTGGATCTGCATTTCTGTCTAGCATAAGGTGCTTCTCATCCAGTTTTTCTATCATTGTATTTTTGTCTATCATCCTTCAGCCTCCTCGGTTATCCTTTCACGGATCCAACCATCATTCCCTTGACAAAATATTTCTGTAGGAATGGATACAGCACCAGAATCGGTGCCGTTGCCACTACAATGGTAGCATATTTGATAGCTTCCGCGATCAGTTCCGTATCCGAATCTCCCATTCCCGATAATCCACTGCTCAGTATCAGAATCTGGCGGATTACCAGCTGCAGCGGTTCTTTGTTATGATCATCCAGATAGATCATGGCACTGAACCAGGAATTCCAATGTCCGACACCGTAGTACAGCACAAGTACTGCCATGGTTGGTTTCGTCAGAGGTACCATAATCCGTGTCAGGATCGTAAAATGATTTGCCCCGTCCAGTCGGGCAGATTCCTCCAGGCTGCTGTCTATGGATGCCATTGCAGTACGCATAATGATCAGATTAAATGTGCTGACTGCTCCCGGCAACAAAATTGCCCATCTCGTATCATACAATCCTAACTGTTGAATATTCAAAAACTGCGGAATTAGTCCCCCGGAAAAATACATTGTAAACATAATCAATACTGTAATGGTCTTTTGCCCAGGCACATCCTTTCTGGACAAGAAATAGGCCCCCAGTACCGTCGTGACGAGATTAATCAATGTTCCGGCAATCACATAAAATATAGTATTAGCATATCCGATCCATATTCTGGAATTAGAGAAAACTTTCCTATAAGCCTCCGTTGTGAATCCCAATGGGCGGAACAAAATTCCCGGATGCCCCATGAGTAAGGATGCTTTACTGAAAGATGCACATATTACATACCAAAATGGATATATGCATATGATCATCATTAAAACCATAAAACATACATTAAATATGTCAAATATTTTTTCTCCGCTATTTCTCCTGATTGTTCTGTTCAATGTCTTCATTTTCATCTGTTCCTGTTCCTCCTAGCCTTGTTACCTTTTACCATAAACTGGTATCGCTGACCTTCTTACTAATATGGTTTGCCAGAATGACCAATACGAAATTCACTACTGAATTGAACAGACCTACCGCAGCAGAGAAGGAATATTGTCGATCCACCAGACCCATGCGGTATACATACGTCGAAATAACATCAGCAGTCTCATAAATACCTTCGTTATACAACAGAATGATCTTCTCATATCCAACACTCATTACCTGTCCCAGTCTCATGATCAGCATAATAATGATCGTCGGCATGATTCCAGGCAATGTGATATGCAGCATCTGTTTCCATCGACCGGCTCCGTCAATCTGTGCTGCTTCATATAATTCTGTATCTACTGCTGTCAGAGCCGCCAAGTAGACAATCGAGCCCCATCCTATCCCCTGCCAGATGTCGCTGATCACATAGATTGGCAGGAAATTCTCAGGTCCATTTAACAGGTTTTTGCCGCTATAGTTAAACAAATGAACCAGAATCTGTGTGATGAATCCCTCCGGTTTTATAAATTCCCGAATCATAGAACAAATGACAACTGTGGAAATAAAATGTGGCATATAGGTAATCGTCTGCGTTATACGCGAAAATTTTTTGCTCCGCAGTTCATTCATCAGCAATGCGAGAATGATCGGTGCCGGGAATCCAAATACAATCGTTGCCAGACTGATCTTCAGAGTATTCCCCAACAATCTCTTAAAATAAATACTTTGAAAAAAGCTGATAAAATGCTGTAATCCTACCCAGTCGCTTCCTGAGATTCCTCTTCGTGGGCTGTAATCCATAAATGCGATGATCAATCCGTACATCGGTTTATAATGGAATAATAGATAGTACAGAAGCACCGGGAGTACGAGCAGATACAGTTCTTTCTGCTTCCATATCTTTTTTAATGTTGTCATAGCATTTCTCCTTGTAAATCTCTCATGCACAGTGTTTAAGATAACCCGTAATACAACAAACGGCCGCACCGGATTCCTCCGGTCCGGCCGTTCGGGATATTATCTTTCGTTATACCGATCCAATGCAGACTGATATATTCCAATCATGTCATTCATTCCCATATCATTCAGCTGTTTGATATAATTATCCCATTCTGTGTCCACATCCAACACTTGTGTATAGAACTTCGCACTATATTCCGAGATAAAAGTATTCATCTGTGTACTCAGCACACTGTACTGTTTACTTTCATCTTCCTTCAAAGTGATCGGTGGAATCAATGTCTGCTGACTTTCATTTCCATCTGCCCAGTCATGAAGTGCCTGTTTCTGTTCCTCTGTCTCATAATATTGGAAAATATAGTTTGCATCCTGTACAAACGGGCCCATTCCATTGGCCAGGCCGTTATAAGTCATTGCCGTTGACACGCTCCAGCCGTTCGGATTATGCATGATCTCATCCGTATAGGTCGGAATACCGTCCACCATAGTATATGCTTCACCCTCTTTACCATAATTGATCATATAATGTCCTGACTGGCTGTAACAATAGTTGAGGAATTTTGCGGCAAGTTCAGGATTTTTACAGTCTGCTGTAATAACCGCCGATGCATTACTGGTAGTAGCATAATCGTATGAACCACCACCATACATTACAGTATCTCCGCTGTTCATTACCGGGAAAGACGCTGTTGCCATCTTAAAATCCGGGTTATAAGCCTGAGGATCCGCAGCCACACTCTTGATCATACTTCCCAGAAAGCTTCCGCCTGCGCCTACGGTAACAGCCGCCTGATCGTTCATAATATAGCTCATGGCAGTTTTCTTGTCGCAAGTCAACAGTTCTGCGTCCAATAGCCCTTTATCAACCCATTCGTTTGCTCTCTTCATCAGCTCTTTATATGCTTCCTGTGTATAGCCGTTTTTAATCTCTCCAGTCTGGTCATCCACATACATTCCGGCACGAATACCGTATGCACTTCCCATGAATCTCATCAAATATTCCAGCGACTGTACTACCATCGGCTTCTCAACACCATACTCTTTTAATGCAGTCAACGCTGCTTCCCAATCATCAAGTGTCTCAAGCTTACCCGTATATCCTGCCTTTTCCAACAGATCAGCACGATACATAGGACCTGTAGTACACTGGAGATAAGTGTTGCCGCGAATAAACGGGAAGCAGTAGTAGTGACCATCGTCATTTTTGACCTCTCGGTCTACTGTAGGATTATCCTGCAGATACTGCCACAGATCTGCTGCCGCACCGTACGGCTGTACGTAATCATCAAGGATTGTCAATACTCCTTCCGCCTCAGCAGCAGCCGGCCCACCGGTATAGTTATTCGTCCATTCCCATACAATAATATCTGGCAGAGAGCCGCTTGCAATCATTGTAGAGAATTCTTCACTGGAACTTCCCTCTGTAGGCTGAATAAATTCTACCTTGATACCTGTCATTTCCTGCCAGTTCTTAGCCCACAACGTTTCATTGGCGGATGCCGCTGCATCGCTTGCCCAGTATTCCATCCACACGGTCAGAGTCTCGCCCGTATCTTCCATAGGATAGGAAACATAATTGCTTCTGGGAATTGTCAGTTCATCTCCTTCTTTTTTATTCAGAGAATCCAGAAGTTCATAAGCGGGCTCTGTCATCGCTTCAGATGTCTGTTCGTTTTGTGTCTCTATAGCCTCCTTTGTTTCTACATTATCTGTATTGCCACATCCGGTTATCATAGCCGCCATAGTAAGAAGTGCTGACATTAAAATACTGATTGTCTTCTTTTTCATAGGTTGTCCTTCCTGAATCTTATTTTTGTTTCCGGTTCAGACTGCGCAGTCTTTTGTGTACGCCTTTATCTTACCGATGCTCGCTTACACCTTCAAGTGACAAAAAATTGTGTCCATACTATTCTTTTTCTCCCGATAAGTGACAAAAATTAATGTCCATCCTTCCACTGGCTAGGTGTCATTCCTTCGCTCTGTTTAAAACTGCGAAGAAGTGTTCTGACGCTTCCGAATCCTGCTTTCTCTGCCACATCGCTTAGTCCATCATCCGATGAACAGAGAATTTCTTTTGCTTTCTGAATTCTCTGCTGTGAAATGTATGTTGGCAATTTTTGCCCCTTTACACTACGGAACATCTTAGACATCTGGACCGATGATATCTGAAAATGTTCTGCTATTGAGGTCACATTCAGATTGCAGTCCGCAATATTCTGCTGTATATACATTATGATTTTTTCACACAGTTCCTTTTCCTCTCTCCTATCCTCGACCTGTTCCTTCTGAAGGCTTTCACATACTCGGTACATTCTCTCAATTAGTGCCTGCTTTCCATGGCATTCCTTTCCGCGCAAATACAGATACTCTTGAAAATCCTGTGTGTGTTCCAATGCCTTAAGCATGGAACACTGCAGGTCATATTCCAAATATCGAATCACTTCTGTATGATTGCTGCTATTATTACGTTCATTCTGTTCATACAGATTGCTGATAATTTCTTCTGCACGCACAACATTCTGCTGTCGAATCTGCCAAATCAGTTCCCGCTCCGTCTCCAGCGGATAATAGTATCCGTACTGTGGTCCTACTTTAACGTCTTCATAGAAAACAGTATCTTCCAATTCATAGATTCTCTTGGTCTCCATGGTGTATATTGCCTGCTGATATGCATCTGCAATCCCTTCTCTTCCACAACAGATTTGTCCCGCAGACACAGTATATCGTATGTCCATATGTTCATCCATGAATTCCTGTAACTGCATTACTGTTTCCAATGTAATATCTCTGTTGTGTATGGCCTCGTTTTTCGGGAAATTCACAAGGATTACCAACACTTCGCTGACGATCATGGGATATACCATACATCCATTGTTCTGGAACAATTCATGACTCACATTTTCTACAATGAACTGCACAAATTCAAGATCCTTCTGTTTTTCATGGACTTGATCCCATTCCTTACTGCCATCTCGTTCAATCTCTTCCATATAAAAAAGCAAGATTGTAAATTGTTCGCCACACCAACGAATACCACACATTTCTTCTATCAATTCCACATTTTCCGGCACTTTCCCTTGCAATAATTTCTCCAAATATTCCTTTTGAAAAATAAGATTCTGACGCTGCAGTCTGTTACCTGTCTCCTTTAGATTCTGACGCATCTGGTGAAAATATCCATCAATCATCTGGAATTCATTGCCGACTCCCCTTTGCGACGATTTAATCTCCAGCCGTTCCAACAGTTTTGTTACCTGACTGTAATTTCTGCGGAGAAAATAGATCATTAGCAGAATCCCAATAGTCGTAAAGCTGACCAGGATCAGACTTACCCTCCACTGATAGCCTTTCAGTTCATGAAAATAGTCCCTTCGTCGGCTCACCAGAATCTTGTAATTATTGATACCTTCATAATAATCTAACTGTACCGTCTGATCTGCTTCTGCCAAATGAACGCTCTCAGTTTTCTCCGTAATCGCAGACTGTAGATTTTCCTGATCTTCAGCGCTCCATTGGCTTCCGTTTTGATCCATAAGGAAGATATCTCCGTCCAGTGCCAGACATACGCTCTCATCCTGGGAAGGGAACAGGATTCGCTGCAGTTGCGACCGTTCATAAACAAAGAAAATGTTGATTTGTGTGCGATCCCATTTGCTATCTTGTATTGTTCCCGCAAAGAAGACATATTGTTCATTTCCATACTTCATAGTAATACTGTTGTAAGTTCCCTGCAGCAGTTCTATCCATTGTTCTTTAGGTATTCCTCCATACTGGCTTTGATAGGTCCGCCAGTAATTCTCCTCTGTATTTGCAGAATCGTTGGAAACAATGTACTCATCATCGACAAAACATAACAGAATAGATGCATAATTGCCGTTGATCTTCTGATATTCTCTCAATAGCTCACACAATGTATATCGGGAATACTTTGTAGCCCCGGTCGCACTTCCCTCTTTTCCATGGTAAGAATTTTTGCCGAGAAGAATGGTATCTTCCTGTGCCAGCACAGAATAAGACAGGTCCCGCATAGTCTCTTCTATGTTTGTCAGATTATCACAGATCTGCTCGACAATCTTCTCGTTCTCCGTTTCCTGATTGCGTAACAGAATCCGTTTTCCTTGCCAATAGGTAATGCTGTTACATAGCAAAAATACCAGCATGACTGCTACATATGATATCATCCATTTCCAGAAGACACTGTTTTTTCCCATAGCCTGCCACCTCATATTGATAACATCTTAGTGTTTCATTATACGTGTAGCATAGCAAGAAAGTAAAGTGACAGTTTTACAATATGCAGTGACAAAAAGCTCCTCCACCATGCCGGATACCGATTCAATCATATGCTATGCAAAAGCTCCTCTTGACCCACGAGTTAGTCTATGCTAATATAACAATTGTTATGGAGACAGATCGCAAGAAAATCACGGAAGAAAACTTAATCCGCTGCGGCAGGGAAGAATTTTTGGAAAAAGGCTACGCCGGGGCGAACCTCCGGGATATCTGCAAACGGGCCGGAGTTACTACCGGAGCTTTTTATTTCTCTTTTGCGAATAAGGAAGCTCTGCTGGGGGCGATTCTGGATCCCCTGATTGCCGAATATCAGAAAATGATGCAGAAAATAGCCAAAAGGGAGCAGGAACATCCTGAGACCGCAGAGCAGAATGAACGCGAGATCATGGAATATATCTGTGCGCACAGGCAGGAATGTGAGCTGGTACTGGAGAAATGCTCCGGCAGCAAATACGAATCCTTCCGGGATGTAGTCTTTCATAATATGTTCACCGCCTTTCAGAGCTATTACGAAAAACAACTAGGCTATGTGCCCGATAAAGAATTACTACGGATTCTGACATCCATGAGGTTACACGGATTTCTGGAATTGATCAAAGGAGATTATGATATGGAACACCGCCTGTTCCTGACGAAAGCCATCGGTATTCACGCCGATGCCGGAACGCAGGGTTTAATTGCATATTTTAAGAGCGAGAAGGATGCTCACCGTTAATGCGGTGGGCATTTTCTTTTATAAAAAATAACAAATATAACTTTTGTTATATTCAGAAAACAAGTAGGAGGATTAGTTATGAACAAAAACGTGAACTACGGAAACTGGGTACCTGAAAAAATGTTGGCGCTGTGCTATGTCGCTGCTGCCGTACTCGGCATTGCCGCCTATGTGACCGGACCGGTGCTGCATCTTGCCATTCCGACATGGATCCTGGGCATTCTTGCCGCGATTTGCCTGGTCTATGGCATTTACATGCACATCTGTCATGAATTGTTTGCCTTTGGCAAAGGCAACATGATGGCAAAAGTCCATCAGCATCTCGTAGATCATCTGGAATGGGACGGCGAAGGCACTCTGCTCGACATCGGATGTGGTGCGGCTGCCCTGACGATCCGCTGCGCCAAGGCTTTCCCCAAGGCAAAACTCGTCGGTATGGACTACTGGGGTGCCGAGTGGAACTATGCCAAAGAGCAATGTGAAGCCAATGCGAAAGCGGAGGGTGTTGCCGACCGGATCACCTTCCACAAAGGAGATGCCGCCCATCTGGAAGATCCGGATGAGACCTTCGATGCCACTGTCAGCAACTTTGTCTTCCACGAAGTCCGTTCCGCCAAGGATAAACGGGATGTGGTCAGAGAAGCTCTGCGCGTAGTCAAAAAGGGCGGCGCCTTCTCCTTTCAGGACATGTTCTCCCAGAAAGCACTCTACGGTGACATGGAAGAATTTGTCGAAGAATTGAAAAAAGAAGGAGTCACAGAAATTCACTACATCGGCAATCTTGAGAAGAAACTGGATTTTATCCCCGGATATGCCGCTGCTCCCTGGATGATCTCCGGCATGGGAATCCTGTACGGGCAGAAATAATCATTCCACTCGCTGAAATTCCCGCCAAAAAGCAATCGTTTCCTGCAGATCTGCTTCATCCTCAAAAAGTTCCATCTGCTTCGCCACTTCAATTGCAAAATCCACATATCCGTTTGCTCTTGAAGTGGTGATTCGGTGGGAAGTCACTACATCTTTTTCGCAGGAATGTATCGACTCTGCATCTTCTAGCAGCCCGGCATGCTCCAACACATCAACACCTGCACAGATAGCAGCGATCCGACCATTAGAATCGTGAACATTTTTCAAATATTCCCATACCTCCGGAGTATCAATCTGCGTAATATCTCCTCCCGGAATAATCAACAGTTCCACATCTCCCGGATTTACGTGATCCAACCGACCCTCTGCCTTAATCCGGTATCCTTCCGTTGCCATGACAGGATTTCCCTCCGGAGATACAAAAATCATTTCTTTTCCCGTCACCTTTAGAAAATAATTCAGAATCACAATCTCGTAAATACAGCTTGTATCATACAGTAACACCATAGTCTTCATTTGCTCAGCCCTCATATAATCATTTTCAAATAAACATTGTCATGTAAAGAGGAATATACATGATTTCATCCTGATATTTAAGATCCTTCGTATACACAATATATTTGTCCTGCATTTTCATCTGATATTTTTTCCCCAGATAGTCAAAGGATTTATGTGATGTATATCCCGAAGATTTTACCTCTATCGGACAAATTTTTTTCTTTTTCACTGCAAGAAAATCAACTTCATATTTTTGTTCTTTTATTGCCCCCTCCGGAAGATATTGATATTCATGAAAATACAAATCATGGCCGGCTGCCTTTAGCATCTGTGCCACAATGTTTTCCATAATCATTCCCTGATTGATTCCCAGATTATCAAATATGAGTGCTTTGTACAGGTCTTCCTCTGTATCTTCTCTATTTCTCATGATCTGTGTCACGAGAAGTCCTGTATCCCCCATATAAAGCTTAAAATTGCTCCGGTCCGCAAACAATTCCAACGCTACTTCAGGCTTTGTCACATTGATACATTCATTTCCAATCATGGCTTCCGCAATAAAGTTCACCGCATCGACATAATTTTGGTATCTCGCATTTTTGTCTATCAGCGAAAACCGAAAGTGTGAATTTTTATTCTCCAACTGCTCCGGAATCGTCTTAAAGATTACTGAGGCTTTTTCTCGATTCTCTGTATCATATTTTGCCAGATCTTCCTCATACAGGCTTAATATATTTCTCTTTATAAAATCAATCTGTGCAAAAGTTTTCCCTTCCACAAAAGCATTTACAGCCTGTGGCATTCCTCCCACTACCATATAAGTGCGGAATTTCTGCATGATTTTTCTGTGAATGGCATCTCCCAGCGGTTTCCTGTGTTGAAAAGCACTCTGCATCGCTTCAAAAGTAACATTATCACCCGTTGCCCATAAATACTCTTCAAAATCCATGGGATACATTTTGATTCGGTATTCCTCCGATGGAATCAATATATCGGTAACATTCTTGCGTATGGATATCAAGGATCCTGTTTCTATATATTCATATCTGCCATCCGCCACAAGATATTTGATTGCCTGACGCGCCTGCGGAAACAGCTGTACTTCATCAAATATAATTACACAATGATCCCCCTTCAGGCTTCTTCCTTTTAGTAAAAAAAGGTTTCTGAAAAAGGTCTCCAAGTCATTCATGTTCTCCAGGAAATTGTTTTTGACATTTTTTCCTTCTTTTGCAAAATCCAATATCATATAATCATCATATTCGTTTTTAGCAAATTCTTCTACGATTGTACTTTTCCCTATTCGTCTGGCACCTTCCAGCAAAACAGCGGAAGAACCTCCGGAAAGTTCTTTCCATTGTTTTAATTTATCATATATTTTTCTTTTAAATACCATGTTTTTATATCCTCTTAATAACTTTTAACGTTTTCTACGCTCATTATTTCACGATTCGCATCTTCGATGCTCTACGCTGCTTCGCAGCTATCGTGAACAAATTCGTCGTTCGTCAATCACGCAAGCGTGTTGACTCTCTTGCACTCATTATATCACGAAAATCAAAAATGTATGTATACTATTTTTCACGAAAACCAAAAATGTTTTTGCATTATTTTTCACGAAATCCAAAAATGTTTTATATAAAATCATCCCGGGCACTATGTCTGTCTCACAAGCACAGTGTCCGGGATGTCAAATTGCTTCTTATATGTCCACCCTATAATGTAATATTGATCACCGGCACAGGCGCCGCCGATACACCTACGCCGACAGCATCTGCGGAAAATGAAGTCACGGTCATGCCGGAGGAAACCGCTCCTGCATTCCCGGTGGGAATGACCACGTTGTCTTTCATTTTCTCCAAGTGGTTGAAAACTGCTTTCAGGTACTCCGCATCGGCCTTGACGATGTCTTTCATCTCTTTGTTGCGGTGTTTGATCTTCATCATCTTGAGGTCTGCGGGATCCATCTCCCTATTCACAGAGACCGCAGTATCTGATAATCCATCCAGCCCCATCTCTTCCATCAGGTCACGTAAGCTATCGGACATTTCCTGTATCATCTCCGAGGTGAAATCGCTCATTTCCGACATAAAGTCTCCTGTCTGCGCATAGAATGCATCCATGCCAAGATCAATATAGTCGGATATATCATAGCTATCCCCTGCATACGCCTCATTGCCTGCATACTCATATGCAGAGAGATCCCTTGACATTTCATCCTCAGAACTTTCCGCAGACATTTCTTCCGCATTCCGCGCGTTTTCAGATTCTGTGTCCTGCGCATCCTTCGTTTCTTCTTCGCTGATCCGGTCTCCCTGGCAGATTCCACCTGCGGCCTTCACCATTTCCTCTTCTTCGAGATGTTTTGCTTTCTTTTTCGCCACACGTTCCATAGCCTGTGCATGAGCGATTGCTGCGTCGATCTCTTCACTGTCGCTGTCACTGTTCTGCTTCTGACGCTTCAGGCGCATGATCTCTCTCCGCGCCTGCCCGGCTGCCTGCTTTGCCGCCTGGGAAGTCTTGCTCCGCAGTATCTTCGATGAAATACTTTTAAACTGGTACTTCAGTTTTTTCAGGGCTAATGTTGTATTTTTTGTCTGCTGTCTCTGATCGCGCAGCGATTCACTGTAACTTAAAGTACTCGTCACAATAGAATCCTGTCCCCAGCTGTTCGCCGCCTGCATCTGCGCACTTTGACTGTCTCTGGACAGCATTCTCCGGATGTCGGTGACGGAACTTTTCGTTGCAAACATGCTATTGCCGCTCTTCTGCCCGAAAATACCGCTCTGACTATTTTTTGCTCCGAAGATACTCTTCTGATTGTTCTGCGTCTTTCTTCCTCCGGAAAATGCCTGCGGCAAACCGGTATTGCCGCTCCCGTAAACACCTCCGGACTTCCCCATAGAAATCATGCAACCTCACCTTACCCTCTGAAGTCAAAGTTCTGGCCGACCTGCCGTTCGCCTGCGGTCTGCACACTGTCACTCCGTGTGTTGAAATTGTAGGTTTCTATCTTAGACAACAGTTCTTCTATGGAACCGGCGCTGATCGTTACCGTATCCTCTGTGCCGGCTTCCTCCTTGCTGTCTGCTACCTTATCCGACTTCTTGTCTTTTATCCGTTCTTCCTTTTCTTTCTTAGCTGCCTTCTTCTCCGCAGCTTTTTTCTCTGCTCTCTTCTGCTCGCCTTTTTTCTCGATTCTTGCCTTCTGATCTGCGCTTGACTTCTTCAGCACTGCAAAAAATGACAATGTACCGCCATCATTTACCTGCATTCCAAAGCCCTTGACATTCGCACCGGAACTCTGCAGGCTGGTCTTTAACTGCTGTATCTGTGCAGCGGCACCGCTCAAGATTCCCTCATACTGTTTACGGAATTTCTCATCCGTCGCCATCTGTTCGATCTTGTCTTCATCAATGAGGACGACCGTCTTATATCCATTGGCATATTTTGCAGCATTGGCTTTTGCATTCTCCTTCTGATCTCTGCTGACCAGAATAAAATCATAATTTCCGTACTTCTTCTTCAGCTGCTCATAATATTTCGCAGCCTTCTCCGACAACTCCGGCTGACCGATGGTCCTGCCGTAATTCCCAGTCGTTCCCTTCGTCTGTTTCGCTTCAGAAGTGCCGGCCGTGCCTGCAGCACTCGTCGTATCCTTCGTTGTCTTGTTTTTCGTATTCTTGCTGTAATTACTCTGCGCAGCATATGCACCGATGCTGCTTACCCCTATCTCTGTCATACTTATCTCCTCCTTGAAAATAGATGCCAAATCCGTTTGTTTTTACAGTTATCTTACTATGTATATCGTCTTCTTTTCTGAATACGTTGATAGTAATAATGCCAAAAGACCGCATTTTCGATCCTTTTCATCGATCAGAAATGCGGTCTTTATTTTATATTTTTTCTTACTGATTCAAATTGTTGATCGTATGAGATAACTGTCCCAGAATCTTCTTGATTGCTTCACTGGAGGCTGCCATATCTCTCGCCAGCTTCTGGACCTCCGTTGCTACCACAGCAAAGCCCTTTCCCTGATCTCCTGCCCTGGCTGCTTCAATGGATGCATTCAGTGCCAGAATCTGCTGTCTCTTGCTATAACCGTCGATCTCCTTCGTTCTGTCTTCCGCTTCTGCGATCTGCTGTGCAGCATCTGCAATACCGCCTTTTAATTCTCCTACCAGATTTGTATTTCTACGATGAGCATAGCTTGATCTCACAAACATGTTGATCACATCTCCCAGCAGATTTGCAGATGCATCTATTTGCTCCTTAGTCTTCACATTTACCTTTTTCAGGGCCTTAATATATTTATCCTCGTCAATACCCAGCTCTCTCGCTGTCTGACGGAACTTCTCCTCATCCGGATTCTCCGGCAGCACCTGTCCTCCGATAATACTGCCCAGCACGGTTCCATCCTCCAGTGTGATCGGAATACCAAAATCTACAAGTCCCGCATGGCAGGGATACACACCATGGCCTTCTCTGTCACACTGCTCGCAGCGCTTTTTCCCCTCTGCGCTTCCTCTCGTCAGATCAATACAGAACTCTGTAAAATTATAACAGTCACTGATGTATTTTCCGTCTGCACCTACAGCCACGGTTGCCAGTCCTGTGCTGCTTGCCCAGTTCTTCATGATCTGCTCAAATTTGTTCATGTCACAAAAATCCTGAATCTTCATATAACTTCCTACTTTCCCGGTTACATTAACCGCTGAACGCATCAAAGCCGGTAATTTTTGATTCCGGCATCATCTTACATTTACATAAAAATTATACCACAAATCGAAATATTTTTCGCCATTTTCGCCATTTTTACCAATATTTTCACAACATTTTCTGTCTATACTTCCTTCCTGCTTTCTTCCCTCCAAACGCTCTAAAATAGATGCAATGCGATGCCATCTATTGTATAATTATCTGGATGCAGATATGAGTGCTGATCGCGGGAAAAGGAGGTGCCCTTACTTGAAGAAAACGAAGATATTCTTAAGAAAAATATATGTTCTCGTTCTGACATTATCTGCCGCCCTGCTCAGTGCCTGCTCCGCTGATTCTTCCGATGAAGCAGAAAAATACGTTGTCCTGATCGGCGAAGATTCTGAAATCATAGAAAAGCTTTCTGACATTGATCTGCTTGTTATAGATGCGGAATATTTTTCCAAAAATGACATTGCCCGTTTAAGAGAAAATGGTATCCGCGAAATCTACTCCTATATCAATATCGGATCGATCGAGAGCTTCCGATCCTATGATACAGACTTTGAGAAATATACTCTGGGTGCCTATGAGAACTGGCCGGAGGAAAAATGGATTGATGTCTCAGCTCCGGAATGGCAGGCATGTACAGCTTCCAGAGTAGACGCCCTGGTACAGAAGGGTGTGGACGGCTTTTTTGTCGATAACACGGATGTATACTATAACTATCCGCAGGAATCCATCTATGACGGAATCCTTACGATTCTGGACTATATGAACCATACAGGCAGAAAGATCATGATCAACGGTGGGGACTGTTTTGTAAAAAAATATCTTACAACAGAAAAAAACGTTCTCATCGATGGGGTAAACCAGGAGAACGTTTTTACTGCGTATGATTTTTCAAAGGATGTCTATACTAAAAATGATCAAAGCACGCGTGAATACTATACTGAGTATCTGGATCTGGCTATGTCACACGGCTGTACCGCTTACACCCTGGAATACGCAACGGATCCCGCCATCCGCAGACAGGCAGCCGCCTACGCCGGGAAGCATGGGTACATCTATTACATTTCTGATAATATCGGGTTATGTCTGGGAAGATAACATATTCCTCTCAAGCGCCATCACAGAAATGTAATGATACAAGTATCCTGATGCTTTTGCCTTGTTTGCTCATCTGCATCAATAGCCGTGCACAGATCACAATAGTAGCATATATTGTAACCGCCCTGTCCTTTGGTATCTTCAGTCACAGCAAAGTATCCTGCCTTCATCTTCACTGTCTGTCCACTCAAAAAGTGAATCTCTCTCTGCACATAACCCCCGGCTCCGGTTTTATCCACCAGCGGCACCTGTGGATTATACACTCCTGTAGCAGCATAATCCAGCTGGATCTCCGTAAAATAGTTCTTCAGATTCGCCTGGTCTGCCGCCACCTTTGCCTTATGTATATAAGACAGATACTGCGGTGCCAGTACTCCCACCAGCACTGCCATAATAGCTATTACAATGATCAGCTCTACTAATGAAAATCCCCCGTTTCCCCTCTTTCCTGTTGATTTTTTCATGACTTTTCTCTCCATTACATTACAATACATCCCGCAGGCATCGGGCCTGCAGCTTTTTTCTCCGCCATATTTTATCATTTCAAACGTAAATGTCAATAAAGTAATTATTAAATATATCTAACATTACCCTGAGTATAAGAAAGACCCGCATGGTCTTCCCAGGCAGGTCTTTCTTGCGATCATATATTCAGTTTTATCAGTGCTTTATTATTCGCAAAGCTTGGAAAATGCATCCGCTACGAACTGAACCTTAGGTCCGATGATTACCTGTACGGAGGTCTTACCGGGTTTCATGACACCGGCTACGCCTGCAGATTTGATCACCTTATCATCCACTGCGGTAATGTCTTTTACTTCCAGTCTCAGTCTTGTGATGCAGTTGTCAATGCTTGCAATGTTGTCCTTGCCGCCGCAGCCTTCCAGAATGGTTGCTGCGATTGCTGCAAAATCATCATTTGCCAGCTCGATCTTCTTCTCTGCTTCTACATCATCATCTTCTCTACCGGGGGTCTTCAGATCCCATTTCTTGATAGCGAAGAGGAATACGAAGTAGAATACAGCAAATGCTGCGGCACCCAGAGGGATGATCAGCCAGATTCTGGCTGCTGCAGGCAGGGAGGATGAGAACAGCAGATCCATCGCACCTGCGGAGAAGCTGAAGCCTGCACGGAAGCCAAGAGCAACAGTGATCATGGTGAAGATGCCGTACAGTGCTGCGTAGATCACATACAGTCCGGGAGCTAAGAACATGAATGCAAACTCAAAGGGCTCGGTAACGCCGCAGATGAAGGAACAGATTGCTGCGGAAGCTACCAGACCGATCGCTGCCTTTTTCTTGGCGGGCTTTGCACATTTTACCATTGCCAGAGCTGCACCGGGGATACCGAACATCATACAAGGGAAGAAGCCGGACATATACATTCCAAGGCTCCAGGATACATCAGCGCTTGTCTCACCTTTCCAGAAGTGCTGCAGATCTCCAAGTCCAATGGTATCGAACCAGAATACGTTGTTCAGTGCGTGATGTAATCCGGTAGGGATCAGCAGACGATTCAGGAAAGCATAAATACCTGCGCCGACTACATCCAGACCTACGATAGCTTCACCGAGAGCTACCAGACCGCCGAACAGTAAAGGCCATACGAACAGCAGTACAACAGATGCCAGAATAGATACCACACCTGCTACGATAGCTACGCAGCGCTTACCACTGAAGAAGGACAGCCAGTCAGGAAGCTTGGTATCCTTGAACTTGTTGTAGCACATGGAACCGATAATACCGGCAATAATACCGATAAAGGGATTCGCAATCTTATTGAATGCCAGTGTCTTGGTAGCATCCTCAGCGATGGAGGGCATAATGGTCGTAACAAATCCGGTAGACAGAAGTGTTGTGAGCATCAGCCAGGAAGCCAGAGCTGCGATGGCTCCGGTACCGTCATTTTTCTCTGACATACCGACACCTACACCAATTGCGAACAGGATCGCCATGTTGTCGATCAGAGCACCACCAGCTTTTACGAGGAACAGACCGATCAGATTTGCCGCGCCCGAGATCTCACCACCCTGCATTGTTGCCGGGCACAACCAGTAACCAATACCCATGAGGATACCGCAGATCGGCAGAACCGCTACGGGAAGCATTAACGCTTTACCCAGTTTTTGAAGAAACTTCATACATTTCTCCTCCTTTACATTATACTAAACCGGAACAGTTCCGGTCAGTTTCGTTAGTTGATACGGACGTACCGCTCTTAAGATATCTGGAGCACGTCCTCGCCGGGAGATACCTCTCCCTCTTTCAGAATACTGATCTTGTTATATTCATCGGTATTGCATACCAGGACCGGTGTGATGATATGCAGTCCGGCTTCCTGAATCTTTTCCAGATCCGCATCCAGCAGAAGATCGCCCTTTTTGACATGGTCTCCGGCAGCAACATGTGCCGTGAAAGGGGCTCCCTTGAGTGTCACGGTGTCCAGTCCGATGTGGATCAGAAGCTCCACTCCCTGATCCGTTGTCATGGTGATCGCATGGAGCGTATCAAATACCACGGTCACCTCTCCGTCTGCGGGAGCATATATTTTTCCCTCAGAGGGGATCACTGCAAATCCGTCTCCCAGTATCTTCTCGGAAAATGTAGGATCCGGTACCTCCGTAAGAGCAACTGCCTTCCCCTTACAGGGAGATCCGATACAATTCCCTTTTCGCTTACCTTTCAAAAAATCTAACATGTGAACTCCTTTCCGTCGATATATACCGCTGCAATGTTCAGTTCCTGATCCAGGAGTACGAAATCTGCCCTCTTACCAACGGATATACTGCCCACTTCATTGAAAATGCCGATCTCCTTCGCCGGATTCTCCGTGGCACACATCACTGCTGTCTCTAACGGCAGACCGACTGTTTTTACTACAAACCGCATACAATCCATCAGATTCGTCGCCGATCCGGCGATCGTGCCGTCATGCAGGGTAGCCAGATTGCCTCTGACGGTAACCGGCTGTCCTCCCAGAGTATATTCACCATCCTCCAGTCCCGTTGCACGCATACTGTCACTGATCAGGATCATGCGGTCAGCGCCAAACATCGCAAACGTTGCACGGATCACTGACGGATGAATGTGTACACCATCACAGATCAGCTCCGGATGACATTTCTCTGAATCTCTCACTGCTCCGATCACGCCGGGCTCCCTGTGGTTCAGCGGCGGCATTGCATTATACAAATGCGTCGCATGAGATGCTCCATGTTCAATGGCTTCCCTTGCTGTATCATAGTCGGAAGCTGTATGCGCCAGTGAAATGACCACTTCTCCTTTGGCTCTGTCGATAAATTCCATCGCTCCCGGCTCTTCCGGTGCGATATCTACCAACTTGATCAGCCCGTTCGCTGCTTTCTGCAGCCTGCTGAAATATTCATAATCGCAGTGCATGATATTTTCTGCAGCCTGAGCACCCTTTTTCGCCGGACTGATAAAAGGTCCTTCCATATTGATGCCCACCAGGTGGGATCCACCGGAATACTCATAGCTGCCGGCATTTTTCATGACCTCCAGCAGTTCATCCTTAGGTATCGTCATGGTAGCCGGGCAGACACTTGTCACACCGACAGATGCTTCATATGATGTGATGACATCCAGTGCTTCCTTCGTACCGTCACACATATCCGCGCCCTTACAACCATGGAAATGAATATCCACCAGTCCCGGTATCAGATACATGCCCTCCGCATCCACAACAGCTTCCTCACCTGCCGGATCCCCGGTACAGCTTACGAACCTGCCGTTCTCCACGGCTGCATCCCCTCTGACAAACCGATGCTCTTCTGTATATATATTTGCATTTCTGATTCTCATGACCTATCAGCTTCCCCTTTCTTATTCAGAAAGCTTACTAAGCGCTGCTTCGTCTGCCACCAGCGTTACATCATTATGAAGCTGTAATACCGATGCCGGCACCTGCGGTGTAATGGGACCGAAGAAAGCTTTCTGTACGATCTCCGCCTTGTCTTCGCCGCTGGCTACGATCAATATTTTCTTCGCCTGCATAATGGTCTTGATCCCCATGGTGTATGCCTGCTTCGGAACATCCTCCGCCGATGCGAAGAATCTCTTGTTGGCTTCGATCGTAGACTCTGTCAGGTTCACGCAATGTACCTGCTTGTCAAAGCTCTCCCCCGGTTCGTTGAAACCGATGTGCCCGTTATGTCCAATTCCCAAAAGCTGCAGGTCCACACCGCCCAGTGACTGGATCAGTTCCGCATATCTATGGCATTCTTTCTCCGAATCCGGCTCCATTCCGTTTGGCAGATGTGTATTTTCCACCGGGATATTCACATGATCAAACAGATTCTGGTGCATAAAATAGTAATAACTCTGATCGTTTTCCCGGCTCAGACCTTTATATTCGTCTAGGTTCACTGTCATAACCTCAGAAAAGTCCAGGTCTCCCTTGCGGAACCATTCCACCAGCTGTTTATACAGACCGATGGGTGTGGATCCCGTAGCCAGTCCGAGAACACAGTTCGGTTTCATAATAACCTGTGCCGATACAATATTTGCAGCCTTTCTGCTCATATCTGCATAATCTTTCGCTTTGTATATTCTCATGAATCTCTCACTCCATTTCGCATATTTTACTACGGACATTCAGCACCATGGACGGTGCCACACTGAGTTCATCAATTCCCATCTGTACAAATCGTGTGGTCAGTGTCGTATCCGCTCCCAGCTCTCCGCAGATGCCGACCCATTTTCCATGCTTATGTGCCCCATCAACAGTCATCTGTATCATACGCAGGACTGCCTCATGATGTGGATTATAGAATCTGTCCAGTCTGTTGTTCTGCCTGTCGATAGCCAGAGTATACTGTGTCAGATCATTCGTGCCGATACTGAAGAAATCAACATGCTCCGCCAGCTCCTCACTCATCATGACAGCCGCAGGAGTCTCGATCATAATTCCCTGTTCCGGAATTGCGTAAGGAAGCTTCTCTTCCTCCAGCTCCTTAGCCACCTCAGCCACGATTTTCTGAATATCCAGCACTTCCTCCACGGAAATGATCATCGGATACATAATAGCCAATGTTCCGTATTTTGCCGCCCGAAGAAGTGCTCTCAGCTGGGTCTTGAAGATCTCCGGCTGCTCCAGACAGATCCGGATCGCACGGTATCCCATGGCAGGATTATCTTCCTTGCCAAGTCCGAGGTAATCTACATTTTTGTCCGCACCGATATCAAGGGTACGGATGATGACCTTTTTCCCTGCCATCATCTGCAGCACCTGACGGTAAGCATTGAACTGTTCTGTCTCATCCGGAAGAGAATCCCTTCCGAGATATAAGAATTCACTGCGGAACAGGCCAATTCCCTCCGCATCATTCTCCAGTACATATGCCACATCCGATACGCTGCCGATATTTGCATATACATTGACCTTGCGTCCGCTCTTTGTCACGGATTCACGTCCCTTGTATTCTGCCAGCAGGCTTCTTAGTCTCTGTTCCGTCTGCTGTGCCGCTTCTGCCTGCCGGATCTGCTCTTCCTCCGGATCCAGGTAAAATACCGCTTCCCTGCCGTCCACAATAGCCCGGGTCCCGTTATGAATTTTCTCCAGTTCCAATGGTACCCCTATCAGTGCCGGAATGTTCATCATACGTGCAAGGATCGCAGTATGGGAATTCGTTGAACCATGTACTGTGACAAAGGCCAGGATCTTACTCTTATCCATCTGTACCGTCTCACTGGGCGTCAGATCATCTGCCACAATGATCGACGGCTCCATGGTACTCCAGTCAATCTGCTCCTCCCCGGACAGATTGCGGACGAGCCGGTTGGAGATATCCCTGACATCCGCAGAGCGGGCCTGCATATATTCATCATCCATGTTGGCGAACATCTCTGCAAAATTATCACCGGTCACTGCCACCGCATACTCTGCATTCACTTCTTCGTTCTGAATCATACTGTGAATGGCATCCTGATAATCGTCATCCTCGAGCATCATCTGATGCACCTCGAAAATGGCTGCATTGACTTCTCCGACCTCCTGCAGAGCCTTCTCGTATAACTGCCCCAGCTGCGTCATCGTACGTTCCTTAGCCGCATCCAGCCGTTTCAGTTCTTCCGCTGTGTTGTCGATATGGATCCTCTTAACGAGACTGTCCTTTTTCTTCAAAACACTGACAGGTCCGATCGCTGTTCCCTTATATACGGATTTTCCAATATATTTTTCCATTTTCTACCTTCCAAACTCTGCCGTGCAGGTCTTCTCCTAGAGGTTCTCACGGAAAAACTTCTGAAGCTCTGCTGCGGCGGTATCTTCATCCGCTCCTTCTATCGTGACTTCCACGTTGTCTCCGTGCTTCACGCCCATTCCCATGATCGCCATCAGCTTGCTTGCTGCAGCTGATTTCCCCTTACAGGAAAGTGTCACTGTACTCTGATACTTTTTCGCTTCCTTGGCGAGCAGTCCCGCAGGACGTGCATGCAGACCGATTTCATCCTTAATGATATAGCTGAACTGTTTCATCGGCAACATTCCTCCTTATTTTATATTTCTTGCTTTAAATATGTAGCATGTTGTACATACTTTTCGTTCATCTGGCTGATTACATATACATATTACCCATCTTTTTATTGTTTGTCTACATCACTTTTGATAAATTGTATATTTTTGAACATTATCGTAAAATTTTGTAAACTTTTTAATAAAAAATTT